>Ga0105239_10000153_pt1 | contig 99169 bp, 86 predicted proteins | sample KBSC44metaG_FD_92761 | JGI IMG/M metagenome (GOLD analysis project Ga0105239, IMG submission 92761) | Corn rhizosphere microbial communities from Kellogg Biological Station, Michigan, USA - KBS C4-4 metaG | ecosystem: Host-associated > Plants > Roots > Rhizosphere > Soil | place: Michigan, USA... | reverse complement strand
CGCGTTCATCGCGCCTTCGACGTTCGCGATCAATCGCTTGCCGGGGATCAAGGTCGGGTGCACGCGCAGCTCGATGCCCTGCCCATGCGCGTCGTCGCGCAGCTTGGTGATGCCGAGCAGCTTGATGCGGTAGCCGAGCTGCTCGGCGTAGCGGATGTCGGCCGCCTGCAGCTTGGTGATGCCCTCGACGTAGGCACGGTCGAACTGCACCTGCGTGCCGAAGGCGATCGCGCTCATGATCGTCGCCTTGTGCGCCGCGTCCACGCCTTCGATGTCGAAGGTCGGGTCGGCCTCGGCGTAGCCCAGGCGCTGCGCCTCCTTCAGCACCGCGCCGAAGTCCAGGCCCTTCGAGCGCATCTCGCTGAGGATGAAATTGGTCGTGCCGTTGATGATGCCGGCGATCCAGGCGATGCGGTTCGCGGTCAGCCCTTCGCGCAGCGCCTTGATGATCGGCACGCCGCCGGCGACCGCGGCTTCGAAGCCGACCGCGACGCCGCGCTCGCGCGCCGCATCGAAGATCTCGGTACCGTGCACCGCGAGCAGCGCCTTGTTGGCGGTCACCACCGGCTTGCCAGCGGCGATCGCGGCCAGCACCAGCTCGCGCGCGCGCGTCGTGCCGCCGATGACCTCGACGATCACATCGATGTCGGGCCGGCGCACCAGCGCATCGAAGTCGTCGCTGATCGCGACCTCGGGGCCGAGGGCTTCGCGCGCCTTCGCGACGTTGCGCGCCGCCAGGCCGGCGATCTCGATGCCGCGGCCGGCGCGCCGACGAATCTCCGCCTGGTTGCGCTTCAGCACTTCGACGACACCGCCGGCGACCACGCCGGCACCGAGCAATCCGATCTGGATCGGTTTCATGGAAGACGAATCAGGCACTGTGACGCTTTCGGTAATGACCCAGGAAACGCGCGATGCGGCCGATCGCGTCGGTCAGGTCGTCGGAGTTGGGCAGGAAGACGATGCGGAAGTGATCCGGCTGCGCCCAGTTGAAGCCGCTGCCCTGCACGATCAGCACCTTCTCCTCGGCGAGCAGCTCGTAGGCGAACTCCTGGTCATCCTGGATCGGGTAAATCTTCGGGTCGAGCCGCGGGAACATGTAGAGCGCCGCCTTCGGCTTGACCACGCTGACGCCCGGGATCTGCGTCAGCAGTTCGTAGGCCAGGTCGCGCTGCTTGCACAGGCGCCCGCCCGGCGCGACCAGGTCCTTGATGCTCTGGTAGCCGCCCAGCGCGGTCTGGATCGCCAGCTGGCCGGGCGTGTTCGAGCACAGCCGCAGCGAGGCCAGCATGTTCAGCCCCTCGATGTAGTCCTTCGCATGCCTGCGCTCGCCCGAGACCACCATCCAGCCGGCGCGGTAGCCGCAGGAACGGTAGTTCTTCGACAGGCCGTTGTAGGTGATGAACAGCACGTCGTCGGCGAGCGAGGACATGCTGGTGTGCTTAACCCCGTCGTACAGCGTCTTGTCGTAGATCTCGTCGACGAAGAGCACCAGCTGGTGCTGCCGGGCGAGCTCGATGATGTCGAGCAGCACCTGGTCCGGGTACAGCGCGCCGGTCGGGTTGTTCGGGTTGATGACGACGATGCCGCGCGTGTTCGGCGTGAGCTTGCGGCGCATGTCGGCCACGTCCGGGATCCAGCCCGAGCCTTCGTCGCAGACGTAGTGCACCGGCGTGCCGCCGGAGAGTCCGACGACCGCGGTGTAGAGCGGGAAATCGGGCGACGGGATCAGCACCTCGTCGCCGTCGTTGAGCAGCGCGTTCATGCTCATCGTGATCAGCTCGGAGGCGCCGTTGCCGAGGTAGACGTCATCCACCGTCACGCCATGCACGCCCTGCTGCTGGGTGTAGTGCACGACCGCCTTGCGCGGCGCAAAAAGACCCTTGCTGTCGGTGTAGCCGGCGCTGTGAGGCAGATTGCGGATCATGTCCTGCACGATCTCGTCCGGCGGCTCCAGGCCGAACGCGGCGACGTTGCCGATGTTCAGCTTGATGATGCGCTGGCCCTCTTCCTCCATCTGGCGGGCCTTGTCCAGCACCGGGCCACGGATGTCGTAGGCGACGTTGGCCAGCTTGCTGGACTTGACGATTGGCTTCACTATCGATGTCTCCACCACTGCGCAGAACCGGGAATTTAACCACGATGAAGTTCCAGCCCGATCGCCTCGACGGCGTCAACACGATCACGCGGCACGACAGCGGCAGCGTCCAGGTCAATGCCGACAAATACGACGGCAGCCTGCTGGTGCCCTCGCGCGGCGAAGTGCAGCGCTGGCCGGTGAGCGATTTCGCGGCGCTGACAGCCGAGCATTTCGAGCAATTGCTGTCGCTGGAGCCGGAGCTGGTGATCTTCGGCAGCGGCGCGAAGCTGCGCTTCGTCAAGCCGGCGCTGCTGCGGCCGCTGATCGAGCGGCGCATCGGCGTCGAGACCATGGACACCGGCGCGGCCTGCCGCACCTACAACGTGCTGGCGAGCGAAGGCCGCGCGGTGGTCGCCGCACTGCTGCTGGAAGCCGGAACATCGTGACGGGATGAGCGCGCGCGACGGCTGAGGTAACCCTCTGGCCTTATAATTGCGGGCTGTGCCTGACTGGGCGACAAGCAAACACCACATGACGCCAGCCCTCAACAAATCCCTACCGGAATTCGAAGCGCTTGCCACCAGCGGAGTGAAATTCACGCCGCAGGCTTTCGCAGGGCAGACCGTCGTTTTGTACTTCTACCCGAAGGACAACACGCCGGGTTGTACCACCGAGGCGATGCAATTTCGCGATCGCCACAAAGATTTTGTCAAGGCCGGCGCCGTCGTCTTCGGCGTTTCGCGCGACAACATGGCCTCGCACGACAAGTTCCGCCAGAACCTCGAGCTGCCGTTCGACCTGATCGCCGACACCGAGGAGAAGCTTTGCCACATGTTCGGCGTGGTCAAGAACAAGATCATGTACGGCAAGAAGGTCAAAGGCATCGAGCGCAGCACCTTCCTGATCGACGGCGAAGGTGTTCTGCGCGCGGAATGGCGCGGCATCAAGGTCGCCGGCCATGTCGACGAAGTGCTGAAGGCGGTCAAGGCGCTGAAATAAGGCGCGCTGTTTCCGATCGTCACAAGCCGGCCGCGAGCCGGCTTTTTCATGCACAAAACCGTCATGCCGAGTTGTGCATAATGGTTTTCATGCCCGTGAATCCCCGAGGCGTTACCCGTTTCTCCATCGAGGCCGCACAGTTGCCCTGTGCGGCCTTTTTCTTTTTTCTCCTCTGTCCAGGCCCTTCATCACATGCCCCTGCCCAAGCCGCCCGCTAAACGTGCTGCCCTGCTCTCCGCCGTTGAATTCGAAGCGCAAGCTGCGCCGAAACCGGCCAAACGCCCGATGAAGACCCAGGGCGCGGCGGCCGAGCCCGCCGCGCCGGCCGTGCTCGACCTGTTCGATGCCCCCGATACCGCCGCTCCCGTTGTCAAGGCGCCGATCCAGGTTCCGGTGATCCCGCCGGCCGCCGCGCCGCGTCGCCCGATGCCGGAGCATCGCGTCAGGCAACCGCGCGGCAACGGCCCGGCGCGGCTCTTCGTGCTCGACACGAACGTGCTGATGCACGATCCGATGAGCCTGTACCGCTTCGACGAGCACGACATCTACCTGCCGATGATCACGCTCGAGGAGCTCGACGGCCACAAGAAGGGCATGAGCGAGGTCTCGCGCAACGTGCGCCAGGTGAGCCGCGAACTCGACGCCCTGGCCGGCGGCCCGGACGCCAAATCGCTCGATCCGACCGAAGGCATCCAGCTCGCAAAGACCGGCCATCGCGAAGCCGGCGGCAAGCTATTCTTCCAGACCCAGCTGCTCGACGTCTCGCTGCCGACCGGCCTGCCGCAGGGCAAGGCGGACAACCAGATCCTCGGCGTGGTGCAGGCCTTGCGCGTGCAGCACCCGGCGCGCGACGTGGTGCTGGTGTCCAAGGACATCAACATGCGCATCAAGGCGCGTGCCTTGGGCCTGCCGGCAGAAGACTACTTCAACGACAAGACGCTGGAAGACGGCGACCTGCTCTACACCGGCGTGCTCGCGCTGCCGGCCGATTTCTGGGAGCGCCATGGCAAGACCATGGAAAGCTGGAACCAGGGCGGCCTGACCTACTACCGCATCAGCGGGCCGATGGTGCCGGCGTTGCTGGTGAACCAGTTCGTCTATCTCGAAGTGCCGGGCGCCGCGTCGATGTACGCCAAGGTGATCGAGATCACCGGCAAGACCGCCGTGCTGCGCACCCTGAAGGAATACACGCATCAGAAGAACGCCGTCTGGGGCGTGACCGCGCGCAATCGGGAACAGAACTTCGCTCTCAACCTGCTGATGGATCCGGAGTGCGACTTCATCACCCTGACCGGCACCGCCGGCACCGGCAAGACCTTGATGACGCTGGCCGCCGCCTTGGCGCAGGTGATGGACGAGCGCCGCTACACCGAGATCATCGTCACTCGCGTGACGGTGCCGGTGGGCGAGGACATCGGCTTCCTGCCCGGCAACGAAGAGGAAAAGATGAGCCCCTGGATGGGCGCGCTCGACGACAACCTCGAAGTCCTCGCGCGCAGCGACAACAGCGCCGGCGAATGGGGCCGCGCCGCGACCAATGACCTGGTGCGCTCGAAGATCAAGATCAAGAGCCTGAACTTCATGCGCGGCCGCACCTTCCTGAACAAGTTCCTGCTGATCGACGAGGCGCAGAACCTGACGCCCAAGCAGATGAAGACCTTGATCACGCGCGCCGGGCCGGGCACGAAGATCGTCTGCCTCGGCAACTTGGCGCAGATCGACACGCCGTACCTGACCGAAGGCAGCTCGGGCCTGACCTATGTCGTCGACCGCTTCAAGGGCTGGGCCCACAGCGGGCACGTGACCCTGGCGCGTGGCGAGCGTTCGCGCCTGGCGGACTTCGCTTCCGAAGTGCTCTGAGGCTCAGCCCGCGAACGATGGGAGCGGCTTCAGCGGACCGGTGAAGCGCTCGCGCAGCGGCGCTTCGGCCAGCCGCGGGAAGACGATCTTCTCATCCGGCACCGCCACGTCGGGCAGATGGTCGAGCAGATGGCGCAGCAAGGTCAGCCGGCCGCGGCGCTGGTCGTTGAAATCGACCAGCGTCCACGGCGCGAACCGGGTGTGCGTCGCTTCCAGCATGCGGTCGCGTGCGGTGCCGTAGTCGGCATAGCGCTCGCGCGCCTTCATGTCGATGGGCGAGAGCTTCCAGCGTTTCAGCGGGTCGGCGAGCCGCTCGGCGAAACGCTCCTCCTGCTCGGCCTGGTCGACCGTGAGCCAGTACTTGAAGAGCAGCACGCCGTCGTCGACCAGCATCTTCTCGAACACCGGCGCCTGCTTCAGGAAGGCCTGGTATTGCGCGTCGGTGCAAAAGCCCATCACCTTCTCGACGCCGGCGCGGTTGTACCAGCTGCGATCGAACAGCGCGACCTCGCCGCCCGCCGGCATCTGCGCCGCGTAGCGCTGGAAGTACCACTGCGTGGCCTCGCGTTCGCTCGGCTTGGCGAGCGCGACGATGTGGCAGGCGCGCGGGTTCATGCGCTCGCTGAACGCGGCGATCGCGCCGCCCTTGCCGGCCGTGTCACGCCCTTCGAACAGCACCACCAGGCGCTTGCCGGTGTGCTGCAGCCAGCGGCCGACGTTGTTCAGCTCGACCTGCATCGCCTCCAGGTGTTCGAGGTAGAGCTTCTTGTCGAGTCGCTCGCCGTTCGCCGGCTCGGCCTTGTGCTTCGCCTTGTCGTTTTTCTTCCCGTCTTTCTTGTCGCTCTTCTTCGCCATCGTCGTCGCCTCGGCAGCCGCATTCGTCGAGCAGTGTGTCTCGGAAACCGGGCCTCAGTTCCCTGAGGCCTGGATCATGGCCTTGATCTGCTGCAGCGCACTCGGGTCTTCGATCGTCGTCAGGTCGCCCGGGTCGCGCCGCTCGCACACCGCCTGGATCGCGCGCCGCAGCAGCTTGCCGGAGCGTGTCTTCGGCAGCAGGCTGACAAAGCGGACGCGCGACGGCCGCGCCACCGCGCCGAGGTCGGCATCGACACGTTTCATGATCTCGCCTTCGAGCCGCAGCGCCGCGGCATCATCGGCCACGCTGGCCGGATCGCGCGGCACGACGAAGGCCATCGCGACCTGGCCCTTCAGCGCATCGGCGACGCCGACCACCGCCACCTCGGCCACGCTCGCATGGCCGGAGATGCTCTCCTCGATCTCGCGCGTGCCGAGGCGATGGCCGGCGACGTTGATCACGTCGTCGGTGCGGCCGAGGATGAAGTAGTAGCCGTCCTCGTCGCGGATCGCCCAGTCGAAGGTGCTATAGACCTCGCGGCCCGGCACGGTGCGCCAGTAGGTCTCGACGAAGCGCTCGTCGTCGCGCCACACGGTCTGCATGCAGCCCGGCGGCAGCGGGCCTTCGATCGCCAGCACGCCTTTCTGGTGGGCGCCGCTCAGCTCCGCGCCGGTGCTTTCGTCGAGCAGCTTCACGTCGTAGCCGTACATCGCGACGCCCGGGCTGCCGAAGCGGCTGGTCTGCGCTTCGACGCCGTTGGCCAGCGTGAGGATCGGCCAGCCGGTTTCGGTCTGCCAGTAGTTGTCGATGATCGGCTTGCCGAGGGCGTTGGCGATCCAGGTGGCGGTCGGCTCGTCCAGCGGCTCGCCGGCGAGATAGAGCGCGCGCAGGCTCGACAGGTCATGCTGTTTCATCGCCGAGACGTCGTGTTTCTTCAGCACGCGCACCGCCGTCGGCGCGCTGAACATCAGATTGACCCGGTATTGCTCGACGATGCGCCACCAGATCGCCGCATTGGGACGAGATGTCGGCCCCTCGGACGCCGCCGGCGGCGTCCGGTCCCCCAGGGGGACGCTGGCCGGGCTTCGGGCGGCCGGGCGCCCGGCCAGCACTGGCAGGCCCTCATAGAGCACCGTCGCCATGCCGGCGATCAGCGGGCCGTAGACGATGTAGCTGTGGCCGACGACCCAGCCGATGTCGCTGGCGCAGAAATAGGTCTCGCCCGGCGCACCGCGGAAGATGTGCTTCATGCTTGCCGCGAGCGCCACCGCGTAGCCGCCGGTATCGCGCTGCACGCCCTTGGGCCTGCCGGTGGTGCCGCTGGTGTAGAGCAGGTAGCTCGGATCGGTCGCCTCCAGCCAGGTGCAGGGCACGACGCCGGCGGCGTGGCGGGCGCGCAGCTCGGCGTAGGGCTCGTCGCGGCCGGCAGTGAGCTCCATCGGCGCGAGGCCGCGATCCACCAGCAGCAGCTTCGCCGGCCGGTGTGTCGCCAGGCGCAGCGCGTCGTCGAGCAGCGGCTTGTAGGCGGTCACCTTGCCGCCGCGCGAGCCGGCGTCGGCGCTGACGATCACGCGCGGCGCCGCGTCGTCGATCCGGCTCGCCAGGCTGCCGCTGGCGAAGCCGCCGAAAACCACGCAGTGGATCGCACCGATGCGCGCGCAGGCGAGCATCGCGAACACCGCCTCCGCGATCATCGGCATGTAGATCAGCACACGATCGCCCCGGGTGACGCCGAGCGCCAGCAGGCTCGCGGCCATGCACTGCACCTCGGCATGCAGTTCGCGGAAGCTGTAGACGCGTTCGTGGTCCGTCTCGGTGGAAACGCAGATCAGCGCGTTCTGCTCGCCGCGTTCGGCGAGGTGGCGATCGACCGCGTTGTGGCAGAGATTCGTCTGCCCGCCGACGAACCAGCGGGCGAACGGCGGATCGCTGTAGTCGCAGACCTGATCGAACGGCCGATGCCAGTCGATCCGCTCTGCTTGTTCAGTCCAGAAAGCATCTCGATCGTCGATCGAGCGTCGGTAGAACGCGGCGTAGTTCATCGTGTTAACAAAGCTCCGGCAGCGTGACAGAATGCGCGCCCGTCGAATTTTGGCGCGCCTCGGCGGTCGTTTCGATCCTGAAACAAATCGTACTCAGCTTGACCCACGCTTCGCAGCGCGGTTACCCTCCCGCCGTGCCAAAAGTCAACCCCTCTTTCGGAGTAATCCCAAGCCGTCGTTGTTTGCGCGCTGCGTCACTGATCACGGTGGTGCTGGCTTTGGCTTTCAGCGGCCCGCTGCAGGCCGCGCCGGACGACAGCGCCGGCGATGCCTTCAGCAAGTTCATGGCGGAGCGCGGCCTCGACGGCAGGCAGGCCGGCCAGATGGTCGAGCAAGTGCGCACGCGCGCTTCCGACATGGTGCAGAGCGCGATGAACTTCCTCGGCGTGCCGTACCGCTTCGGCGGCGACAGCGAAGAAGAAGGCTTCGACTGCAGCGGCTTCACACGGCATGTCTTCGAACAAGGCCTCGGGCTGCTGCTGCCGCGCCGGGCCGAGGAGCAGGCCCGCGCCCCGGGCCTCGAGAGGGTCAAGCGCGACGAGCTGCAGCCGGGCGACCTGGTCTTCTTCAGGACCTTGCGGCGCACGTTCTCGCATGTCGGCGTCTACATCGGCGACGGCAAGTTCATCCATTCGCCGCACACCGGGGCCTCGGTCCGCGTGGACAACATGGAATCGGACGGCTACTGGTCCAAGCGCTTCACCGGTGCGCGCCGTGCGGAAGACGCCGCGGCGACCTCGGTCGAGACGTCCGCCGAACCTGCCGCTCCCAGCGGCCAACGCGTGCGCAGCACGCTGGCGCCGCAGCCCTGAGGGCCGTGCCGGCGTCAGGGCCGGCCTGCCGGCGGTGAACGCCGCCCGCCGGTCACGGGCACAATCCGGCTCATGACTGACGTCGTCATCCCGCTCGCCGACCTGCGCTACGCCGCGCGCGTGCCCTCGGTGCCGGCACAGGCCCGCGCACCGGATGGCCTGCTGGCCGATACCCTCGGCCGCCCGCTGCGCGACCTGCGCATCTCGGTGACCGACCGCTGCAATTTCCGCTGCAGCTACTGCATGCCGAAGGAGATCTTCGACAAGCAGTACAACTTTCTGCCGCACAGCTCGCTGCTGAGCTTCGAGGAAATCACGCGGCTGGCGCGCATCTTCGTCGCGCATGGCGTGCGCAAGATCCGCCTTACCGGCGGCGAGCCGCTGCTGCGCAAGAACCTCGAGATCCTGATCGGCATGCTGGCCGCGCTGCGCACGCCCGAAGGCGAGCCGCTCGACCTGACCTTGACGACCAACGGCTCCCTGCTCGCCCGCAAGGCCCGGGCGTTGAAGGATGCCGGGCTGCAGCGCGTGACGGTGAGCCTCGACGCGCTCGACGACGCGATCTTCCGGCGCATGAACGACGTCGACTTCCCGGTGGCCGACGTGCTCGCCGGCATCGAGGTGGCGCAGCAGGTCGGCCTGGGCCCGATCAAGGTCAACATGGTGGTGCAGCGCGGCACCAACGATCATCAGATCGTCGCGATGGCGCGCCACTTCAAAGGCTCGGGCGTGGTGCTGCGCTTCATCGAGTACATGGACGTCGGCGCGACCAACGGCTGGCGCATGAACGACGTGCTGCCGTCGGCCGAGGTGATAGCGCGCGTGCATGCCGAACTGCCGCTGCAGGCGATCGGCGCGAACTATCCGGGCGAGACCGCCGAACGCTGGCGCTACCAGGACGGCGGCGGAGAGGTCGGCGTGATCTCCAGCGTCACCCAGGCGTTCTGCCGCGATTGCAACCGCGCCCGATTGTCGACCGAGGGCAAGCTCTTCCTGTGCCTGTTCGCAAGCCAGGGCCACGACCTGCGCGCGCTGCTGCGGCCGGCCGGCGGCCGCCTCTACAGCGACGACGACATCGCCGCCGCGGTCGGCCTGATCTGGCAGCAGCGCGGCGACCGCTACTCCGAACTGCGCGGCGCCCAGCAGCCCGACGACGGTGCCGGCGCGCGGCGCGTCGAGATGCACTACATCGGCGGATGATCGCGGCCGCCGACATCACCGGCCTGGTCCTCTGCGGTGGGCGGGGCAGCCGGATGGGCGGTCTCGACAAGGGTTTGCAGGATTGGCAAGGCGAACCGCTGGTGCGCCGGGCGCTCGACCGGCTTGCGCCGCAGGTCGGCCGCTGCGCGATCAATGCGAACCGCAACCTCGATCGGTATGCCACCTTCGGCGTGCCGGTCTGGCCGGATCCGGTCGAGGATTTTCCCGGCCCGCTGGCCGGCTTCCTGGCCGGGTTGTCGATGTGCGAGACCCCCTGGCTGCTGACGGTGCCTTGCGATGCGCCGCTATTCCCGCGCGACCTGGCCGCGCGATTGGCCCGCGCCGTCGAAGCCGAAGATGCGGAGCTGGCGATCGCGAGCTGCGACGGCCTCTCGGATGAGCGCCTGCAACCGGTCTTCTGCCTGATGCGGCGCGGCCTGCAAGCGGAGTTGCACCGCTACCTCGACGAAGGCGGTCGCAAGGTCGAACGATGGACGGCCCGGCAGCGCCGTGCGGTGGCAGCGTTCGACGAGGCCAGTGCCTTTGCCAACGTCAACACGCTGGCCGAACTCCGGCGGTTGCAGGCCGGCCATGACTGAGCCGGACATCCCGTAGCGCTCAGGCCGCCTGACGGCTGCCGGCCTTGAGCCGCAACGCGGTGTTCGCCAAGGCGTCGGCGCGCTCGTTGTACGGGTCGCCGTTGTGCCCGCGCACCCAGCGCGTGCTGACCTTGCGCGCATCCGCGAGCGCGAACAGCCGCTTCCAGAGCCCGAGGTTGGCGACCGGCTCGCCCTTCGAATTGCGCCAGCCCTTGCGCTCCCAACCGGCGCGCCATTCGGAGATGCCTTTCAGCACGTACTGGCTGTCCGACACCAGCTCGACCGCAGCCCCTTCCGGCACCAGCGCGAGACCCTCGATCGCAGCCGTCAGCTCGGCGATCTGGTTCGTCCCCGGGCCGATGAAGCCGTAGTGATCCGTCTCGCTCCGGCCATCCGGCGCGATCACCACCGCGCCCCAGCCGGCCGGCCCCGGATTCGACGGTGCGCAGGCACCGTCCGTGTAAGCCACCCATTTCATCTCGAAATCCCTTTGTCGTCCTGTTCGATCGAAAGATGCCGCTCGCGGCGGCGGTTCGCAACCACGGCCGGCGCCGCATGCGCCTTGCTGCGCTCGCGCTTGGCCAGGCCGATCAGGCGCATGCCGCGCACACGCTTCACCGCCACGAGGAAGTAGACCGCGCCGAACACCGGCCACCAGCGGTAGCCCCAGGACTCCATCCAGCCGAAACGAGCGAGCCAGGCTTCGGACGCGAAGGGCGGACGATAACAGCCGAAGCGTCCACGCTCGACCTCGAAGCTGAGCAATCGCAGCCAGTCGCGCAGCCGCCAGTAGCCGATGAAGTCACCCCCCGGCGGCAGGAAGAGCGGCTTGCTGCGCGCGAAGCCGATGCCGCGATGCAGCCGCCCGGCGCGCTGGCGCAGGCTCCACAGGCTGGCCGGATTGAAGCCGACGATGACGACGCGGCCTTCCGGCATCAACACCCGCTCGACTTCGCGCAGGGTCTGGTGCGGATCGCTCGCCAGCTCCAGCGCATGCGGCAGCACGACCAGGTCGAGGCTTTGGCTCGGGAACGGCAAGGCATCGAAATCGCAGTGCAGGGCCGGCCGCACCAGCGTCGGCATCGCCGATGCCTGCGCAGCGCTCGTCGCCAGCACCGGACGCTCGACAGCCAGCCAGCGATTGCGCATGCGGTTGTGGCGCAAGGCATCCATCGCGGGCAGCCCGAGCTGCAAGGCGTTGAAGCCGAAGACGTCGCTGACGTGGGCGTCGATCTGCGCCTGCTCCCAGGCCAGCAGATAACGGCCGGCAGGCGTCTGCATCCAATCGAGCAAACCTATAATCATCGACCGATCATTCGCCATGAATCTGGTTGCACACTCCACCCACACCGACAACCGCATCCGGATCTTGCATGACGAGCGCCACGCGCTGGTTGTCCACCCGGGTGGGCCAGACTTCGTGGCGCGGGGCCTGGTTGGCCGCAGCCGCTTCCTCGCGGGCATTCTAGTGATCCGCCCCGCCTTTCAGCGATCGATCGGACGATCGTTTCCCCGCCTTCATCGGGCGTCCACCACGCGCCAGCGCGTCTCTGCGGCCACGGCCGCCCCACCGTGGAAGAACCCATTCCGATGACAACGCCAACATTCTCGCTGCGAGCGCATCTGTCCAGCCTGATCGCACTCGCCGCCCTGCTCGCGGGCTGTGCCACCCCTCCGGCCGACGTTACGCCCGCTCCGTCCCCAACCCCCGCCGTCACGCCCGTCCAGCCCGCCGCCGCCCCCGCGGCGCCGCCGGCCGTCATCACGCCGGCCGCCCAACCCGAGCCGGCCGCGGCGCCGGTGCCGGTCGATACGCTGCGCCCCGATGCGCGCATCGACCCGAACGACGCACGCGCCCAGACCGACCTGTGGGAACGCATCCGCCACGGCTATGCGATGCCCGAACTCGACAACGACCTGGTGCACAACCAGGAGCAGTGGTACGTCTCGCGGCCCGACTACGTGCAGCGCATGACCGATCGCTCGAGCCGCTACCTCTTCCACATCGTCGAGGAGATCGACAAGCGCGGCATGCCGACCGAGCTCGCGCTGCTGCCCTTCATCGAGAGCGCCTTCAACCCGCAGGCGATCTCGGTTGCGAAGGCCTCGGGCATGTGGCAGTTCATGTCGGCCACCGGCAAGGACTATTCGCTGAAGCAGAACATGTTCCGCGACGACCGGCGCGACGTGCTGGCGTCGACCCGCGCCGCGCTCGACCATCTGCAGAAGCTCTACGGCATGTTCGACGACTGGCAGCTCGCGCTGGCGGCCTACAACTGGGGCGAAGGCAACGTGCAGCGTGCGATCGCGCGCAACCAGCGGCTCGGCCTGCCGACCGACTACATGAGCCTGAAGATGCCCGATGAAACGCGCAACTACGTGCCCAAGCTGCAGGCGGTGAAGAACATCGTCGCGCATCCCGATGTCTTCGGCCTGAACCTGCCGGACATCGGCAACCACCCGTATTTCCTCTCGGTGCCGATCGAACGCGACATCGACGTGGCGCTGGCCGTCAAGCTGGCCAACGTGCCGATGGACGAATTCAAGACGCTGAATCCGCAGATGAACCGGCCGGTGATCCTGGCCGCCGGCACGCCGCAGGTCCTGCTGCCCTACGACAACGCCAACCAGTTCGTGCGCGCCTACGAAAAACACCGCGGCCCCTACGCCACCTGGACGGCCTGGGTCGCGCTGAAGACGATGCGCCCGGCTGAAGCGGCCAAGATCACCGGCATGGACGAAGGCGAGCTGCGCGAGGTCAACCACATCCCGCCGAAGATGCTGGTGAAGGCCGGCTCGACCCTGCTGGTGCCGCGTTCGGCGCGGGTCGAGGACGACGTCTCGTCGCATGTCGCCGACAACGCGGTGATGCAGCTCGCGCCGGACGTCCCGCCGCTGCGGCGGGTGGCGCTGCTGGTCGGCAAGCGCGGTTCGTCGGTGGTCGCGGTGGCGCGGCAGTATCGGGTGGCGCCCTCGCAGGTCGCGGCCTGGAATTCGGTCAACACCAACGCCCGCTTCAAGCAGGGCGAGACGGTGGTGGTGTTCGTTTCGCCGGCGCGCGCCAAGGCGACGCGCACGGCAGCCAACGGAGGGCGGATCAAGTCCGGCCGGCGCAACACCCGCGTCGCGGAGACTCACTGACCGGCACTCCCGGCCGCGGCAGTCGCTGGCCGGCGACAGCCGAGCCGCCGGTTCAGCGCCGCTCGACCAGCGCGTGCGCGATCGTGCTCAGGTCCACGTATTCGAGCTCGCTGCCGGCCGGCACGCCGCGCGCCAGCTGCGTCACGCGCAGCCCGCGCGCGCGCAAGGCCTCGGCGATGACGTGCGCGGTGGCTTCGCCTTCGGCGGTGAAGTTGGTCGCGACGATGACCTCGTCGACCACGCCGTCGCCGGCCCGGTCGAGCAGCTGCCGCAGCCCGATATCGTGCACGCCGACGCCATCAAGCGGGCTCAAGTGCCCCATCAGCACGAAGTAGAGGCCGCGGTAGCTGCCGGTGCGCTCCAGCGCGGCCAGATCGGCCGGCGTCTCGACGACGCAGAGCAGGCGCGCGTCGCGCTGCGGCGCGAGGCAGATGCTGCAGAGCGGCCCTTCGGTGAAGGTGTGGCAGCGCTCGCAATGGCGGATGTTCTTGACCGCCGACTGCAGCGCCCCGGCGATGCGCTGCGCACCATCGCGGTCATGCTGCAGCAGATGGAAGGCCATGCGCTGGGCCGACTTCAGGCCCACGCCAGGCAAGCGGCGCAGGGCTTCGACCAGCGCATCGAGCGCCGGCTCGGTCGTCAGCGCCATGCGCTCAGAACGGGAACTTCATGCCCGGCGGCATCGGCATGCCGGCGGTCAGCTTGCCCATCTTCTCTGCGCTGACCTCTTCGGCGCGGCGGATCGCGTCGTTGAAGGCGGCGGCCACCAGATCCTCGAGCATGTCCTTGTCGTCGGCGAGCAGGCTCGGGTCGATCGCAACGCGGCGCACGTCGTGCTTGCAGGTCATCGTCACTTTGACGAGACCGGCGCCGGACTGGCCTTCGACCTCGATGGCGGCGAGCTCGTCCTGCGCCTTCTTCATGTTCTCCTGCATCGCCTGGGCCTGCTTCATCAGGCCGGCGAGTTGGTTCTTCATCATGGTCTGGGCTCCTTCAATGGAATTTGATCGACCCGGGCACGATGCGCGCGGTCTTGTACTGCTGCATCAGGCTCTGCACCAGCGGGTCGTCGTGAATGATGCGTTCGGCTTCCTGCTGGCGGCGCCGGCGTTCGGCGAGGTCGCGCAAGGCGGGGGAATCCTCGGCCACGCCGGGTTCGAGTTCGAGGCGCAGCGCTTCGTTCAACAGGTTCGAGAGTGCCGCCTGCAGCTTGTCGCGCTGGGTCGGGCTGCGCAGCGACTCGCGCTCGACCCGCAGCCGCCATACCGCCTCGGCACCGTCGCGTTCCACCGCGAGCAGCTGCGCCTGCATCGCGAGCTCGCGCACCATCGCGGCGATGCTGCCGGCTTCGACCAGCCGCGCGACCAGCGCGGCCCAGCGGTCGGTCAGGGCCCGGGTGTCCGCATCGGCAGCTCGCGGCTCCGCGAGGGCCGATACGGACACGCTTGCAGGCGCGGCCGCGTTGACTGCTGCTGCCACCGAGGTCGCTGCCTCGATCGCAGCGGTTGTCGACGACGCGCCGAAACCCGCCACCGGCGATTCGGCGCGCAAGGCCTCCGCCGGGTACGGCCTGTCGTAGGGCACTTCGCGTGGCGGGACGGGGGCCGGCGGCACCGGGCTCGCCGCCCGCGGCGCAGCCGCGGCCACCAAGGCCGCCGAGGTCGCCCGAGCCGTCGGCAGCGGCGCCTTGGCAAGCAGGTCGGGCGCCGGAACCCGGCCTCCGGTCGAAGCCGGCTTGAACGCCAGCATGCGCAACAGGCTCATCACCAGGCCGCTGTATTCGTCGGGCGCCAGCGCCAGCTCGGCGCGGCCGTGCACCGCGATGCTGTAGTAGAGCTGGGTCTCGTCCGGCGCGAACAGCGTGGACAGGCGCAGCACGGTCGGCGCGTCCGGATCGCTCTCGTCGAGTGCGCCGGGCACCGCCTGCAGCACCGCCATCTGCTGCAGCGTTGCGGCAAGCTCCTCGAGCAGCCCGCTCGCCGACAGGCCGAGCGCACGCAAGCCGTCGACCGAAGCGACCAGCGCCGCACCATCACCCGCGGCCAGGGCCTCGAGGATGCGCACGCCATGGCCGCGATCGACCGCGCCGAGCATCTGGCGCACCCCGGCTTCATCGAGCCGGCCGGCGCCGAAGGCGATCGCCTGATCGGTGAGCGACAGCCCGTCGCGCATCGAGCCCTGCGCCGCGCGCGAGAGCAGCCGCAAGGCGCCCGGCTGCGCCTCGATGCCCTCCTCGCCGAGCACGTGCTGCAGGTAGGCCTGCACCGTCTGCGGCGCCATCGGTCGCAGATTGAACTGCAGGCAGCGCGACAGCACCGTCGGCGGCACCTTCTGCGGATCGGTGGTCGCCAGCACGAACTTCAGGTATTCGGGCGGCTCCTCGAGCGTCTTCAGCATCGCGTTGAACGCGGTGTTGGACAGCATGTGCACTTCGTCGATCATGTAGACCTTGAAGCGGCCGACCACCGGCTTGTAGACGGCTTGGTCGAGCAGCTGCGAGATCTCCTCGACGCCGCGGTTCGAGGCCGCATCCAGCTCGACGTAATCGACATGCCGGCCGGCATCGATGTCGCGGCAGGAGGCGCACACGCCGCAGGGCTGCGCGGTGATGCCGCCGCTGCCGTCGGGCCCGACACAATTCAGGCTCTTCGCGAGCAGGCGCGAGATCGTCGTCTTGCCGACGCCGCGTGTCCCAGTGAACAGATAGGCGTGATGCAGCCGCTGCGAGCGCAGCGCGTTCGCCAGCGCCTGCACCACGTGCTCCTGCCCCACCAGCTGCTCGAAACTGCGCGGACGATACTTGCGGGCGAGGACCAGGGACACCGGAGAGGACATGCGATCGATTCTACGGTCCGCCCATCGCGCCCCTCGCCGCCGCAGGCTCTCGGGGTCGGTGCCGGATAATCCACCACCTCCCGCGCGCTGCCAGCCCCCCGCATGACCTCGACCCCCTCCTCTTCTTCCACGCCCCTGAGCTACGAGCAGTCGGGTGTCAACTACGACCTGATCGATCCGCTGAAAGTCTCGGCACAGCGTGCCGCCGCGGCGACCGGCGCCCAGCTCGCGGCCCACGGCTTCAGCGAGGTGGCCGCCTCGCGCGGCGAATCGGCCTATGTGGTCGATGTCGGCCCGTTCTACATCGCGAGCATCGTCGAATGCCTGGGCTCGAAGGCGCTGGTGGCCGACGAGATGGCCCGGCTGACCGGCAAGAGCTGGTACGCCGGCATCGCGCAGGACACGATCGCGATGGCGGTGAACGACCTGATCACCGTCGGTGCGACACCGCTGGTCGTGCAGGCCTACTGGGCCGCCGGCGGCAGCGAATGGTTCGGCGATGCCGAGCGCGCCCAGGCCCTGGTGGCGGGCTGGAAACAGGCCTGCGAGACCTGCGGCATCGCCTGGGGCGGCGGCGAGACGCCGGCGCTCGCCGGCATCGTCGAAGCCGGCCGCATCGACCTAGCCGCGAGCTGCACCGGCATCATCCAGCCGAAGTCCAGACTGAGCGTCGGCGACCGGCTCGCCGCCGGCGACGCGATCGTGCTGCTCGCGTCGAGCGGCATCCATGCCAATGGATTGAGCCTGGCGCGCAAGCTGGTCGAACGCCTGCCACAGGGCTATCTGACGCCGATCGCCGAAGGCCTCGGCTACGGCGAAGCGCTGCTCGCGCCCACCGTGCTCTATGCGCCGGTGACGGAGGCGCTGCACCGAGCCGGCATCCAGCCGCATTACTGCGCCAACATCACCGGCCACGGCTGGCGCAAGCTGCTGCGCCATCCCGCGAGCCTGACCTATCGCATCCGCCGGGTGCCCGAGGTGCCCCAGGTGCTGAAATTCATCCAGCAGCAGGCGCAGCAGGACGACCGCGAGGCCTACAGCACATTGAACATGGGCGCGGGCTTCGCGCTCTTCGTGCCGGCCGGGGAGGCGGAACGCACCGTGGCCGTCGCGCGCCAGCATGGCATCGAAGCGGTCGTCGCGGGCGACGTCGAAGCCGGACCGAAACGCCTGCTGATCGAGCCGCTCGGCCTCGAGTTCGGCGACGATGCCTTGCAGCTGCGCTGAGCAAGCAGTCGCCGCGCGCATCACCGCGCGCGAGAGCGGGGTGATGCCCGGCCTATACAATCCATCTCGACGGGCCTCCCCGCATGGAAGCGCGGCCAACCGGGTCAGGTCGGGAACGAAGCAGCCCTAACCGTTGCGACCAGTGCCGGGGGTAAGGCTCGTCACCCCCAATCAAACGCCCGCCCGATGGCCACGCCAATTCGGCGTGTGCGGCCGCAAGGCTCTGCCGGCGGTTCGCGTGTGTTCTCCTTGGCGAGACACGTTGGAGGGGCCTCGCTGCCATGACACATTCAAGACTCTTCGCGCTGCTGGCACTGCTGTTGTCGACACTGCTGGTCGGCTGCGCCGGCCTGCCGGCCCGGGTCGATCGGCCGGTCTCGAAGGCGCTGGTCGCGCCGGCCGACTCGCCCCTCGGCAGCGTCGCCCGCAAAGCCGGCATTCCCGACGGGCGCTCGGGCTTCTGGCCGGTGGTGCAAGGCTCGTTCGCACTCGACGGGCGGCTCGAACTGATCCGCCGCGCCCAGGTCTCGCTCGACCTGCAGTACTACCTGGTCGCCAACGACGGCACCGGCCGCCTGATCCTGCGCGCGCTGCGCGATGCGGCCCAGCGCGGGGTGCGCGTGCGGCTGCTGGTGGACGATCTCTACACCGAGGACATGGACGACCTGCTGCTCGGCCTCGCCGCCGAGCCCAACGTCGAGATCCGCCTCTTCAACCCCTTCGGGTTCGGGCGCAGTTCCGGCGCGCTGCGCCTCGTCGGCCTGTTGACCGACTTCCGGCGGCTCAACCACCGCATGCACAACAAGCTCTTCGTCGCCGACGGCTCGGTCGCGATCGCCGGCGGCCGCAATTTGGCCGACGAGTATTTCTTTCGCAGCAAGTTCGCGAACTTCATCGACTTCGATCTGCTGATCACCGGCTCGGTGGTATCGCAGCTCGAAGGCCTGTTCGACGAATACTGGAACAGCGATCAGGTCTATCCCGTCAACGCCGTGACCCACAACGGACTGGAGCCGGAGCAGCAGCGCGCCTCGTTCGACAGGCTGACTTCGCCGGCATCGACACCGCTGCCCGAGCCGGTGGGAGCGCTGGACCTGATGGGCGGGCCGGCGCTCGCGAAGCAGTTCGAGAGCGAGCAGTTCCGCTTCGTGACCGGCGACGCCACCGCCTTCGCGGACCGGCCCGACAAGCGCAACGCCGGCCAGCTCGCGGCACAGGACAGCGCCACCCGGCGCGCCGTTTCCTACATGCGCGAAGCCAAGGAAGGCGGCGAGGTGATCATCATTTCGCCCTACTTCATCCCGGGCAAGGTGGGCATGGCCAACCTGAAGGAAGCGCGCGAGCACAAGGTGCGCTTCTTCATCATCACCAACTCGTTCGCCGCCAGCGACGAGCCGCTGGTCAGCGTCGGCTATGACCGCTACCGGAGCGACATGCTGCGCATGGGCATCCAGCTGTTCGAGATCAGCTCGACGCGGCTGAAGCGCGATGCGCACATCAACAAGATCCTCGGCGTCTCGTCCGGCCGGCTGCACGCCAAGCTCGCGATCGTCGACCGCGAGCTGTTCATCGTCGGCTCGACCAACATGGACCCGCGCTCGGTCGCGCTGAACACCGAGATCGCCGTGGCGGTGCGCGGCCGCGAGATCACTCAACTGGTCGCCAAGGCCTTCTACGTCGACGAATCGCCGGGCGTCTACGAAGTGCACCTGCAGCCTGATGGCAAGAGCTTGCAATGGGTCGGCCGCAACGATGATGGCGAAGATCGCCTCGACGACGAGCCCGACGCGGCTTGGCTGCAACGCGTGAAGCTGTTTTTCCTGTCGCTCTTCGTGCCGGAGGACTTGCTCTAGCGCGGCGGCGAATGCAGCTTTCGCGCAACGCTTATGACATGAAATCGCCCCGGTGTCACCGGTCGTAGCCTCGCGTCAACCGATACAAGGGGGCCACGTTATCATCCCAGGCCTAGCTTCCAGCGCTGCGTTGATCGCGCTCGCAGGAGACTCAACTTGATTCGGGCCTGTCGTTTCGAGCGGTCTAGATTCTTCGAGACGTCCTCTCGCAAGTTGTTTTCCCTATCCCTTCAAGGAGATCCATATGATGATGAAAAACGCTCTGACCGTGCTGGCTGCTGCTTGCGCTGCCCTGATCGCCCAAGGTTCGTTCGCGCAGGACGCCGCTTCCGCGCCGAAGACCCGCGCCGAAGTCAAGGCCGAAACCAAGGCCGCAGCGAAGGCCGGCCAGCTCGCCCCCGCCGGTGAAGCGGGCGACCAGGCCGGTGGCGCGACGAAGCCGTTGAAGTCGACCAAGACCCGTGCCGAGCGCAAGGCCGAAACCGCCGAAGCCCGCAAGGCAGGCGAACTGAAGGCCGCCGGCGAAGCCGGCGACACGAACGAAGCCGCGGGCAAGCCCTCGAAGTCCAGCCTGACCCGTGCCGAGCGCAAGGCCGAGACGAAGGAAGCGCGCAAGGAAGGCAAGCTGAAGCCGGCTGGCGAAGGCGACAACAAGTAATTCCCCGCCCTGCCCTTCGGGGCGGAGCACGAGGCGGCGCCTTCGCCAGAAGCGCCGCCTTTTCTTTTGGCGGCGCTCAGCCGCCGGCCTGGCGAAAAGCCATCACCGCCTGGTTGCGCAAGGTGCGCAGCATCGAAAGCTCCTTCTCGCCGAGTTCGATCGATCCCGGCAGGGCTTTGTCGGCATAGATCAGGCCGAACGGCGAGCCCTTGATCATCAACGGCAGCAGCAGGAAGGCCGGGGCATTCACCGACTGACGGAACCAGGCCGGCAGGCGCGCCGCGATGTTCGCCGCGCCGGCATCCGCGATCAGCGTGTCGGCGCCCTTCAGGCACAGCGCGGCAAAAAGATCGGCGGCCGCCGGATCGGCGCTGCGCAAAGGAATGCGGAAGGTCGGCACGACCTCCTCGATGCGTTCGCCCAGGCCGAATCGTCCGGTCAGGCAGTCGCATTTCGGGTCGCGCAGGCAGAACACGACACGCCGGAAGCCGAGCGCGCGGAACATGATCTCGAGGATCATGCGCAGCACGTCGTTGAGGCGGAAGTTGTCGGCCACCATCGAGTTGGTGATGTCCTGGATGCCGGCGGCGAGCACGTCGGTGGCCTTGCCCGGCAAGGTCGCCGGTTCGGCCAGCACCAGGGTCGGTTGCAGCTCGAGAGGACTCGGCGTGGCGAGGGTCAGCGTCTGCGTGAGCGCCCCATCCGGGGGTGCATCGAGCAGGCGGCGCGCGGGCGCGCCCGAGGGCACGTGCAATTGCATCGCCGAAGCCGTTTGCACCAGACGATCGCGCGCCCGCTCGGTGGCGGATTGCAGCTCCTTGACGCTGACGCCGAGCGCGCGGGCATAGCGCTCCGCGACCTCGCCGACACGCTTCTGGGCCAGGTTCGGTTCGCTGTTCAGCAGCGCATCCGCCACGTCGTTGGCCGCGGCGGTGACCCAGCGCAGCCGATCCTTTTCGACCGGCCGCACCGGGGGCTCGCCGGCAGGCCGGGCCATGCAGCGCTGCAGCGTGTCCGGCAGGCCCCAGCTCTTCGCCACGCCGAGGCCCAGCTCCTCGAAGCTCAGGCCAAGTATCGAGACTGCGGCCTGCGTCTCGCCGGCCGGCTTGCCGCCGCCCGGCGCCTGCACCAGCTCGCGGATCTGCATCGCCTCGTCCGGGAAATAGAACTGCGTCAACAGGCGCCCGAGGTTCTGGAACATCGCACCGAGAAAGGCCTCTTCGCCCTCGCGTGCCACCGCACACAATTCGCCCGCGATGGCTCCGGCCATCAGCGAACGCAGGAACTCCTGGCGCAGCTGCTGCGCATGCGTCTTGTCGTTCATGTGCTCGAGCAGCACCAGCGACAAGGCCATGTTGCGGATGCCCGCGAAGCCGACCAGGCTGACCGCGCGCGACACGGTGCTGACCGACCCGCCGCCGGCATGCGAGAACTGCGCGGTGTTGACCAGGCGCAGCAGCTTGTTGGTCAGCGCCACGTCCTTCAGGATCTCGTTGGAGAGACTGCCGACGCTTTCGCGATCCGAACTGGCGACGCGCTGGATGCGCCCGACCGATTCCGACATCGCCGGGAAATCGGTTTTCGTGCGCATGCGGCGCAGCAGGAAATCGAGCGCGCCCTTGTTGCTCGCGGCGCTGTTGCCGGCCGTCGCCACCGGCTCGGGGTTGAGCCAGCGTGTCAATGCCGCATGGAAGGCCGCCGCGCTCGGCAGGCGCTGGCCGAGATCGCGTTCGATCGCCCGGCGCAGCAAGGCGCGCAGGGTTTCGTCGACCTCCGGCGGCAGGCTGGCCGGCAGCATCAGGTCCTCGGTGATCACGCGGTGGATCGCGTAGTACGGGTCGCGCTCGCGCAGCACTGGCGCGGCGGCGAGCATCTCGGCCAGCACCAGCCCGGCAGCGAAGACATCCATCGCCGGCACCGGCACCTCGCCGCGCGCGGCCTCCGGCGACATGTAGCCGGGCGTGCCGACGACGCGGCGATCGGCGCTGCTGCCGTCCTGCACCCGCGCGGCGATGCCGAAGTCCATCACCCGAGCGCGGCCGCTGGCATCGACGAGGATGTTCGAAGGCTTGAGATCGCGGTGCACCAGGCCGGCGGCGTGCGCCGCCTGCAAGGCATCGAGCACGCCGAGCATCATCTGCACCGCGGCGCGTGGCCGCATCGCACCGTGGCGGCGCAGGTGCTCGGTCAGCGTCGGGCCTGGCACGTACTCGAACACCATGTACGGCTTGCCGTCCTGCACGTCGGCCTCGAACACCGGCACCACGTGCGGATGCGTCAGGCGGCTGACGTTGCGCGCCTCGTGCAGCCAGTCGCCGATGGCGGCAGCATCCTCGGCATCGCGCAGCAGCTTGACCGCAACCTCGCGCTCCAGGCGCGGATCGAAGGCCAGCCAGACCGTGGCCTGGGCGCCCTGCCCCAGCACGCGGCGCAGCTCGAAACGGCCGAGGCGGCCCTGCGCGGCCGGCGCTGGCGCGGATGTGGCTGCCATGTCAGTGGTTCACGCTCGGGGAGACGGCCTCGAAGGGGCCCGGAATCGTCGGTTCGATGGTGACCGCATCCTGCGCCGTCCGGGAGACCAGCGGCGCGCCGGATTCGAGCGCCTGACGCGCATCGCGCACCGCCGCCGCGATGTCGCGCGCGTTCAGGTTCAACACCCGGCCATAACGCTTGGCGATGGCGTCGAACGCGCTGTTGAGCTGCGCCGGGCCGGCCGCCAGCGAGAGCGCATCGACGACCTCGTTCGCCGCGCTCGCGGTGGCGCGCAGCAGGTCGTCGTCGCCATCGGGCTTGTGCACCGGCAGCGTCGGCGGCAGCCGGCGCAGCATCGTCATCACGTCGTGGCCCAGGCCCCAGCGATGCGCGACGGCATTCGTCATCGCTTCGACGTCGACCCCCAGCACAGCGAAGGCGGCGGCCTGCTCGGGCATGCCGGCGCGCTCGGCCGGCGCTGGCACGGCGCCGGCAGCCACCGTCTCGTCGCGGTTCACCGGCAGCGAGCGCATCAGCTGGCGGATCTGTTCGGCGTCTTCGGGGAAGTGGTAGGCGAGCATCAAGCGGCCCAGGTTCTGCAGCACGGCCAGCAGGAAGATGACCTCGGGGTCGTAGCCGGCCGGGCGCAGCATCTGCGCGACATGGCCGGCCAGCCGTACGCGCTGCACCAGCGCACGCAGCGCCGCGGCATTCTCCTCCGACAGCGGCCCGGGCCAGCCGCGCAGGCCGCCGGCGGCCGAGCGCACGCCGTCGAGGCCGACCATCGTGATGGCGCGGCGAATCGTCAGCACCGGGCCGTTGCCGAGCGCCTGCGTGCCTTGCACCTGCGCGGTGTTGACGCGGCGCAGCAGCTCGAAGCTGAGGCCGAGGTCGAGCAGGATCTGTTCGGCCATCTCGTCGGTGCGCTGCTGCTCCATGCGCGCCAGTCGCGAGACGGTGATCGCGATGCCGGGCATCGCCGGGAAGCAGCCGACGCTGTTCAGGCGCTCCAGCAGGATCGCGATCGGCCCGCCATCGTCCTTCGCATCGGCTTCGCGCCAGCCTTCGAGCGCGCGCATCAGCGTGCGCGCGCCGAGGTAGCGCTGGCGCGGCTGGTTGTGCGTCGCGCGGTTGCAGATCGCGCGCAGCGCTTCCGAGATCGGGGTCGGCGTGGTCCAGGGCAGGCGCAGGATCTCGCGGCCGTGCGGCGCGAGCCGGTCGATGACCTTGCCGATGTCCGCTTCGTCCAGCGCCGGTGCGCCGGCCAGCCATTGATGCGCCAGGATGCCGACCGAGAGCACGTCGCGCTCTGCCGCGCTGCGTTGCGCGCGCAGCTGAGCCGGGTCCACCGGCATGCCGCGCGCCGCGTCGAGCGCGCTGGCATCGGGCGTCGCCACCGGCGTACAGCTCGCGCCGAGCGCCATCACGCGCAAGTGCCGGCGCTCGTCGATCAGCAGGCTGTAGCTTTGCAGGTCGTCGTGCGAAACACCCGCCTCGTGCGCGAAGGCCAGGCCGTCGAGCACCTGGCCGAGCCAGCCGGCCATTTCGTTGTGCGACGGCAGCGGATGCTCGGCGAGGAATTCATCGAGCGTGAGGCCGACGGCCCGGTCGCAGACGATGTACGGCCAGTGATCGTGCACGCCGACTTCGAGCGCGGCCACGAGATGCGGGTGGTTCAGCCGCGCGCCGTGCTGGGCCTGCGCCTGCCAGCGCACGAGCGCTGCGGCATCCGCCGGGGCGATGCGCGGCAGCATCAGCAGCACATCGGCCTCGGTGACGGGATCGCGCGCCAGCCACAGCATCGTGCGCAGGCTGCGGCCGAGCAGCTCGCGCAACTCGAAGCGCGCGAACGAACGCGGCGCGCTGGGGCGGGCGGCAGGGGGAGGCGGCGCAACGTCGGTCGGCATGGGGAGGATGAGACAACAGTGTTTCGATTGGAGCGCAAGCGCGTCGCCCACGATGCCCGGATGAGGCTGCCAAATCGGCCTTATTCCGGCGCCGGCGCGCCCTGAAGCGTCGTGTGTTCCTGCTCCGTGCGATCTGCAGCGCCCGGCGGCTCGGGCTCGATCACTTCGCCGCTGCCGGTGATGAAGGCAGCACGCACGCTGGAACCCGGCTGCAGCGCAAGCACCGCCTGCCGATAGGCCTGCAGCTGCGCGAGGTTCGCCGCGTCCTGCTGCGGCGCAGGGCTGAGCTTGTAATCGAGCACCCACCAGTCGCCACTGCGCAGCTGCACCAGGCGATCGATGCGCCGCACTTCTCCAGCCACGGCGATCGCCACTTCATTGCCGGCCCAGGACAGCGCCGCGGGCTCGAAAAAATCGGCGCAGGCGGGGCTGCGGAGAATGCTCGCGACGAAGCGGGCGACGTCCGCCGACCGCCCGGCATCGAGCGCGAACTCGCGCGCGGCCTGTGCCGCCGCGGCACGCAAGTCGCCCGGCTCGGCACCGATGCAGGACCATTCCAGCACGCGATGCACCGCCTGGCCGAGCCGGGTGGCCGCGGTGTCGGCCGAGCCGGCCTGCCCCGCCGGCCGGGCCAGGACCTCGGGCAGCTGCCAGTGCGGCAAGGCGGGCAGGCTCAGCGTCGCTTCGCCACCGCGCGACTCGCCCGGCGCCGGGCGCGGCAGCCAATCGACGACCGCCGGCTCGACCCGCCGCCGCCAGCTCGGGCCCTCGCCGCGCCGATGCGGCTCGGTATGGCTGAACACCAGGCGCTCGCGCGCGCGCGTCATCGCCACGTAGAGGCCGTTCAGCTCCTCGCGCTGCCCGGCCGCGCGTTCGGCGGCCATCAGGGGTGCCAGCGCCGCCGGCACGCGGGCCTGGGAGGCGATGAAGGCGCAGGTCAGCGGCGCGGCGGCTTCGACCGGCCAGTCGATCAGCAAGGTCGCGGTGTCGTCCTTCTGCGCCTCCGGATCGGCATCCATCACGAACACCGCGCGTGCCTCGAGGCCCTTGGCGCCGTGGATGGTCAGCAGCTGCACCGCGTCGGCCTGCGCCGGCGCCGCCATCTCCAGGGCACGCCGGCGCAGCGCGCGCACGAAGCTGTAGGGGCTGGCATAGCGGCCGCCGTCGAGCGCGAGCGCCTGGCCGAGCAAGGCATCGATCGCTGCCAGCGCGCCGCGCCGCCGCTCCGGCGGCACCGCGGCGGCGACACGTGCATGGACCTCGCCTTCGGCCACGACGCGGTCCAGCAGATCGTGCGGCGGCAGGCGCAGCGCGGCCTCGTGCCAACGGGCAAGCAGCTCGCTGGCGCGCTGCAGCCGCGCCGGCATCTCGGCCGGCGGCCAGCGCTGCAAGCTGCGCCACCAGTCGCCCGAGTCGAGAGCGCGCGCACGCTCGGCCAACAGCACGAGTTCGTCGTCGGCGGCACCGAAGATCGGGCTGCGCAACGCATGCGCAAGCGACAGCCGATGCTGCGGCGAAGCCAGCACGTCGAGCAGCGCGAGCAGGTCGCGCACCTCGGGCGATTCGAGCAGCGGCGTCTCCTCCGCGGCGACATACGGCAGATGGCGCTGCTGCAGCGCTGCCGCGAGCAGGCGCAGCGAGGCGCGCTTGCGGCTTAGCACCATCACGTCGCCGGGCGCGAAGCCCTGGCAGTCGATCAGCTCGGCGATGGCGTCGGCCACCGTCGCGGCTTCCTGCTCGCGCAGCACTTCTTCCGGCTCGTGCCGCGGCACCGTGAGGCTGTCGCGCCAGATCAGCTCGGGCGGCGCTGCATCGCGCGCCGCGCTCTCGCGCGGCGGCCGCATCGCGCCGGGCAACGCCAGCACCGCTTCGATGCCGAGCGCCGGCTCCTCGCTGGTGTGCGGCCGAAAGCCGGGGTAGAGCCCCTGCGCCGCGGCATCGGTGAAGACGGCGTTGACGGCAGCCAGCACCTCCGGCCGATTGCGCCGGGTGTGGTCGCAGGCGAGCGCGGCGCCATCGAGGCCCTCGCAGACGAAGTCCCGTGCCGCCGCGAAAACCCGAGGTTCGGCGCGGCGGAAGCGGTAGATGCTCTGCTTCGGGTCGCCGACGATGAAAACCGCCGGCGGGCGCTGGCCGCTGGCGCCGCCCCCCGCGCCGGCATAGCCCGACAGCCAGGCGTGCAAGGCCTGCCATTGCAGCGGGCTGGTGTCCTGGAACTCGTCGATCAGCAGGTGGCGCACGCGCGCATCGAGCCGCTCCTGCACCCAGGCGGCGAGCTGCGAATCGCGCAGCAATTCGAGCGCACAGCGTTCCAGGTCGGCCATGTCGAGCAGGCGCCGTGAGCGTTTCAGCGCGGCGTAGTCGGCCAGCAGCACGCGGCCGAGGCGCACCAGGCGCCGGTGCTCCAGATGCGCCTCGTGCGCCTGGATCAGCTCGGCGAGGCGCGCCAGCCGCTGCTGCACGACGGTCAGCGTCTCGCTCTTGCCGAGCTGCTTGCGCGGGGTGCCGGCATGCGTGAAGAGCGTGCTCCAGGCCGCTTCGAACATCGCGTTCGCGTCGCCGGCCTCGAGCGCCATCACCAGGCCGGTCGCCGCGTCCTGTGCCTTCACGCCGCCAAGGCCGAGCTGCAGCGCGAGCTCGCGCAGCGCTTCGCGCCAGGCGGCGCTCTGCAACGCCTCGGCCGGATGCGCGAAGCCCCCGAGATCGATCGGCGGCACGGAATCATCGAGCGTGCCGGCATGATCGGCCAGCTCGATCTCCAGGCGCTTGTCGAGCGCCGTCAGCAGCCACTTGCGCAGCCGCGCACGGCCGCGGTCGAGCACCACACGGGCGAAGTCCTGGCGCAAAGCGTCGTCGCGCAGCACCCGGGCGTGGAAACGCCGGAACAGCTCGCCTTCGAGATCGTCGATCGACTCGATCAAGTCCATGCCCGGCTGCAGCCCGAGGCTCGCGAGCAGCTCGAGCGGCGCGCTGCGCAGCAGCTGCGAGAACCAGGCGTGGAAGGTGTGCACCTGCACCGGGCGGCCGGCCACCAGCACGTCGAGCTGCAGCCGGGCGAGGCGCGGCACCAGCTCCGCCAGCCGCGATGCGTCGACGCCGCGCTCGATCAGTGCCCGGGCGCGTTGTTCGTCGCTGGTGCGCGGATCGCCGAACTCGGCCAGCCAGTCGGCCAGCCGGGCACGCATCTCGCCGGCGGCCTTGCGCGTGAACGTGATCGCGAGGATCTCGTGCGGCTCGGCGCCGTCCAGCAGGGCGCGCAGGATGCGAGAGACCAGCATCCAGGTCTTGCCGGCGCCGGCGCAGGCCTCGACGACCGCGCTGCGCCGCGGATCGCAGGCCACGGCGTAGAACCGGGACCGGGGCACCAGTTCGCCATCGATGCGATAGGCCGGCGCGGCGCTCATCGTGCCGCCGTCTCCGGCGGGCTGGCCCAATCGTCGCGCCGGCACAGGCCCCGCGCCGCGCAGTGTTCGCAGACCTTGCCTTCGCCGAGCGCAGGCATCGGCGCGCCGGCGCGCAGCCGGGCCAGGTCGCGGCCCAGGCCTTCGAGCATCACGCGCGCGCTGGCAAGCACCTCGGGATGCACGACCCGCACGACCTCGCTGCTGCTGTCCAGCCCAAGGTAGCTGGCCACGATCGGCAGATCGAGCGCCGGCTCCTGGCGCGACACCAGTGCGGCATAGAAGGCGAGCTGGGTGTCCTCGGTGGGTTGCTTCAGGTTGCGCTTCAGGCTCTCGACGTCGCCGGTCTTGTAGTCGATCAGCTCGATCGCGCGGTGGCGCAGATCGTCGATGCGATCGATGCGGCCGAAGAGCGCCGTGCCGGCCAGTTCGGCGGGCATCGCAGTGAACTCGGCCTCGCCGTCGCGCCAGCGTGCGCCATCGGCGTCGCGGCGCTGCAGCCAATGCAGGTAGTGCGGCAGCAGGCGCTCGAACGCAGCCGCATAGGGCAGGAATTCGGCCGAATCGATCGCCATCTCGGCTTGCACCGCGTCGGCAGCCTGCTGCAGTGCGAGCCTGTCCGCGGCAAGGTCGCGCGGATGCGGCCGCTCGACATGGAAGCGGTAGAGCACGGCGTGCAGCCAGTTGCCGTAGTCGCGTTTTTCGAGGGCCTCGTCCAGTTCGTCCTGCTCGCGCAGGCCCAGCATTTGCAGTGCGAAGAAGCGGTAAGGGCAGGCGCGCAGCGTCTCGATCGCGCTGGCGCTGAGGCGAGCGGGCAGCAAAGCCGGGGCCGTCGGCAGCGGGCGTGGCGTCGGGCGGGCCGGGATGGCAAGCGGCCGGCGATCGTCGACCGCCGGCGGCGGCGCACGGCCGGTCCGACGCATCGCCAGCAACAGCCGCTCCAGCAGCGGGCTCGCGGCCAGCGGCTCGCTGCCGTCGCGCTGCCGGCGCAGCAGGCTGACTTGCGGCAGGCGCAGCAACTGGGCAAAGCCCAGCAGTTCGGCATCGCGTCGCGCGCGTTGGCTGTCGAGTCCCAGCGCTTCCAGCTGCGCATCGCCGAGCAGCGGCAGCGTCAGGCCGCCGGCGCCGAGGCGCTTGTCGTCCACGCCCGGCAGCACCACGGCCGCAAAGGGACGCAGCATCGCCCGCGCCAGCGGCGTGATCACCACCAGGGCCGAAGGCGGCGCATCGGGGATGAAGGTGGATTGCTCCAAGGTCGAATCGACCCAGGCCGAGAACTCGGCGAAGTTCATCGGCAGCACGCGCGCGTTGTCCAGCCAGGCTTCGCCGTCGATGCCGTCGCCGCGCAGGTGCAGCACGTCCAGCAGCAGGGCGCCGGCGGCATCGCCTTCGAGGCTGGCAGCGTCGCCGCCGTCAAGCAGGGCGGCGCGCAGCGCCTGGCACCAGCCGAGCAGGCTGCGTGCGCGGCCGGCGGCAAAGCCGCCGCGCAGGCGGCCGATCGCGGCCCACAGCTTCTCCGCGGGGCCGCTGAAATCCGCGGCATCGACAGCCGGCAGCCGGGCCCGGCCGGCACGGCGCAGCCGCTGCTCCAGCAACTGCGTGGCGAAGGCGCGATCGCGATCATCGGCGCCGGCCTTCAGCCAATCCAGCAGATCGTCGGCCGTCGCCTGCGCCGAGAGCGTGCGCAGCAGGGACATCAGGCGCGCGCCGGCCCGCGTCGTCGACAGCCGCCATCCGGTTTCGTCGAGCAAGGGCACCTGCTGGCGCTCGAGCAGCGCGCGCACTCGGCGCACCAGGCTGCGATCCTGTGCGATCAGCGCCACCGGCGTTCGAGCCTGCTGCAGGTGATGCAGCACGCGCGCTGCGCTGCGCTGGGCCTCGTCTTCGAAGTCATCGCAGACGATCAGCTCCAGTGCGGCCTGCGCCGCCAGGGCGTCGAAAGGCGTGGCCAGCGGCAGATCGGCATCGAGCAGCAGCGTCGGGACGTCCGATTGCCGCAGCAGGCTCTCGACCAGCCGGTCGGCGCCGCCGACACGCACGCCGATCCAGGCCGAGGGCCGCAGCTGGAACAGCCGGTCCGTCGCCGGCGCCGGCGCACTCGCCGCCCATTCCCAGGCGACGCGGGCGATCAAGCTCTCCGACTGGCCGGGGCCCTCTCCCGGCACCAGGACACTGCGGCCCTGCTGCCAGAAGCTCGCGCGCTCTGCCGGTGCGACGCCGGCCGCGGCGCGAGCCATCGCATGGGCCAGTTCGACCAGCGACACCACCGCCTGCTCGAACAGGCCCGGATCGCGGCTGCGCCAGGCCTTGGCCCAGCCCTGGCCCTGCAGCAACCGGGCGCCGGTCAGCCGATCGGTCGGCACATCGAAGCTGATCTCCCCCGCCGCGACGGCCGGCGGCGGCGCCAGCGAGGCGGCGAGCGTCTGCGTCGTCTCGATGCGCGGCAGCCACCCTCCCGCCTGCGCCCAGGCGCGCCGCGCCGGCGCCAGCAGTTGGGCGAACGGCAGCAGCACGATCGCGTCGCGCAGTTCGAGCTGCTGCGAAGCGGCCCAGTCACGTGCCGCGGCGGCGGCGGCGGACCAGTCGAAAGAGGCGTCGAAGGAGATGCTTGTCGCTATGGCGGCCATAGAGCGCGCCCGCTGCGGCAGCGGAACGCCAACGAAGTGCTTGTGTCAAAATCATTGTGCCCCGACCGCCGTGTAAGAACGGACTCTGCAACACCCGGCGCACGCAAGGATCCAATCCATGAGCAGCGAACTGATTAAACACATTTCCGACGCCTCGTTCGAAAACGACGTGCTGCAGTCCGACAAGCCTGTGCTCGTCGACTACTGGGCCGAGTGGTGCGGCCCTTGCAAGCAGATCGCGCCGATCCTCGATGAAGTCTCCAAGAGCTACGGCGACAAGCTGCAGATCGCGAAGATGAACGTCGACGAGAACCGCGACGTGCCCGCCAAGTTCGGCATCCGCGGCATTCCGACGCTGATGCTGTTCAAGGGCGGCCAGCTCGCGGCGACCAAAGTCGGTGCCCTCTCCAAGGCCCAGTTGACCTCGTTCCTCGACGGTCATCTATAATCACTGAAGTTGCGGCGGCGCTCGAGTCTCTACCGAGCGCGGCGCCTCCGCAAAAAGTGATTGCCACCACGCCCAACAAGGCGCGTGGGTTCGGCACCAAACTCCACATTCGAGTCTTTCCGCTTCGATCGAATTTTCGATCAGTCTCGCATTGGCCCGTCCGAGTTGGATTGAGTCAGATCGAGTCGACCCCCGCCTGCTCGCGTTGATCGCGGCCGGCCCTCTGCCAGCACACTACTCCCAGGGTATTCGCCCATGCATCTCTCAGAACTGAAGGCGCTGCACGTCTCCGAACTCATCAAGATGGGCGAGGCGCTGGAGATCGACAACGTCGCCCGCCTGCGCAAGCAGGAGCTGATGTTCGCGATCATGAAGAAGCGCGCCAAGGGCGGCGAGCAGGTGTTCGGCGACGGGGTGCTGGAAGTGCTGCCCGACGGCTTCGGTTTCCTGCGCTCGCCGGATGCGAGCTACATGGCGTCGACCGACGACATCTACCTGAGCCCGAGCCAGATCCGCCGCTTCAACCTGCACACCGGCGATGCGATCGAAGGCGAAGTGCGCGTGCCGAAGGACGGCGAACGCTACTTCGCGCTCGTCAAGGTCGACCGCGTCAACGACGCGACGCCCGAGGAGAGCAAGCACAAGATCATGTTCGAGAACCTGACGCCGCTCTTCCCGAAGGAGCAGTTCAAGCTCGAACGCGAGATCAAGGGCGACGAGAACATCACCAGCCGCATCATCGACCTGATCGCGCCGATCGGCAAAGGCCAGCGCGCGCTGCTGGTCGCGCAGCCGAAGACCGGCAAGACGGTGATGATGCAGCAGCTGGCGCATGCGATCGTCGCGAACCATCCCGAGGTCTATCTGATCGTGCTGCTGGTCGACGAGCGGCCGGAAGAAGTGACCGAGATGGTGCGCACGGTGCGTGGCGAGGTCATCAGTTCCACGTTCGATGAACCGGCGGCACGCCATGTGCAGGTCGCCGAAATGGTGATCGAGCGCGCCAAGCGCCTGGTCGAGCTGAAGAAGGACGTGGTGATCCTGCTCGACTCGATCACGCGTCTGGCCCGCGCCTACAACAACGTGCTGCCGTCGTCCGGCAAGGTGCTGACCGGCGGTGTCGACGCGAATGCGCTGCAGCGCCCGAAGCGCTTCTTCGGCGCGGCGCGCAACGTCGAGGAAGGCGGCTCGCTGACCATCATCGGCACCGCGCTGATCGACACCGGCAGCCGCATGGACGAAGTCATCTACGAAGAGTTCAAGGGCACCGGCAACTGCGAGATCCACCTGGATCGCCGCATGGCCGAGAAGCGCGTCTACCCTTCCATCCTGATCAACAAGAGCGGCACGCGGCGCGAAGAGCTGCTGCTGAAACCCGAGATCCTGCAAAAGAGCTGGATCCTGCGCAAGCTCCTCTATCCGATGGACGAGATCGAGGCGATGGAGTTCATCCTCGAGAAGATGAAGTCGTCGAAGAACAACCACGACTTCTTCGACATGATGCGTCGCGGCGGTTGATCCCGCGCTCCGGCATATAATCCGCGGTTTCCCTCCCCCGGCAAGTGCGCCGCAATCTGCTGCGTGGCTCCCGACTCAGACTCTTAGAGGCTCCCCGATGAAAGAAGGCATTCACCCCCAGTACCGCGACGTCTGCTTCGTGGATCTGTCCAACGGTTTCAAGTTCGTCACCCGCTCCTGCGCGACGAGCCGCGAGACCACCAAGCTGGACGACGGCCGCGAGCTGCCGCTGATCAAGCTGGAAACCACGAGCGAATCGCATCCGTTCTACACCGGCACGCAAAAGAGCGTGGATTCGCTGGGCGGCCGGGTCGAGAAGTTCCGCAGCAAGTTCAAGGTCGGCATCAAGAAGTGATGTCCGGCGCTTACCGAAGAAGCAGCCTGCGGGCTGCTTTTTTTGTGCCCGTTCGGGTGGCGCCCGGCCGCAGGGGCGTTTGCTGCATGATGCGCGCTCCCCTGGGCTCCACCGAGTCGTTTCGCCGTTGAACGTCCCCAACCCCGCCCTCGTCAGCCAGCGTGCCGTGCAGCGATTGCCGCGGCTCGCGCTGGTCCTGTTCTGCATTGCCTACGTCGTTCCCGGGGTGTTCGGGCGCGACCCGTGGCGCGGTGCGGACATTTCGGCCTTCGGCGCGATGATCAACGTGGCCACAGGCCGCACGGACTGGCTGGCGCCGACGGTCGGCGGCGTCGCATCGGACGTCGCCCCGCTGCCGTACGCCCTTGGCGCATTCTTCATCCGCGTGCTGCAGCCGATCATGGACCCGGCGCTGGCGGCCCGTCTGCCGTTCGCGCTGCTGCTGTTCCTGGCCCTGGTGCTGACCTGGTACGCGACCTTCCACCTCGCCCGCACCGAGGCGGCCCAGCCCTTGCCGTTCGCCTTCGGCGGCGAGGCCAGCCTGGTCGACTACGCCCGCGCGATCTCGGATGGTGCGCTGCTCGCACTGATCGCCACCCTCGGTCTGCTGCAGCTCGGCCACGAAACCACGCCCGAGCTGGTGCAACTGGTCGGCTCGGCGCTCTTCCTCTATGGCCTGAGTGCCAGCGCATTCCGCGTCGCGCAGTCGCGCGCTGCCGTGCTGCTCGCGTTGCCGGTCCTCGCCGCGAGCGGCGCACCGGCAATGGCGCTGGCGTTCGGGGCCGTCGGCACGCTGGTCAGCCTGCGCTCGAGTTACGCCTCGGTGCGCAAGATGGTGCCGTGGCTCATCGTCGCCGGCGTGCTGGCCTTGATCGTCGCCACCCTGCTGCACGCCTGGCGCTGGCGTATCAGCGGCTACGCGGCGCCGGTGGACGTATGGAACCTGCTGCGCCTCTTCGCCTGGTTCATCTGGCCGGCCTGGCCGCTTGCGCTGTGGACGCTGTGGCGCTGGCGCGCGCAATGGCGTCGCCGGCACATCGCCTTGCCGCTGAACACCGCGTTGATCGGCATCGTGACCTGCATCGTGATGGGCGGCTCGGATCGCGCGCTGATGCTCGCCCTGCCGCCCACCGCCGTGCTCGCCGCATTCGCGCTGCCCACCTTGAAACGCAGTCTCTCGGCGGCGATCGACTGGTTCTCGGTCTGCTTCTTCACCGCGGCGGCGATCAGCGTCTGGGTCTTCTACGCCTCGCTGCAGATCGGCGTGCCGGCCAAACCGGCGGCCACCGTGATGCGGCTCGCCCCCGGCTACGTCTCCAGCTTCTCGCTGCTGGCGCTGATGGCCGCCGCGCTGGCAACGCTCGCCTGGCTATGGCTCGTCAAGTGGCGCACCGGGCGCCACCGCCAGGCCTTGTGGAAGAGCCTGGTGCTGCCCGCCAGCGGCGTCGCGCTGTGCTGGCTGCTGGCGATGACGCTCTGGCTGCCGGTGCTCGACTATGCGTTCAGCTACCGCCCCCTGGTGACGCGCATCGCCCAGCACGTGCCAGGCACGGCCTGCATCGCGGCACCCAGCCTGTCACGCGCGCAGATGGCGGCGCTCGAGTATTTCGGCGACTATCGGGTCGACGGCCGGCCCGGCGCTGACACCGCATCGGGCTGCGTCTATCTGTTGCGCGCAGAGCCCGTGCGCACGCCAAAACCGGCGCCCGCGGGCTGGAGCCTGCTGGCGCACGAGCGGCGCCCCACCGATCGCGACGAGACGATCGCGATCTTCATTCGCGACCGCACCGCGCGGCAATGAACCGCCGGTGAACCGTCAATGCACGTCGTGCGTCGAGCGGGCGCCGGCCACCGGCGTGGCGAGACGCACCCGCGCGGCCGGGAACACCAGCCTGAACGTCGAACCGCGGCCCGGCTCGCTCTGGATGTCCAATTCGCCGCCGTGGCGCTGCACCACGTGTTTGACGATCGACAGCCCCAAGCCGGTGCCGCCGGTGTCGCGTGAACGGCTGCCGTCGACGCGGTAGAAACGTTCGGTCAGCCGCGGCAAATGGTCCTTCTCGATGCCGATCCCGGTATCGCTGACGCTGATCTCGCCAGCGCCGTTCGCCAGCAGCTTCCAGCCCAGCTCGATGCGGCCATGCTCGGGCGTGTAGCGCACGGCGTTGCTGACCAGATTGCCGATCGCGCTCTGCAGCTCGGTATCCGCACCGGCCAGCTGCACGCCGTCGACGGCCTGGAAAACGATCTCGTGGCGCCCGGCAGACAAGGCCCGCGCATCCGCTTCCACCACGTCGAGCAGGCGTTTCAGCGGCACCCAGCGATCGGGTGACGGGCGCGGGCTGCCTTCGAGCTGTGCCAAGGTCAGCAGATCGCCGACGAGGGTCTGCATGCGCTGCGTCTGCTGCTCCATCAGGTGCAGAACACGCCGCCGCTCGACTTCGCTCAGCGGCAGATTCGCCATGGTTTCGACGAAGCCGGCCAGCACCGTCAGCGGGCTGCGAATTTCATGGGAGACGTTGGCGACGAAGTCGCGCCGCATCATGTCGGCCCGCTCGCGCTCGGTTATGTCCTGCGACAGCACCAGCTTCATGCCTTCGCCGTAGTCGCGGATCAGGATCGACAGCATGCCGCGCCCGGTGAGCCGCGGGATCACCACCGCCTCTTCGTAGCGGCCCGCCTGCAGGTGGGCGACGAAGGCCGGCGCGCGCAGCAGATTGGTGATGCGCTGGCGCTTGTCGCGCTGCGGGTCGAGCCCGAAGTGGTCGGCCGCGACCGAATTGCACCAATCGATCTGGTCGTTCGCGTCGAGCATCAGCACGCCATTGGGCGAGGCCTCGATGGCCGAGAGGAACTGGGCGAGGCGTGTCTTCTCCTGCGCCAGCGCCTGGTCGCGCGAACGGATCGCACGCTCGATGCGATAGCCGAGCTCGCCCCACAAGCCGGCGTCGCGCGGCGCCGGGCCGGCTTGCGATCCACGCAGCCAGTCGATCAAACGGGTGCCGCGGAAGGTGTCGGCCAGGGCCAGCCCGCTGATGCCGGCCGCGGCACCGAACACCATGCCGGCGATGGGCGCATGGCTCGATCGGCCGATCAGGTAGCCCAAGGCGCCGCCGACCAGCATGGCCAGCACGCGGGCCAGGATGCGGCGGAAGGCGAAACCCATCGGCGGCAGCGCGCTCAGGCCGAGAGCGCGCTGACCTGTTGCGCCAGGCGGTAGCCGACACCGCGCACGGTTTCGATGATGTGGGCACAGGCGGCAGGCTGCAGCGCTTCACGCAGGCGCTTCACGTGCACGTCGACGGTGCGCTCCTCGATGAAGACATGGTCGCCCCAGACCCGGTCGAGCAGCTGCGCCCGGCTGTGCACCCGCTCCGGGTGCGTCATGAAGAAGTGCAGCAGGCGGAACTCCGTCGGCCCGACCTTGACCTCGACGTCGCCTCGCTCCGGCACCATGCGCGTGACCCGCCGCGTCGCCGGATCGAGCCGCAGCCCGGCAACTTCCACCGCGATGTCCAGCGACTCCGGCGCCTTGCGCCGCAGCAGCGCGCGGATGCGCGCCATCAGCTCGTTGGTCGAAAAGGGCTTGGTCAGATAGTCGTCCGCGCCGGCATCGAGGCCGCTGATCTTGTCGCCCTCTTCCACCCGCGCGGTCAGCATGATGATCGGCAGGTCGCGGGTGCGGCTCTCGGCACGCCAGCGCCGCGCCAGCATCAGGCCGGACTGGCCGGGCAGCATCCAGTCGAGCAGCACCAGATCCGGCAGCACGCCGTCGATCGCGGCTTGCGCCTGATCCGCCGTCGCAGCGATCGTCACCGCGTAGCCCGCGTGGCGCAGGTTGATCGAGATCAGCTCGGCAATCGCCGATTCGTCTTCGACTATCAATACCAGACTCATGCCGGTCTCCAGCGCTCAGCGCACCATGGTCTCGACCGCGGCCACCGAGTTGTGGCGCACGTCGGTGCCCTTGACGACGTAGATGATGACCTCGGCCAGGTTCTTGGCATGGTCGCCGACCCGCTCGATCGCCTTCGCGACGAAGACCAGGTCGATGCTCGCCGAGATCGTGCGCGGGTCTTCCATCATGTAGGTGATCAGCTTGCGCAGCAGGCCGTCGAATTCCTGGTCGATCTGATCGTCCTGCTTCAGCACCTCGAGAGCCTTCTCGGTGTCGAGCCGGGCGAAGGCGTCGAGCGCCTTGCGCAGCTGGGCGATCGCGAGTTCGGACTCGAAGGCCAGGTCTGCCACCGGCAGGCGCATGCGGCTCGACACGCCGGTATTGATCAGGCGCTGCACCGTGCGCGCGATGCGGGCGGCTTCGTCGCCGACACGCTCGAGATTCGCGATGGTCTTCGAGACCGCGATCAGCAAGCGCAGGTCGCGCGCGGTCGGCTGGCGCCGCGCGATGATGGTCGACAGATCGCGATCGATCTCGACTTCCATCGTGTTGACCTTCTCTTCCTGGGCCAGCACCTGGCTCGCGGTCTCGCCGCTGAAGTTGGACAGTGCGTAGATCGCCTGCGCGACCTGGGACTCGACCAATCCGCCCATCTCCAGCACGCGGGTGGAGATGCCGCTGAGTTCGGCATCGAATTGAGTGGACAGATGTTTATCGCTCATGGCTCTCTTCTCCGACTCAGCCGAAACGGCCGGTGATGTAGTCCTCGGTGTCCTTCTTCTTCGGCTTCATGAAGAGGTCGGAGGTGGGCCCGAATTCGATCAGGTCGCCGAGGTACATGTAGGCGGTGTAGTCGGAGCAGCGCGCGGCCTGCTGCATGTTGTGCGTGACGATGACGACCGTGTAGTCGTTCTTCAGCTCGTGGATCAGCTCTTCGATCTTGCCGGTGGAGATCGGATCGAGCGCCGAGCAAGGCTCGTCGAGCAGCAGCACTTCCGGCTTGATCGCGATGCCGCGTGCAATGCACAGACGCTGCTGCTGGCCGCCGGAGAGACCCGAGCCGCTCTGGTTCAGCTTGTCCTTGACCTCGGTCCAGAGAGCGGCCTTCTTCAGCGCCCACTCGACCCGCTCGTCCATCTCGACGCGGGGCAAGGTCTCGAACAGCTTCACGCCGAATGCGATGTTGTCGTAGATCGACATCGGGAACGGCGTCGGCTTCTGAAACACCATGCCGACCTTGGCGCGGATCAGTGAAACGTCGTCCTTCGAGGTCAGGATGTTGTCGCCGTCGAGCAGGATCTCGCCTTCGGCGCGCTGCTCCGGATAGAGCTCGAACATGCGATTGAAGGTGCGCAGCAGGGTCGACTTGCCGCAGCCCGACGGGCCGATGAACGCGGTGACCTTGTTCTCCGGGATGTCGAGGTTGATGTTCTTCAGCGCGTGGAAGTTGCTGTAGTAGAAATTCAGGTTGCGCACCGAGAGCTTGGGCTTCTCGGTCACGGGCAGGTTGACTTTGGTGTCCATGCTTTCGGTTCGCTCAATGCTTGTTGTGGAACAGCGTGCGCGCGAGGATGTTCAGCACCAGCACGCCCATCGTGATCAGGAAGACACCCGCCCAGGCCAGCTTTTGCCAGTTCTCGTACGGGCTCATCGCGAACTTGAAGATCGTCACCGGCAGGCTGGCCATCGGGGAACTCAGGTCGCTGGTCCAGAACTGGTTCGACAGGGCCGTGAAGAGCAGCGGCGCGGTCTCGCCGGCGATGCGCGCCAGCGCCAGCAGGATGCCGGTGATGACGCCGGCGCGGGCCGACTTCAGGGTCACCGTCATGATCACCTTCCACTTCGGCGTGCCGAGCGCGTAGGCCGCTTCGCGCAAGGCGTTCGGGATCAGGGTCAGCATGTTCTCGGTGGTGCGGATCACGACCGGGATCACGATCAGCGCCAGTGCCAATACGCCCGCGAAGCCGGAGAAGGTCTTCATGCGTGCGACGACGACCGAATAGATGAAGAGGCCGATGACGATCGACGGTGCCGACAGCAGGATGTCGTTGATGAAGCGGGTGACGCTGCCGAGCCAGGTCTTCTGACCGTACTCGGCCAGGTAGATGCCGGCGAGGATGCCGATCGGCGTCCCCAGCAAGGTCGCCAGCGAGACCATCGTGACCGAGCCGAAGATCGCGTTGGCGAGGCCGCCGGTCTCGGCCTGCGGCGGCGGCGTCATCTGCGTGAAGAGTGCGAGGCTCATGCCGCCGACGCCCAGCCGCACCGTCTCGAACAGGATCCAGATCAGCCAGAACACGCCGAAGGCCATCGCCCCGAGCGACAGCGTCAAGGCGATCGCGTTGACCCGTTTGCGGCGGGCATGCTTGCTGATCCGGGAGGCCTGCAGCGCAGCGCTGGCGGGGCTGGTGACGGCGTTCATGCGCGGGCTCCTTCGCTCTTCTTCAGCCGGGCAAGCAAGAGTTTCGAGAATGTGAGCACGACGAAGGTGATGAAGAAGAGCACCAGGCCGAGATAGATCAGCGAAGCCTGATGCAGGCCTTCGCCGGCCTCCGCGAACTCGTTCGCGAGTGCCGAGGTGATGCTGTTCGCCGCTTCGAAGACCGAGAGCGAATTCAGCTGGTTCATGTTGCCGATCACGAAGGTCACGGCCATGGTCTCGCCGAGCGCGCGGCCGAGGCCGAGCATGATGCCGCCGACCACGCCCGTCTTGGTATACGGCAGCACGACGCGGTACATCACTTCCCAGGTGGTGGAGCCGAGCCCGTAGGCCGATTCCTTCAGCAGCGGCGGCGTGACCTCGAACACGTCGCGCATCACAGAAGCGATGAACGGAATGATCATGATCGCGAGGATGATGCCGGCCGACAGGATGCCGATGCCGACCGGCGGGCCGGACACCAGCGCGCCCAGGAAAGGCACGCCCTTCAGCAGGGCCTGCAGCGGCTGCTGCACGAAGGTCGCGAGGATCGGCCCGAACACCAGCAGCCCCCACATGCCGTAGACGATCGACGGCACCGCCGCGAGCAGTTCGATCGCCGTGCCGAGCGGCCGCTTCAGCCAGGCCGGCGACAGTTCGGTAAGGAAGAGCGCGATGCCGAAGCTCACCGGCACCGCGATCAGCAGGGCGATGAGCGAGGTCATTACCGTGCCGTAGATCATCACCAGGCCGCCGTACTTGTTCTGCACCGGATCCCAGTCGCTGGTCCAGAGGAAGGCCAGGCCGTATTCGCGGATCGCCGGCGCAGCGCCGACGAAGAGCGAACCGATGATGCCGACCAGCAGCGCCAGCGTCACCCAGGCCGCGCCATGGGCGAGTGCCGAGAAGAGAGTGTCTGCCCAGGGCTTGGCACGCCGCGGCGCCGGGGGCCGACTCCTTGGATCGGACCGTTCCATCGTGTCAGTCTTGTCGTAGGGAGTGGCTGGCAGTGTAGCGGCCATGTGTCTGATCCTCAGAGGAGCGCTGCGGGGCCGGCGATCAGTTCGAGGCGATGGTCTTGCCCGAAGCGTCCTTGATGCTGTCGGCCCACAGCTTGTGCACCAGCGCCTTCACGCTGTCGGGCATCGGCACGTAGTCCAGTTCCTCGGCCATCTTGTCGCCGGAGGTGTAGGCCCAGTTGAAGAACTTCAGCGCGTTGCTGGCGTTGGCCGGCTTGTCCTGCGCCTTGTGCATCATGATGAAGGTCGCCGCGGTGATCGGCCAGGAATCCTTGCCGGGCTGGCCGGTCAGCACCTGATAGAAGGTCTTCTTCCAGTCGGCATTCGCGGCAGCGGCCTTGAAGGTCGCGTCGTCCGGCGCGACGAAGTTGCCGGCCTCGTTCTTCAGCAGGGTGTAGGCCATCTTGTTCTGCTTGGCATAGGCGTACTCGACGTAGCCGATCGAGTTCGGCAGGCGCTGCACGAAGGCCGAAACGCCCTCGTTGCCCTTGCCGCCCGCACCGGTCGGCCAGTTCACCGCGGTGCCTTCGCCGACCTTGGACTTCCACTCGGCGTTGACCTTGGACAGGTAGTTCGTGAAGTTGAAGCTCGTGCCGGAGCCGTCGGCGCGGCGCACCACGGCGATCGCGTCATCGGGCAAGGCGACGCCGGCGTTCAGCGCGGCCACCGCCGGATCGTTCCACTTGGTGATCTTGCCGAGGTAGATGTCGCCCAGCACCTTGCCGTCGAGCTTCAACTGTCCGGGCGCAATGCCCTTGATGTTGACCACCGGCACGACGCCGCCGATCACCATCGGGAACTGGATCAGGCCTTCCTTGGTCAGTTCCTCGTCGGTCAACGGCGCATCGGAGGCGCCGAAATCGACCGTCTTGGCCTTGATCTGCTTGATGCCCGCGCCGGAGCCGACGGACTGGTAGTTGATGCGGGCGCCGCTGACCTTGTTGTAGGCATCGGCCCATTTGGCGTACACCGGCGCCGGGAACGAGGCGCCGGCACCGGTCACATCCTGCGCCAACGCGGTACCGGCCAAGCCGGCGAGCACTGCGGGGACGATCAGGCTGCGAATCGAAGGGAAGTTCATGACTGTGCCTTTGAAGGAAGGAATACGGTTCAGGGTCGTGCCGCAGCCGCAGGGGCGTCTGCTTGTTGCCGGCGAACTGTAGGTAGGCTACGTGACAGCGGCGTGACACTGCCGGCGGCTTACACCGCGGCCCCGCGAGCCGTCGCTCGGCTGTCACAAAGATTCAAGCGGCTGTCACAAAGGCGCCCGTCCTTGGAAGGCTGGCGTGCGGAGGCCCAAGCGCGCGCGATTCGCGCACACTGGAGTTCTGCAGCGGAGGCGAGCGGCTCGCCGATGTCGGCGATGCTAGGCGCGCGCCGCGTCGGCGAGACGCTGGGCGCAGCGTTCGGCCAAGGCAGCCTCCCGGGCCTCGACCATCACGCGCAGCACCGGCTCGGTACCGGAAGCGCGGATCAGTATCCGGCCGTTCGTGCCCAGTTCGGTGCGAGCGGCGGCGTGTTCTTTCTCCAGGCGCTGGTTCTGCTGCCAGTCCTCGCCTGCCGCAATGCGAACGTTCAGCAGGACCTGCGGAAACAGGCTCAGGCCGTCGAGCTGCTGCTGCAGCCCGCGGCCGCTGCGGCACACAGACTGCAGCACCTGCAGCGCGCTGACGATGCCGTCGCCGGTGGTGTGCTTGTCCAGCGCCAGCAGATGACCCGAACCCTCGCCGCCCAGCTGCCAGCCGCGCGCCACCAGTTCCTCGAGCACGTAGCGATCGCCGACGCGCGCGCGCACGAACTCCACGCCCCGCGCCTGGAAGGCCTGTTCGACGGCCATGTTCGTCATCAGCGTGCCGACCACGCCCTTGACCGGTATGCCGCGGCCGATGCGGTCGCTGGCGATGACATACAGCAGCTCGTCCCCGTTGAACAGGCGCCCGCTGGCATCGATGAGTTGCAGCCGGTCTGCATCGCCATCGAGGGCCACGCCGTAGTCCGCACCGTTGTCGCGCACCGCCTGGATCAGGGCAGCCGGGGCGGTGGCACCGAAACCGTCGTTGATGTTGGTGCCGTTCGGTGCGCAGCCGATCACCGAGACCTGCGCGCCGAGTTCGTGGAACACGTCGGGGGCCACGTGGTAGGCCGCGCCGTGCGCCGCGTCGACAACGATCTTCATGCCGCGCAGCGACAGGTTTGCGTCGAAGGTGCTCTTGCAGAACTCGACGTAACGGCCGCCGGCGTCGTCCACCCGGCGCGCGCGGCCGAGGTGCGAGGCGTCGACCCATTGCGGCGCCTCGGCGAGCATGGCCTCGACCTGGTCCTGCCATTCGTCCGGCAGCTTCTCGCCATGGGCCGAGAAGAACTTGATGCCATTGTCCGGGTGCGGGTTGTGCGAGGCGCTGATGACGACGCCGAGGTCGAGACGCAGCGCACGCGTCAGATAGGCCACGCCGGGTGTCGGCAGCGGGCCGGTCAGCAGCACGTCGACACCTGCGGAGGCAAAGCCGGCTTCGAGCGACGATTCGATCATGTAGCCGGAGAGCCGGGTATCCTTGCCGATCAGCACCGTCGGCCGCGCGCCTTGCGCCTTCAGCACGCGCCCGACCGCGTGGCCGAGCCGCAGCATGAAATCGGGGGTGATCGGCGGAATGCCGACAGTGCCACGAATGCCGTCGGTACCAAAATAGGTCGTGCTCATATGTCCTCGTTCACCAGGTTGGCGCAGGGCGCCGCGGGCTGGGATTTTGCCGCTGAAAAACGGGGTGCCGAATGACCGTCTTGGGGGCCGTCACAGCTGACCGGCGGCCTGCCAGACGTTCAGCGCATCGACGGTCTCCGACACGTCGTGCACCCGCAGGATGCGCGCCCCGCCCTGCACCGCGGCCAGCGCGGCGGCGAGACTTGCCGCCAGCCTCTGCTCAACCGGCTTGCCCGTGATGGAGCCGAGCGTCGATTTGCGCGACCAGCCGACCAGCAAAGGCTGGCCCAGCACCAGCAACTCCCGTTGGCGCATCAGCAGCGCGAGGTTGTGCTCCGGTGTCTTGCCGAAGCCGATGCCCGGATCGAGCGTGATGCGGTCGGCGGCGATGCCTTGATCGAGCAAGGCGTCGCGACGCTCGCGCAGGAAGGCAGACACCTCGTCGACCACGTCGTCGTAGGCCGGCCGCTGCTGCATCGTCGACGGCGCGCCCTGCATGTGCATCAGGCATATGCCGGCCAAGGGATGGGCCGAGACGGTTTCGATCGCCCCGGGCCGGCCGAGTGCGTGGATGTCATTGACGATGTCGGCGCCGGCGTCGAGCGCGGCGCGCATCACTTCCGGCTTGTAGGTATCGATGGAGATCGGCACGCCGAGGCCCAGCGCCGCATTCAGTACCGGCATCACCCGGGCCAGCTCTTCGTCGAGCGGCAGCGGCGCCGCACCCGGCCGGCTCGATTCGCCGCCGACGTCGAGGATGTCCGCCCCTTGCGTCACCAGCCGTTCGCACTCGGCGATCGCGGCGCGCGTCTCGGCGTAGCGGCCTCCGTCGGAGAACGAGTCGGGCGTGACGTTGACGATGGCCATCACACGCGGCCGGGAAAGATCGATGCGAAAGCGCGCGGTTTGCCAATACTGCATGGGAGCACTCAAAGGAAAACGGGGCCGAAGCCCCGTTGCAGTTCAAGAAGGATCGCGGCTCAGGCGGTTGCCGGCGCGCCGTCGGGATTGACCGGCGGCGTCGGGCCTCCGGCCTTGGGCGCCGGCGGCGTCCAGTCCTTCGGCGGACGCGGCGGCTTGCCGCCCATGATGTCGTCGATCTGATCGGCGTCGATCGTCTCGAACTCCAGCAGGGCCGTCGCCATCGCGTGCATCTTGTCCTGGTTGTCCTCGATCAGCTTGCGCGCCATCGCGTACTGCTCGTCGATGATCTTGCGGATCTCGTGATCCACCTTCTGCATCGTCTGCTCGGAGACATTGACCTGCTTCGTGACCGAGCGGCCGAGGAAGACCTCGCCCTCGTTCTCGGCATACACCATCGGCCCGAGCTCGTCGGTCATGCCGTAGCGGGTGACCATGTCGCGGGCGATCTGCGTCGCACGCTCGAAGTCGTTGCTGGCGCCGGTGGTCATCTGGTGCATGAACACTTCTTCCGCAATGCGCCCGCCGAACAGCACCGAAATGGTCGAGAGCATGCGCTCCTTGTCCATGCTGTAGCGGTCGCCTTCGGGCAGCTGCATCGTCACGCCGAGCGCACGGCCACGCGGGATCACCGTCACCTTGTGCACCGGATCGGTCTTGGGCATCAGCTTCGCGACCAGCGCATGACCCGCCTCGTGGTAGGCCGTGTTGCGGCGCTCCTCCTCGGGCATGATCATCGACTTGCGCTCCGGGCCCATCATGATCTTGTCCTTGGCGCGCTCGAAGTCGACCATCTCGACCACCCTGCCGCTGCGGCGTGCCGCGAAGAGCGCCGCTTCGTTCACCAGGTTCGCCAGGTCGGCGCCCGAGAAGCCCGGCGTGCCGCGCGCGAGGATGTCGGCGCGGATGTCCTGGCCGATCGGCACCTTGCGCATGTGCACATTGAGGATCTGCTCGCGACCGCGCACGTCCGGCAGGGTCACGTAGACCTGGCGGTCGAAGCGCCCCGGGCGCAGCAGCGCCGGGTCGAGGATGTCCGGCCGGTTCGTCGCGGCCATCACGATGACGCCGAGATTCGTCTCGAAGCCGTCCATCTCGACCAGCATCTGGTTCAAGGTCTGTTCGCGCTCGTCGTTGCCGCCGCCGAGGCCCGCGCCGCGATGGCGCCCGACCGCGTCGATTTCGTCGACGAAGATGATGCAGGGCGCGCTCTTCTTGGCTTGCTCGAACATGTCGCGCACACGCGCCGCACCGACACCGACGAACATTTCGACGAAATCGGAGCCCGAGATGCTGAAGAAAGGCACCTTGGCTTCACCGGCGATCGCCTTGGCGAGCAAGGTCTTGCCGGTCCCCGGAGGGCCGACCAGCAGCACGCCGCGCGGAATGCGCCCGCCCAGCTTCTGGAATTTCTGCGGGTCCTTCAGGAAGTCGACCAGTTCCTTGACTTCTTCCTTGGCCTCGTCGCAGCCGGCCACGTCGGCGAAGGTCGTGGTGTTGTTCGCCTCGTCCAGCATGCGCGCTTTGCTCTTGCCGAAGCTGAAGGCGCCGCCTTTGCCGCCGCCCTGCATCTGCCGCATGAAGTAGATCCACACGCCGATCAGCAGCAGCATCGGGCCCCAGGAGACCAGGATGCTCATCAGGATCGACGGCTCTTCGCGCTGCTTGACGTCGAACTTGACGTTGTTGGCGATCAGGTCGCCGGTGAGGCCGCGGTCGAGGTAGGTGCCGGTGGTGCGCAGGCGCTTGTCGTCATTCGTCAGCGCGCTGATCTCGACGCTGCCGGTGCCTTCCTGGATCGTCACGCTCTTGACGTGCTTGTTGCGCACCTCTTCGAGGAAATCGGAATAGCTGATCTGGTTGCCTTGCGTGGCGCCCCGATCGAATTGCTTGAACACGGTGAAGAGCACGAGAGCAATCACCAGCCAGACAGCCACTTTCGAGAACCATTGATTGTTCACCGCGGCTCCTTATTCCATTCGACGGTCATCAGACTTCCTTGCAGCGGGCAAAACCCGTAAATCATCCACGGCATATAGCGCCAATTCTATTCGAGTCAAGGCTTGACAAGCGCCCTGATTCACCGCGCGCCGCTCATGTGATTGCTTCGACCGCTTCACGACGCGGCTTGAGACAATTTCTGGTCAATCGCCCTGTTTTTGAGACCAATACCCACCAAAAAGGTTTCAGCAGATCGATCCCGGGACGCTTTCGGCTTGATCGGCTTGACCACCCGGAACTCGCGTTTGAACAGCTCCGCCAGCTGGCTGTAGCCGCTGCCGTGGAACACCTTGGCCACCAGCACGCCTTGGGGCTTCAGGTGGCGCACCGAAAAATCCATCGCCAGCTCGACCAGATCGGCGATGCGGGCGGCGTCGGACGAGGCGATGCCGGACAGGTTGGGCGCCATGTCGGACAAGACCACGTCGACCGGGCGCCCGGCCACCAGCGACTCCAGCTGGTGCAGCACGCCGTCCTCGCGGAAGTCGCCGAGGATGAATTGCACGCCCTCGATCGGCTCGAACTCCAGCACGTCGAGCGCGATGATCGTGCCGTTGAGTTCGCCCACCGCGGCGCCGGCGCCGCGCGGGGCGAACTTGCGCCGCACATACTGGCTCCACGCCCCTGGCACGGCGCCGAGGTCGACGACGAGTTGACCCGGCTGCAGGATGCCGAGTGTTTCGTCGATTTCCTTCAGCTTGTACGCCGCACGCGCCCGGTAGCCCTCCTTCTGCGCCAGCTTGACGTAGGGATCGGTCATGTGGTCGTGCAGCCACGCTTTGTTGACCTTCTTGCTTTTTGTCTTGATCTTCATCGGGCCGGGATAATAGAGGCATGACTGCCATACAACTCAGACCTGCCCAGCGCAAGGAACATCGCGCGCTGGCCCATCACCTCGACCCCGTGGTCGCCATCGGCGCGGACGGGCTCACGCCGGCGGTGATGAAGGAGGCCGATGCGGCCCTGAACGCCCACGGATTGATCAAGGTGCGCGTGTTCTCCGATGACCGCATCGCCCGCGAGGCCATCTTCGCGAAGATGGCTGACGAGCTCGGCGCCGCGCCGATCCAGCACATCGGCAAACTGCTGGTGCTCTGGCGCCCGGTGCCGCCGAAGGAAAAGGTCGAGCGCGAAGACCGCATGGCCGGCCCGAAGATCGTCAAGATCCTCAAGTTCAGCAAGAGCGGCAATCACCGCCCGCAGGTGAAGAAGGTCCGCATGCTGGGAAACCAGCGCATGACGACCGGCGGAACGATCAAGCGCGCGAAGAAAGTGCAACCGAAAAGCCTGAAGAAGATGGCGGTCGACAACTAGGCCGCCTGGCGTGCCGCGGCGCGCCAGGCCAGCGCCAACACCAGCAAGGTCTTGAGACCAAAAAAAGCCACCGACACGATGTGCAGCGTCTTGAACGAGACGCCGCCCTCACCGGCTCGCGCCGCAGCGAACATCGGCTGCAGCGCGAAATAACCCGCCACGGTACAGAAAAGCGTACCGAACACCAGCAAGACGTCGGCCGACAACGCCGAGCCGCGCCCAGCCGCCGCCGCGTCGCGGGCGCTGCGCCGCTCGAGCATGAACAGCACCAACGCGAAGGCCAGGCTCGCATAGGCCTCCTGCGCAAAGATGCGGCCGACCACGCGGCCGGCATCGGCAGGCGCCAGCATCGCAAACGGCGCCGGCGTCGCCACCAGCGCGATTGTCAGCAGCAAACCCGCCCACAGCGCCGGCAGCAGTACGCGCAGCCGCTGCATGCTCAGACGTAGCGCACGCCGACGATTTCGTAGTGCTTGATGCCGCCCGGCGCCTGGACCTCGGCCACGTCGCCGCTTTCCTTGCCGATCAAGGCGCGCGCGATCGGCGAGCTGATCGAGATCAGGCCCTGCTTCAGGTCGGCCTCGTCGTCGCCGACGATCTGGTAGGTCACCGGGTTGCCGGTGGCTTCGTCCTCCAGGTCGACCGTGCTGCCGAACACCACGCGCCCGCCCGCGTCGACCGCGCTCGGATCGATGACCTGCGCTGCTGCCAGCTTGCCCTCGATCTCGAGGATGCGGCCCTCGATGAAGCCCTGTTTGTCCTTCGCCGCTTCGTATTCGGCGTTCTCGGACAGATCGCCCTGCGCCCGCGCCTCGGAGATCGCGTTGATTACGGCATGGCGTTCGATGGTCTTCAGGCGATGCAGCTCTTCCTTGAGCTTTTCCGCGCCGCGCTTCGTGAGGGGGATGGTGGACATGACTACCCTTGCAGACGCGTATCGTGCGTCGGCGACTGTGAAAATGAAACCGCCGCCGTGCCCTGACGGGTCCGTGGCGGCGGTGCTGTGCGGCTGAATTTTAGTTCAGTTCGGCATGCAGCTCCTGCAGCGACAGGACGACCAGGTCGTCCTGGTGCTTCATGCCCTCGACCGCCGCCTCGCAGCCCGCCATGCTGGTGTAGTAGGTGATGCGATGGGCGAGCGCGGCCTGACGGATATGGCGGGAATCGGCGATCGCGGTGCGTGTTTCGTCGACCGTCGTGAAGACCAGCTGGATTTCGCCCGCCTTCACCATGTCGACGATGTGCGGGCGCCCGTCCTTGACCTTGTTGACAGCCTTCACCGGCACGCCGCCCTCGGCGATCGCCGCCGCCGTGCCCTTGGTCGCGACGATGCCGAAGCCGAGCGCATGCAGTTCGCGCGCGACGACGACGGCGCGCGCCTTGTCGCTGTTCTTCACCGTGACGCAGGCAGTGCCCTTGGTCGGCAGGCGCGAGCCGGCGCCGAGCTGGCTCTTCAGCATCGCCTCGCCGAAGGTCCGGCCCGCCCCCATCACCTCGCCGGTGGAGCGCATCTCCGGCCCCAGGATCGGATCGACGCCGGGGAACTTGTTGAACGGGAACACGGCTTCCTTGACCGAGAAGTACGGCGGGATCACCTCCCGCGGCGGCCGGCCATCGCTGCTGCGCTGGGAGGCGAGCGTCTGCCCGACCATGCAGCGCGCGGCGACCTTGGCCAGCGCCTGGCCGGTCGCCTTCGAGACGAAGGGCACGGTGCGCGAGGCGCGCGGATTCACTTCGAGCACGTAGACGATGGCCTTGTCACCCTCTCCCTGGATCGCGAACTGCACGTTCATCAGTCCGACGACCTTCAAGGCCTGGGCCATCAGCCGCGTCTGGCGGCGCATTTCGTCCTGCAGCGCGGCCGGCAGCGAATACGGCGGCAGCGAGCAGGCCGAGTCGCCGGAATGGATGCCCGCCTGCTCGACGTGCTCCATGATCCCGCCGATCATCACTGCCTCGCCGTCGCTGATGCAATCGACGTCGACCTCGATCGCATCGTCGAGGAAACGGTCGAGCAGCACCGGCGACTTCTCGCTCACCTTGACCGCCTCGCGCATGTAGCGCTCCAAGTCCTTCTCGCCGTGCACGATCTCCATCGCGCGGCCGCCGAGCACGTAGCTCGGGCGCACCACCAGCGGGTAGCCGATCTCGGCGGCGAGCGTTTTCGCGGCCTCTTCGGTGCGCGCGGTGCGGTTCGGCGGCTGCTTCAGGCCGAGCTCGTGCAGCAGCTTCTGGAAGCGCTCGCGGTCCTCGGCGATGTCGATGCTGTCCGGCGAGGTGCCGACGATCGGCACGCCGGCGCGCTCCAGGTCCAGCGCCAGCTTCAGCGGCGTCTGGCCGCCGTACTGCACGATCACGCCGACCGGCTTTTCCTTGTCGACGATCTCCAGCACGTCTTCGAGCGTGACCGGCTCGAAGTACAGGCGATCCGAGGTGTCGTAGTCGGTCGAGACGGTCTCCGGATTGCAGTTGACCATGATGGTCTCGTAGCCGTCCTCGCGCATCGCCAGCGCTGCGTGCACGCAGCAGTAGTCGAACTCGATGCCCTGGCCGATGCGGTTCGGGCCGCCGCCGAGCACCATGATCTTCTTGCGGTCGCTGGGCTCGGCCTCGCACTCTTCGTCGTAGGTGGAATACAGGTAGGCCGTCTGCGTCGAGAACTCGGCGGCGCAGGTGTCGACGCGCTTGTAGACCGGGCGTACGTTCAAGGCATGGCGCCGTGCGCGCACCTCATGCTGATGCGTGCCGAGCAGCTTGGCGAGGCGGCGGTCCGAGAAGCCTTTGGCCTTCAGGTAGCGCAGCTCGTCCGCGCTCAGCTGCGCGATGCTGCGGCCGGCGAGCGCCTGCTCGGTCTGCACGATCTGCTCGATCTGCGCCAGGAACCAGGGGTCGATCGCGGTCTCCTCGAACACCTCCTGCAGGCTCATGCCGAGGCGGAATGCATCGCCGACGTAGAGGATTCGCTCGGGGCCGGCTTCGCCGATCTCCTGCACGATCTCCTCGCGATCGGTGCTGCGTTCGCTCAGGCCGTCGATGCCGGTTTCGAGGCCGCGCAGCGCTTTCTGGAAGCTCTCCTGGAAGCAGCGGCCCATGGCCATCACCTCGCCCACCGACTTCATCTGCGTGGTCAGCCGCGAGTCGGCGGCGGGAAACTTCTCGAACGCAAATCGCGGGATCTTCGTCACGACATAGTCGATCGACGGCTCGAAGCTCGCCGGCGTCGCGCCGCCGGTGATGTCGTTGCGCAGTTCGTCCAGCGTATAGCCGACCGCCAGCTTCGCCGCCACCTTGGCGATCGGAAAGCCGGTCGCCTTCGAGGCCAGCGCGGAAGAACGCGAGACCCGCGGATTCATCTCGATCACCACCATGCGGCCGTCGACCGGGTTGATCGAGAACTGCACGTTCGAGCCGCCGGTGTCCACGCCGATCTCGCGAAGGATCGCGATCGAAGCGTTGCGCAGCAGCTGGTACTCCTTGTCGCTCAGGGTCTGCGCCGGGGCCACGGTGATCGAGTCGCCGGTGTGGATGCCCATCGGGTCGAGGTTCTCGATCGAGCAGACGATGATGCAGTTGTCCTTGCTGTCGCGCACCACCTCCATCTCGTACTCTTTCCAGCCGATCAGGGACTCCTCGATGAGCAGTTCCTTGGTTGGCGAAAGATCCAGGCCGCGCTTGCAGATCTCTTCGAATTCCTCCGGGTTGTAGGCGATGCCGCCGCCGGTGCCGCCGAGCGTGAAGCTCGGGCGGATCACGGCCGGGAAGCCATTCGTGCCCACTTCGCCGGCGATGCGCTTCTGCACCGTCCAGGCCTCTTCGAGCGAATGCGCGATGCCGCTCTTGGCCGAGCCGAGGCCGATGCTGGTCATCGCATCCTTGAACTTCAGGCGGTCTTCGGCCTTCTCGATCGCATGTTCGTTGGCGCCGATCATCTCGACGCCGTATTTCGCCAGCACGCCGTGGTGATGCAGATCGAGCGCGCAGTTCAGCGCGGTCTGGCCGCCCATCGTCGGCAGCACCGCATCGGGGCGCTCCTTCTCGATGATCTTCTCGACGACCTGCCAGGTGATCGGTTCGATGTAGGTCGCATCGGCCATCTCCGGGTCGGTCATGATCGTCGCCGGATTGCTGTTGACGAGGATGACGCGGTAGCCCTCTTCGCGCAGCGCCTTGCAGGCCTGCGCTCCGGAATAGTCGAACTCGCAGGCCTGGCCGATGATGATCGGGCCGGCGCCGATGATGAGGATGCTTTTGAGGTCTTGGCGCTTGGGCATTTACTTTTGCTCCATCAGGGCGACGAAGCGATCGAACAGGTAGCCGATGTCATGCGGGCCGGGGCTTGCTTCGGGGTGGCCCTGGAAGCAGAACGCGGGTTTGTCGGTGCGGGCGAGGCCTTGCAGGGTGCCGTCGAACAGGCTCACGTGCGTCGGCCGCAGGTTCGCGGGCAGCGTCGATTCGTCGACCGCGAAGCCGTGGTTCTGGCTGGTGATGCTGACGCGTCCGCTGTCCAGATCCTTCACCGGATGGTTCGCGCCGTGGTGGCCGAACTTCATCTTGAAGGTCTTCGCACCCGAGGCGAGCGCGAGGATCTGGTGGCCCAGGCAGATGCCGAAGGTCGGGATGCCGGTCTCGATCAGGCTGCGGGTGGCCTCGATCGCGTAGTCGCAAGGCTCCGGGTCGCCCGGGCCGTTGCTGAGGAAGATCCCGTCGGGCTTCAGCTTCAGGACCTCGGCGGCAGGTGTCTGCGCCGGGACCACCGTCACCGCGCAGCCGCGGCTCGCCAGCATGCGCAGGATGTTGCGCTTGACGCCGTAGTCATAGGCCACCACGCGAAAGCGCGGCGTCGACCGGGCGCCGTACCCGGCGCCGAGCTGCCATTCGGTTTCGCTCCAGTCGTAGGCCTCGTTCACCGAAACCACCTTCGCCAGATCGAGGCCCGCCATGCTCGGCGCGGCCTGGGCCACCGCCACCGCTTCGTCGGCCTGCGCCGGCCCGATGCGCACGCCTTCGGGGAAGGCGACGATGCAGCCGTTCTGCGCACCCTTGCTGCGCAGCAGACGGGTCAGGCGGCGGGTGTCGATGCCGGCGATCGCCACCGTGCCTTCGCGCTGAAGGTAGTCGGCAAGCGTCGCGGTCTTGCGGAAGTTGGAATCGAGGACCGGCAAGTCCTTGACGATCAGGCCGGCGGCATGCACCTTGCCCGCTTCGACGTCTTCTTCGTTGATCCCGTAATTGCCGATGTGCGGATACGTCAGCGTCACGATCTGGCGGCAATAGCTCGGGTCGGTCAGGATTTCCTCGTAGCCGGTCATCGCGGTGTTGAACACCACTTCGCCGACCGTATGGCCGGCGGAGCCGATCGAGAAACCGTGGAAGACAGACCCGTCCGCGAGGGCCAGCAGGGCAAGGGGCCGGGAGGGCAACAGGGGCGGCAGCACGGGGGAGAAACTCCGGTCTTTTGTCGCGCCCAGCGCCGCTCCTCGAGCAGTGTCCGGCGGGGGAAACGTGGGGAGTTTCGCTTGGGGCGTGTGGGGGGCGGGTAAACCTGAGGAGTATATCCGAGGGGCTCCGGCGACCCGGCGCAAGACTTTGCGCCAAGGCCTGCTCGTTAGACTCGTTCGATGAGTCTGCCTCTTGCTCCCGGCGTCGCTTCGCCGGAAATTCCACTGCCCGCACCGGCACGGCCGCGCAGTGCGGCGCTGCCGCTGCTCGCCGGCGCGCTCGCCGCCGCGTGCTTCGTCAGCATGGATACCGCCATCAAGCTGATCTCCGAGCGCTATGACGCCTTGCAGCTGAGCTTCTTCCGTTTCGGCAGCGGCAGCGTCTTCGCCGTCGCGCTGTGGCTGCGCTTTCGCACCGCATTGCCGAGCGGCCGCGCCTGGCGGCTTCACATCGCGCGCAGCGGCTTCCTGCTGCTCTCGCTGGTCAGCTACTTCTACGCGCTGACCGCCCTGCCGCTGGCCCAGACCGTGGCCATTTCCTATCTCGCGCCGATCTTCGTCTCGATCCTCGCGATCCCGCTGCTGCGAGAAAAGCCCTCGCCCTGGATCTGGCTGGCGCTGAGCTTCGGCCTGGGCGGCGTTTCGGTATCGATGGTGCCGGAGCTGCTCGCCAGCCTGCGCGGCGGCGGCGCCGGCCGCCTGCTGGGCATGGCGAGCGCCGCACTGTCGGCGATGGCGTTCGCCGCGGTGATGCTGCTCGCACGCCACCAGGCGCAGCGCGATTCCTTATGGACCATTCTGCTGGTGCAGAACGTGTTGCCGCTGCTGCTGCTCTCTGTGCCGGCGATGGCCACCTGGCGGCCGCTGCACCTGCCCGACCTGCTGCCGATCGGCCTCGTCGGTGTGCTGGCCACGGTCGGCCTGCTCGCGCTGACCTATGCCTTCACGAAGCTCGAAGCCAGCCGCATCGCACCGCTCGAATACACCAGCTTCGTCTGGGCCACGGCACTTGGCTACGTCGTGCTCGGCGAGGTTCCGTCCGCGACGACCGGCGCCTCGGCTGTGCTGATCATCGCCGGCTGTCTGCTGCTGTTGCGCCGCTGACTGCAACTGGGGTTGGTTCGCATCCAGCGCGACAGGACGGGGCCTTCCCTTGAGCCGGCAGGGGGATCTGCACAGAATGCGCGCTTACACCTTGGAGGAACGCCATGCAAGGCGACGCAAAAGTTCTGGATTTCCTGAACGCGCAATTGAAGAACGAGCTGACGGCGATCAACCAGTATTTCCTGCACTACCGGATGCTCAAGCACTGGGGTTTCGTCAAGCTCGGGAAGAAGGAATACGAAGAATCCATCGGCGAAATGAAACACGCCGACATGCTGATGGAGCGGACCTTCACGCTCGACGGCCTGCCCAACCTGCAGGACCTGCACAAGCTGATGATCGGCGAAGACGTGCCGGAGATCCTCTCCTGCGACCTGAAGCTCGAGCAGGCCTCGCAGGCCACGCTGAAAGAGGCGATCGCCCATTGCGAATCGGTGCGGGATTACGTTTCGCGCGAGCTGTTCCAGCACATCCTCGACGACACCGAGGAGCACATCGACTACCTGGAGACGCAGATCGACATCGTCGGCAAGGTCGGCCTTCAGAACTACCTGCAGTCGCAGCTGGAGCCCGGCACCGACTGATCGGCGCTTTGGATGGCCCCGAGCGTGCCAATGTCGGCACGAAATCGGCACGGAAGGCCTTGACTGCGAATTGTTCTTATTTGACAATGGTGGCTCATCGTCTTCCAGCAGACAGAGCCATGATCGTTTGTGTGTGCCGCCGAGTATCAGACCGCGATATCGCGCGTGCGGCCCATCAAGGCATGAGCTTCGACGAGATCCAGTTCGAACTCGGCGTCGGCACGCAGTGCGGGCGCTGCACCGATTGCGCCTGCGACATCGTCGCGCAGTGCAGCGCGGCGACCCCGATCGCGGCGATCACACGCAGCGACTTCAGCGAATCGCTAGCCCAGGCCGCCGGGGTCCGCTGATCCGGCCGGCCGTTGACGCCAAAGACCCTCAGCCCAGCGCCGCGATGCCGGCCTTGGCGATCTGAACGTCTTCCGTCGACTTCACTCCGCTGACACCGACGGCACCGATGCAATAGCCATCGACGACGATCGGCACACCGCCCTCCAGCATGCCTTCGAGCGCCGGCGCGCTCAGGAACGACATGCGGCCCTGGTTGATCATGTCCTCGTAACCCTTGCTCTCGCGCCGGCCGAGCGCCGCGGTACGCGCCTTGGCCGGCGCGATGTAGGCGGACACCGGCGCAGCACCGTCCAGGCGCTGCTGCCATAGCAGATGCCCGCCGTCATCGACGATCGAGATGCTCACCGCCCATTGGTTCTTCAGCGCTTCCGCCTCGGCCGCTGCGGCCATGCGCTTGACGTCCTCCAGGCCCAGAACCGCTTTTGTCTTCAGTGCCACGTGGGTTTCTCCGATTGAAATTGATCGATGACGACGCAACTGTATGCCTCGAGTCGTATCGAAGCCTGGCCGGTACGCATCAACAAACGTGCCAAGCGGGTCAGCCAGGTTTCCTTCGCAGGACGAGGGAACTAGAATGACCCTGTCGCGGTCATACCGCGTAACAGTTTTCACTTGGAGGTTCCATGAACGACAGCTTGCAGACCAACATGACCGGCTTCGCCGGTGCAGGGTCCGCGCTCGCGCAACGCAACCGCGTGCTGCGCAATACCTACTGGCTCCTGGCGCTCTCGATGGTGCCGACGGTGCTCGGCGCCTGGATCGGCGTGAGCACCGGCATCGTCGCCTCGATGGGCGTGGGCATGAGCGCGATCGTGTTCCTCGTGGGCGCATTCGGGCTGATGTTCGCGATCGAAAAGACCAAGGATTCGTCGACCGGCGTCGTGATGCTGCTGGCCTTCACGTTCTTCATGGGCCTGATGCTTTCGCGCATGCTGTCGGCGATCCTCGGCTTCAGCAACGGCGCGTCGCTGATCATGATGGCCTTCGGCGGCACGGCGATCGTGTTCCTGTCGATGGCGACCTTGGCGACCGTCGTCAAGCGCGACCTGTCGGGCATGGGCAAGTTCCTGTTCGTGGGCGTGATCATGCTGCTGGTGGCCGGCCTCGCGAACATCTTCTTGCAGTCGACGGCTTTCATGCTGACCCTGTCGGTGATCGCGATCGGCCTGTTCTCGGCCTTCATGCTCTACGACATCAAGCGCGTGATCGACGGCGGTGAAACCAACTACATCACCGCGACGCTGGCGATCTATCTCGACCTCTACAACGTGTTCCAGAGCCTGCTGGCGATCCTCGGCATCGCCGGCGGCGACCGCGACTGACGCTGCTGACAAGGCTTCGGCCTTTGCCACGACAACGGGCTCTTCGGAGCCCGTTTTTCATGCGCCCGCCGCTTCAGCGTTCGAACACCGCCATCGACTCGACATGCGCCGTGTGCGGGAACATGTTGACCACCCCGGCAGAGATACAGCGATAGCCCGCCTGGTGCACCAGCAGGCCAGCGTCGCGCGCCAAGGTGGCCGGATTGCAGCTGACGTAGACGATGCGGCTCGGCGGCCGCCAGCCCGGCGCCAGGCCCGGATCGGCGACCAGCTCGACCAGGGCCTTGGCCAATGCAAAGGCCCCTTCGCGCGGCGGGTCGATCAGCCATTTGTGCGCGGCGCCATCCGCGGCCAGTTGCACGGCGGTGATCTCGAAGAGATTGCGCGCTTCGAAGTGCGTGCGCGCAGCCAGGCCCGCCTTCCGCGCGTTGTCTCGCGAGCGTGACACCAGCGCCTCGCTGCCCTCGATGCCCAGCACCTCCGCCGCCTTCGTCGCGATCGGCAGCGTGAAGTTGCCGAGGCCGCAAAACCAGTCGATCACGCGTTCTGCCGGTTGCGGCGAAAGCAGGCGCAAGGCACGCCCGACGAGCACGCTGTTGACCTGCGGATTGACCTGGGTGAAATCGGTCGGCTTGAACGGCATGCGCAAGCCGAACTCGCCGAGCGTGTAGGCCAGTTCGTCGTCCACCGGATCGAGCAGGCGCACCGTCTCCGGCCCTTTGGGCTGCAGCCACCATTGCACGCCGTGTTCGGCGGCGAAGGCGCGCAGCCGCGCGCAATCGGTGTCGCTCAACGGCTCGAGATGGCGCAGCACCAGCGCGATCACGCTGTCGCCCATCGCCAGCTCGATCTGCGGCAAGCGATCACGGCCCTCCATCGAGGCGATCAAGGCGCGCAGCGGCATCAGCATCGCACTGACGGCTGGCGGCAGCACCGCGCAGCTCTGCATGTCGGCAACGAAGCTCGACTTGCGCTCGTGAAAGCCCACCAGCACCGTGCCCTTCTTCGCCACGTAGCGCACCGAGAGCCTTGCCCGATACCGGTACCCCCAGGCCGGCCCTTCGATCGGCCGCAGCAGGGTCTCGGGGCGCACCTTGGCGAGGTGCTGGAGGTTGTCCTCGAGCGTGCGCTGCTTCACCGCGACTTGCGCGCCGGTGTGCAAGTGCTGCATCTTGCAGCCGCCGCAGGCTCCCGCGTGCAAGCCGAAATGCGCGCAGGCCGGCGTGACACGCTGCGAGCTTTCGCGCCGCAGGGCGACCATCGTGGCCTGCTCCCAGCTCTTCTTGCCGCGGCCGACCTTCACCTGCACTTCTTCGCCCGGCAGCGCGCCTTCGACGAATACCACCTTGCCTGCAAGGTTGCGTGCAACTCCTTGTGCGTCGAGGTCGAGCGAATCGATGCTCAACCATTCATCCGGTCCGGTCCGGGCTAGCGTCGTCTCTGTCATGGGCGCGGATTATCCGTGCCCGTTCTCGCGCAGCCGTTCAGAAGATCGAATCGCGGTCGACGCCGTTCTTGATCATGCGGCGTTTCAGCTTCAGCAAGGCCTCCTGCTGGATCTGGCGGATGCGCTCGCGCGTCAGGCCGAGCCGCTCGGCGAGCACCTCGAGGGTCTCCGGCTCGCGGTCGCGCAAGCCGTAGCGGCCGGACAGCACCTCGCGCTCGCGTTCGTTGAGGTCTTCCAGGCCGTGATTGAGCAGATGTTCGACTTCATGGCTCAAGGTCAGGCTCATCGGATCGCTAGCGCCGTCGTCGGCCACGGTATCGAGCATCGATTCCGAGCCGTTCTCGCCGGCACCGCGCTCCAGCGGTGCGTCGAGCGAGGTCGGCAGCTCGGCGAACTTCAGCAGTTCGCTGACCTCGCTGACCGGCCGCTGCAGCATCGCCGCGATGTCTTCCACGCGCACCGGCTTCTCGCCGTCGATCAGCGGCGTAGCAGCGGCCTCCAGTGCGCGCCGCGCTTTCAGCACATGGTTCAGCTCGCGCACGACGTGGACCGGCAATCTCACCAGACGCGCCTGATGCATGATCGCGCGCTCGATGTTCTGCCGGATCCACCACGAGGCGTAGGTCGAGAAGCGAAAGCCCCTGTCGGGCTCGAACTTGCCGATCGCATGCATCAGCCCCAGATTGCCTTCTTCGATCAGATCGGTCATCGGCAAGCCGCGGCCGAGGTAGTTCTTCGCGATGCTGACGACGAGGCGCAGATTGCGCTCGATCATCTCCTGCCGCGCCTCGAAGTCGCCGGCACGCGCACGCGTCGCGGTGGCGAACTCTTCTTCGGGTGTCAGCAGCGGCGCCTTGCGGATCTCGCGCAGATAGGTCTGCAGCGTGTTGCCGACCTCGCCATCGCCCGCCGGAATGTCCTTGACGCTGCGCAGGCCGATATCGACCAGGTCCTCACCCTCTGCGGCTGCGGCACTGCCGGGGTCGACCGCGAACAGGGCCGCATCGTCAGGGTCGATCGCGGGGCCACTTGGAACAGCGTGCGGACCGGCCTGCACTTCCTTCGAATCATGGCCGTTCAGCGAGGGATTGCTGCGCTTCGTGGACATGTTCGAGCGTGTACCGTGGTTGGGCGCCTCAGCGCGGCGGCAGCAGCCGCGCCGGATCGATGGGCTTGCCCTGTTTGCGAATCTCGAAATGAAGCTGCACTCGATCCGCGTCGGTCGAGCCCATCTCGGCGATCTTCTGCCCGCGCTTCACGTTTTGGTCCTCCTTGACCAGCAGAGTCTGATTGTGTGCGTAGGCAGTCAAGTATGTCGCGTTATGTTTGACGATGAGCAGATTGCCGTATCCACGCAATCCCGAACCCGCATACACCACGCGCCCGTCCGCGGCCGCGTAGACCGGGTCGCCCGCCTTGCCGCCGATCACCAGGCCCTTGCTGCGGCCTTCTTCGAAGGGCGTCACCACCGCGCCTGCGGCGGGCCACATCCAGTTCATGCTGTCCTCGTCCGCTTCGCGCGCCGGCGGAGGTGAAGGCGGCGGCGCGACGACCGCGGGCGGCGGCGCGCTGGCCGGAGTCGGTGCAGCCGGCACCGGCGCGGAGGCTGGAGCCGCCGCCACCGGCTTGACGTCCAGCGAGCGCGTTTCCACCTTCGCCGGTGCCACCGGCCGTGCGCTCGCAACCGTCGGATCGACGCCCGGCGGCACCACACGCACGACCTGGCCGACTTCGATCAGATTCGGATTCTCGAGGTTGTTCCAGCGCACGATGTCGCGCCAGTTCTGGCCGCTCTCGAGGCCGATGCGGATCACCGTATCGCCCGGCTTCACGGTGTAGTAACCGGGCTTGCCGGCGTTCTCGATGCCGGGCGGCGGCGGCTTGACCGGCTCGGAAGCTGCTGCCGCGACCGGAATCGCGGCACGCGTCGCCGCCGCCGAAGTCGCACTGCGATCTTCCACCGGTGCCGCACGCCGCGATGCCGGCGACGCACAGCCACTCACCACCAGCACCGCCACGACCATCGCCGCGACCCGCAAGGCATGCCACGGCTTTTTCTGCAAAACATGCATAACTGGATTCACGAATACCTTGCTTTCAATCGAGTCCGGATTTTAGGGGGACGAACAACACCGCCTCGTGGACCGAATGGGCGTAGCCGCCCTGGATACGATCGACCGCGACGAGCACTTGCGCACCGGTGCGCGCATCGGCTTTTGGCGCCACGAGGCGCCCGCCGATGGCCAGTTGATCGAGCCAGGCCTGGGGCAGCGAATCGCCTCCCGCAGCGGCGATGATGCTGTCGTAAGGGGCATTCGGACCATGACCGAGCCGACCATCGCCGTAGACCAATCGGATGCGGTGCTCGCGCAGCCCGGCGAGGTTCTCGCGCGCCTTGTCGTGCAGCGGCTTCAGGCGCTCGATCGTATAGACGTAGCGCGACAAGCGCGCCAGCACCGCGGCCTGGTAGCCGCAGCCGGTGCCGATCTCCATCACCCGGCCGAGCGAGCCGGAAGCGCGTGCGTTGGCGCCTTCGAACAGCAGTTCCAGCATGCGGCCGACGACCGAGGGCTTCGAGATCGTCTGGCCGAGGCCGATCGGCAGGCTGGTGTCCTCGTAGGCCTGCGTGGCGAGGCCGCTGTCGACGAACTGATGCCGCGGCACCTCGGCCATCGCGGCGGCCACGGCCTCCTGGCGCAGGCCGCCGGCACGCAGCCGATCGACCATGCGGGCACGCACCGCGCGCGCGTCGAGGCCGACGCCGGCAAAGCCCGCTGCCGGTGCCGGCGCGGCGACACGCTTGGCCGCCGCCGGCGCCGGCGCGCCCACCGGCCGCCGCGGCGCCGGGCCGACGCGCTCGAGCTGCAATGGGAATTTCGGCGTCGGTCGACGCGGGCTGTCGGTCACTGCGCGCGTCCGGCGGACCAGTCGCTCCACCGGGACAGCGCCGCGTGGTCGGTCAGGTCGACCTGCAGCGGGGTGATCGACACATGGCCCTGCGCCGTGGCGTAGAAATCGGTGCCCTCGCCCGCCTCGCGCGCATCGCCGGCCGGCCCGATCCAGTAGATCGGCTCGCCGTGCGGATTGCTCTGGCGGATCACCGGTTCGCTGGCGTGGCGCTTGCCGAGGCGCGTCACGTCGCGCGGCAGCGTGTCGGCATCCGCCACATTCGGGATGTTCACGTTGAGCAGCCAGGCGCCGCTCGCCGGCGGCCGCCGCAGCACGTCCTCGATCACCGCACGTGCAACGCGGCCGGCGGCATCGAGATGCGCCCAGCCGCGCTGGACCTGCGAAAACGCGATCGACGGAATGCCGAACAGGAAGCCTTCCATCGCCGCGGCCACGGTGCCGGAATAAAGCGTGTCGTCGCCCATGTTGGCGCCGTTGTTGATGCCGGAGACGACCAGATCGGGCTTGTGATCGAGCACGCCGGTGAGCGCCAGATGGATGCAGTCTGACGGCGTGCCGTTGATGTAGCGAAAGCCGTTCGCCGCGCGGTAGACCGATAGCGGCCGGTGCAGGGTCAGTGAATTGGAGGTGCCGCTCGCGTTCTGTTCCGGGGCGACGATGTCGAGCTCGCCCAGCCCCTGACAGGCATCGACCAGCGCCTGCAGACCGGGGGCCAGGTAACCGTCGTCATTGGCGATGAGGATGCGCATGGCGGCGATTGTATTGAGTCGTTACCGGGGCATTTCGAAGTCCCTGGCTACGTCACTTCGGAGACGCAGACAGCGGCGCACGCTCTCCTATGATCGGCCGCGAATCACCCCATCAACCGGAGACGACACGATGCAAGCCTGGCTGTGCGAGAACCCGATCGGCGTGGAAGCCCTGACCTGGAAGGAGATGCCGACGCCCGAGCCGAAACCGGGCGAGGTGCGCATCGCGGTGCGCGCCGCGAGCCTGAATTTCCCCGACATCCTGATCGTGCAGAACAAGTACCAGATGAAACCGCCGCTGCCGTTCGTGCCGGGCTCGGAATACGCCGGCATCGTCGACGCGGTGGGCGATGGCGTGACGCACCTGAAGCTCGGCGACCCCGTCGCGGCGATCGGCGGCGTCGGTGGTTTCGGCACGCATGCCTGCGTGAATGCGGGCCAGGTGCTGCCGCTGCCGCCGGGCTTCGCGCTGGAGGATGCCGCGGCCTTTGCGTTCACCTATGGCACCTCGCACCACGCGCTGATCGACCGGGCCGCGCTGAAGGCCGGCGAGACCGTGCTGGTGCTGGGGGCTGCAGGCGGCGTCGGCACCGCCGCGGTGCAGATCGCCAAGGCGGCCGGCGCGAAGGTCATCGCCGCCGCGTCGACCGCCGAGAAATGCGCGCTGCTGAAAGAACTCGGCGCCGACGCCACGCTGAACTACGGCAGCGAGAACCTGCGCGAATCGCTGAAGGCGCTGACCGACGGCAAGGGCGCCGACGTGGTCTACGACCCGGTCGGCGGCGATCTGGCGGAGCCGGCCTTCCGCTCGATCGCCTGGCGCGGGCGCTACCTCGTGATCGGCTTTGCCGGCGGCGCGATCCCCGCCCTGCCCTGGAATCTCGCATTGTTGAAAGGCGCCTCGATCGTCGGTGTCTTCTGGGGCGATTTCGTGCGCCGCGAGCCCAAGGCGAACGCCGCGGCGCTGGCCGAGCTTGCGGCCTGGTACGCGCAGGGCAAGGTCAAGCCGGTGATCGACGCGCGCCTGCCGATGAGCGCTTTGCAGGAGGCCTACGCCCGCATGGGCAGCCGCCAAGTACGCGGGAAGATCGTGATGGTGAACGACTGAGAAGCGACGCCGCTCACAAAACGGGTACGCTTGACCCCTGGTAAGTAGAGAACACGAGTCGGGGGTGCCGGGAATGGCCATCAAGGTTTTGATTGTCGAAGACAATCCAGTTGCACGCAGCTTTTTATGCCGCGTGGTGCGCGAAAGCTTCAGCGACACCATCGTCATCACGGAGGCAGGGGACCTGGATACCGCCCGCCGCCACATCCAGCACACCAGCCATCCGACGACTGGCGCCCCGGCGGATGCGTTCAAGCTCTTCATGGTCGATCTCGAGCTGCCGGACGGCAACGGCATGGAGCTGCTGAGCGAGCTGGCGCGCTATCCGGCGACGAAGATCGTCACCACGCTCTATTCCGACGACGATCACCTCTTCCCGGCGCTGCAGTGCGGCGCCGACGGCTACCTGCTGAAGGAAGACCGTTTCGAGGTGCTGGTCGAGGAGCTGCAGAAGATCGTGCGCGGCCAGCCGCCGCTCTCGCCGGCGATCGCGCGGCGTTTGCTGACGCACTTCCGCCGCAGCCCGGGCGGCGACGAGGTGAACACCGATTTCGCGCCGATCTCGGCCTTCCAGTCGAGCCGGCCGGCACCGATGGACCGCAGCGCGCCGCTCGACCACGAGCGCCTGACGCCGCGGGAGAGCGAGGTGTTGACCTATCTCAGCAAGGGATTCACGATCAAGGAAATCGCGAATCTGATGGGCATCAAATGGTTCACGGTGAACGACCACATCAAGTCGATCTACAAGAAGCTGAACGTCTCCAGCCGCGCCGAAGCGGCGGTGCTGGCGAGCAAGCAAGGGCTGGTCTGACGCTTCGCGCGGCGGCCCGGCGCCCTGGCCTCGCGGCGCGAACCGGCCGCTGACCATGCCGCCGCCGGTCCACCCGCCGCTGAGCAGTTTCCCGCCGTCTCAGTTCCTCGGCACCGGCCCGGCGACGCTGTCCGGCGGCGAGTCGAGCTTCGATACGCAGTTGCTCGATTTCGACGGCTCCGGCCCGCTGCCGACGGCGCGCTGGATCGGCTGGCGCCTGCGCATGCTGGTGCTGGCGGCGCTGCTGGGCTGCATCGGCGTGTTCGCGCTGGCGCGTGCGCTCGCAGAAGCACCGCACATCGATGCCGCATGGCGCAGCAACGCGCAGTCGCTGGTCGAGCTGATGCGCAGCGACGAGCCGGCGCTGAAGCGGCTGCAGGGCAAGGTGCTGCTCGGCATCATCGGTGGCAACCAGGCGATCGCGCCGATCGATGCGCTGGTGCTGCAGCGCTCGGGCCGCTGGATCGTCGGCGATGCCGAACGCGAGCGCCACATCCGCGCGCAGGAGCGCCTCGCCATGGCGATGAAACAGCCGTCGCTGCGCTTCGTCTTCGCCGACGGCGAAGCCACCGACGTGGCGCCGCATGCCCGCGGCTACGTCAACCTGGGCGCGATGTTCTGGCTGCTTTGCGCGATGGGGCTGGTGCTGTACCTGATCGCGATGGTGGTGCTGCTCGCGCGGCCGACGCCGCGCAACATCCTCTATGCGGTGATGGCGCTGTGCCAGGCCGGCAACCTGCTCTTCATCGGCGTTGAATCGGTGGGAGATCTAGCGCTGCCGCAATACTTCGCCGCCTGGGACCTGCACGCCCGCACCGCGTTCGACCTGCTGACCGCCGCGGCGGTGGCTCACGCGCTGACCCTGCACCCGACGCCGCTGCCCGGCAGCCGCGGCATCGCGCTGGTGGCCTGGGTGGCGGCCGCGCTGCTGCTCGGCACCTCGGTCACCGGCGTGCTGCCCTACGCCTGGTGGTGGACGCAGAGCGCGATCCTCGCCTGCGGCGCGCTGGCGATCGGCCTGCTGACCTGGTCGCATCGCATCGAGCCGCATCCCTTCGCGGTGCTGCTGCGGCGCTTCATCGTGGTCGCGCTGAGCACGATGGCGCTGCTGACCTTGGCGATCACCGCGGCGGACCGGCAGCCCGGGCTGCAGCACACGGTGGCGAGCGTCGGCGCGATCGTCTGGTACGTGTTCTTCGCCTCGCTGCTGCTGCTGGTGCCGTTCCTGTCGCGTTCGCAGCAGCTGATGCGCGAGTTCTCGCTGCTTGCAGGCATCAGCACCGTCGCGACCTCGCTCGACCTGCTGTTCGTCGCGGTCTTCTCGCTCGGACAGTTCGCTTCGCTGACCTTGTCTCTCTTTCTCTCGCTCGGCGTCTATGCCGGCGCGCGCCAGTGGCTGCTGAACCAGGTGCTGGGCAACAACATGCTGACCACCGAGCGCATGTTCGAGCAGCTCTACCGCATCGCGCGCGCGGTCGAGGCGCACCCGGAAACCACGGCGAACCAGCTCTCGCAGCTGCTGCGCGAACTGTTCGAGCCGCTCGAAGTGCTGACGCTCGACCGTCACAGCTCGCGCGCCCGCGTGATGGCCAACGGCTCGACCCTGCTGGTGCCGGTGCCTGACCTCGGCGTCTCGGAAGTCGAGGCGCAGCCGCGCTCGATCGTGATCCGCTACGCGCACCGCGGCCGGCGGCTCTTCACCGTCGAGGACGCCCGTTTGACGAACCGCGTGATCGAGCAGCTGCGGCGCGCGATCGCCTTCGACAAGGCGGTCGAACAAGGCCGCAGCGAGGAGCGCACCCGCCTCGCGCAGGACCTGCACGACGACATCGGCGCGCGCCTGCTGACCCTGATGTACAAGGCGCAGACGCCGGAGATGGAAGACTACGTGCGTCATACGCTGCAGGACCTGAAGACGCTGACGCGCGGGCTGGCGGCATCGAACCATCGGCTCTCGCACGCCGCCGCCGAGTGGAAGGCGGACCTGACGCAGCGCCTCGCGGTGGTCCACATCGAGCTCGCCTGGAGCATGAGCATGGACGACGACCTGATGCTCAGCGTGGTGCAATGGTCGGCGCTGACGCGTGTGCTGCGCGAGCTGGTGAGCAACGTCATCGCGCATGCCAGCGCGACGCGCGTCAGCATCTCCTTCACGCTCGAACGCGATCAGGTCGACCTGATCATCAGCGACAACGGCTCGGGCCGTAACCCGCGCGCCTGGGCGCACGGCCTGGGGCTGGGCGGCGTGCGCAAGCGGGTGAAGCAGCTGGGCGGCGTGGTCGAGTGGACGGAGGTCGCGCCGCACGGCATCGCCTGCCGCGTGCGCATCCGCCAGCTGTCGCAAAAGCCCTGAATCAGCGGCGCGCCGCGGCAGCGTCGAATCCGCTCAGCACCTGGGCCACGTTCTCGCCGATCTGCGCCACCGCGTAGCCGCCTTCGAGCACGAACAAGGTCGGGCGCTCCAGCGCTGCCAGCTCGGCTCCGAGACGCAGGTATTCCGGCGCATCGAGCTGGAAGCTGGAGATCGGATCGCCGACGTAGGTATCCACGCCGAGCGAGATGATCACCGCGTCGGGATCGAACTCGCGCATGCGCCGGCAGGCGGCGGCGAGCGCCTCGAACCACGCCGCGTTGCTGCTGCCGGCGGGCAGCGGATAGTTGCGGTTGAAACCCTGCCCAGCGCCGCGGCCGGTCTCGTCGGCATGGCCGAGGTAGAACGGGTACTCGGTTTTCGGGTCGCCGTGGATCGACTGGAACAGCACGTCGGCGCGCTCATAGAAGATGGCTTGCGTGCCGTTACCGTGGTGATAGTCGACATCGAGGATCGCCACCCGCCGCGCGCCGGATTCGAGGAAGCCCTGGGCGGCCACCGCAGCGTTGTTGATGAAGCAATAGCCGCCGAGGAAATCCGCGCCGGCGTGGTGCCCCGGCGGCCGGCTCAGCGCGAATGCTGCAGGCGCGCCGGCGCTGATGCGGCGCTGTGCCGTCAGCGCGATATCGGCGCCGAGCCGCGCGGCCGACCAGGTGCCCGCCGTCAGCGGCGTGCCGCTGTCGAACGAGTACAGGCCCAGCTGGGCGATGAAGTTCTCGGGCTCGACGTCATCGCGGAAGCCGCGGATCGGCCAGACCGCGGGCAAGGCGTCGCGTGTCTGGCCGAGCGCGCTCCAGGCGGCCCAGGCACGCTCGAGGAAGCGCAGGTAGCGCGGCGTGTGCACCCGCTCGATCGTCTCCAGCGGGAACGACTCGGGCTCGATCACCGGGCCGATGCCGCGGCGCCGCACCGCCTCGAGCACGAAGTCGGCGCGTTCGGGTTTTTCGAAACAGGGCACGAGCTCGCCGCGGTAGAACTCGAACAGCCCCTGGTGGGCTCGGTGATGGTCGCTGTAGATGATGTCCATGGGCAGTCGGTCAGTTCGCGGCAACGATGGCGATGCCGAGCGCCGCATAGGCGCGCAGGGATTTTCGCGGAGTGGCGGCGGGCACGATCAAGGTCGCGATCGCCTTCGCCGGCACGATCACGAAGGGCGACGCGGCGCCGAGCTTTTCGGAAGAGGCCATCACCACCGTCTCGGCGGCACGCGCGTGCAGCGCGCGTTTCATCTCGGCTTCTTCGTAGTCGCCGGTGCTGGCGCCGGCCTCGGGGTGCAGGCCGGTGACACCCATGAAATACAGGTCGGCGCGGATCTGGCCGGCCGCCTGGAGCGTCGCCGCGCCCATGCTGACCATCGAGTGCTTGAAGACCCGGCCGCCGAGCAGGATCAGCTCGATGTTCGGATGCTCGCCCAGCTCGACCGCAATGCCCGGGCTGTGCGTCACCACGGTGGCATGCAGATCGTGCGGCAGGTGGCGCGCGAGCTGCACGGTGGTGGTGCCGCCGTCGAGGATCACCACCTGCCCGGGCTGCACCAGCGCGGCGCCGGCGCGGCCGATCGCGAGCTTGTCGTCCGGCGCCACCGCCCGGCGCAGCGCCAGCGCACCGATCGCCGCTGACGAGGGCAGCGCGCCGCCATGTACGCGCTGCAGCCGGCCCTGCTGCGCCAGCTCGCGCAGATCGCGGCGGATCGTGTCCTCCGAGGTTTCGAGCTCCTGGCTCAAGGCCTTCGCGACCACCTGGCCGTCGCGCGCCAGGCGGGCGAGGATGAACTGTTTGCGTTGGGTCGTCAGCACCGTGCGTGTGTCGGAAAGGCGAGTGTTCGATTCTGCACGAAGCTGCATGAACATCCATATTCCACTTGCCCGCGGCCGCCGGCTCGCGATAGGATGAGCCGTCCTTGCATGACTTTGCACGAAATACCATGAACCTGCCCGATACGATCCAAGCCGAGCTGCCCCTGCCCGGCGCGTCGCCCCGCGTGCGCATCCTCGATGTGCAGCTGCTGTCCGACGACTGGTTCGTCCTGAAGAAGACCCGCTTCGAATACCTGCGGCGCGACGGCCGGTGGCAGCGTCAGAGCCGCGAGACCTACGACCGCGGCAACGGCGCCACCTTGCTGCTCTTCAACGCCGGCCGCGGCAGCGTCGTGCTGACGCGCCAGTTCCGCTTTCCGGCCTATGTCAACGGCTGCGCCGACGGCATGCTGATCGAGGCCTGCGCCGGCCTCTTCGACGGCGACGGGCCCGAGGCCTGCATCCGCCGCGAAACCGAGGAGGAGACGGGCTTTCGCATCCGCGCGCCGCGCAAGCTGTTCGAGGCCTACATGAGCCCGGGTTCGGTGACCGAGAAGCTGCATTTCTTCGCCGCCGAGTACGAGGCCGCGGATCGCATCGCGGCGGGCGGCGGCGACGCCAACGAGGGCGAGGACATCGAAGTCATCGAAATGCCGCTGGCCGACGCGCTGGCGATGATCCGCTCCGGCGCGATCGAAGACGGCAAGACCATCATGCTGCTGCAGCACGCGGCGCTGGTCGGCCTGCAGGCGCTGGCCGTGCCCTGAGCCCCGCGCCGCTGATTGCGGACGCGCACTGAAGGCACCCTACGCGCTGCGCGCGGTCCCGCCAAGCGGGAGCTCGATCGCTGGGGGCGGCCCGGCGCGGTCCTGCGCCGCCGGCGTGCCGATCCAGCGCACGATCGCCTCGCTGAGCTGCGTGATGCTGGCCGGCTTGGCGAGGAAGTCGTCCATGCCGGAGGCGAAGCAGGCCTCGCGGTCTTCCGTCAGGGCGGCCGCCGTCAGCGCAACGATCGGGGTGCGCCGCCCGGCCCTCTCGCCTTCGAGCCGGCTCTCCTTCGCGCGGATCAGGCGTGTCGCCTCGTAGCCGTCGGTGCCGGGCATGTGGCAGTCCATGAAGATCAGGTCATAGCGCGTGGCGAACGCGGCATCGACCGCGGCGGCCCCGTCAGGCACCACATCGACGGTGCAGTCGAGCCGGGTCAGCATTTCCTGCAGCACGATCTGGTTCACCAGGTTGTCCTCGGCCAGCAGCACATGCCCGACCACGGTGTTTCGCGCGGCCGAAGGCGCCGCCACCGGGTGCGGCCGCGACGAGCGGGTCAGGCTCAGCTGGAACCAGAACGTCGAGCCCCGGCCGCGTTCGCTGGAAACGCCGACCTCGCCGCCCATCAGCCGCGTCAGTTCCTTGACGATCGAGAGGCCCAGGCCGCTGCCGCCGTAGAAGCGCGTCGTCGAGGCATCGGCCTGCGTGAACGGATCGAAGATGTGGGACAGTTGATCCGGCGCGATGCCGATGCCGGTGTCGCGCACTTCCACGCGCAGCTGCACCGCATCCGGCGGCAGCTCTTGCAAGCCCAGCGCGAGCAGCACCGAGCCGTGCTCGGTGAACTTGATCGCGTTGCCGACCAGGTTGATCAGCACCTGGCGCAAGCGCACCGGATCGCCGATCAGCGCCGCGGGCAGCTCGGGCGGCATCTCGCAGCGCAGCTCCAGCCCCTTGTTGCGCGCGCCCGCGTCCATCAGGTCGATCACCTCGCCGATGACCGCGCGCAGGTCGAAGGCGGTGGACTGCACCGAGAACTTGCCGGACTCGATGCGCGCCAGGTCCAGCACGTCGTCGAGGATCGACAGCAGCGCATTGCCCGAGCGGTGTGCGGTATCGGCGAACTTGCGCTGCTGCGCGGTGAGCGGTGTATCGAGCAGCAGCTCGGTCGCGCCGAGCATGCCGTTCATCGGCGTGCGGATCTCGTGGCTCATCATCGCGAGGAACTGCGATTTGGCCACGTTCGCCTGCTCGGCGCGCTGCCGCGCCTTGCGCAGATCATCCGCCTGGGCCTCGAGTTCGCGCGTCTTCTGCTCCAGCTCCTCGACCAGCTGGCGCGCCGTGCGCACCGCCGAGCGCGTGCGGTTGCGCAGGCGCTCGGTGACGAAGCCGGTGAAGGCGATGTAGGTCCCGACCATGTACATCATGCCGGCGATCGCGAGCCGCTCCTGCCAGTGCGACGCGGCCCCGTATTCGATCGTCAGCGCCGCGGTGTAGAGCAGGTAGGTCGCGACGATCACGTGGTTGAAGTAGAACGCGCGGCGAAAGCCGAAGCCGACCTGATCGCCGACTCGCACCAGCAGCAGGTAGGCGAAGAACAGATGCGTCTGCTCGAGGTGATGCAAGGTCAGCAGCCAGACGAAGCCGTCCAGGTGCAGGAAGAACAGGCTCAGATCCAGGCGGCCGGTGCGCGCGTAGCCGAACCAGAGCACGACCCAGCTGGCGATGCCGTAGCCGATGTTGAAAGTCCAAAGGCGCAGCAGCTCGGCGTTCGGAAATACCGCGCTGGTGCGCAGATCGTCGAGCGCCGTCATCACGCACAGCACGATGAAACCGACCAGGCGGATCAGCGGAATCTGCGCCGCGTGGATGCGCCGCGCGCTGGCCGCCCTGCGTTGCTGCAGCAACGCCGCATCGAGCGTGAAGCTCGAATCCGGCGGAGGCGCGATCGCCGGATTCGGCGGCGCAGACGGGAACGCGTCGATGATGACCGTCGCTCTCTGGAGAGTGCAAAGTGTGCTTGGCCACGCTGCAACGCAGCGACGCATCGCGGGCCCAACGCCACCGCTTGCGCAGCTTCGAGCATAACGAGCTTCGCGCGGACATTCCAGCCTTCGCGGCCGCGGCGCGCCGCGAACCGCCATCGCCCGGGGCATGATGGTTGCGAAGCTCCCCGATTCGTTCATTTGCAGACAACATGACGTCGAGACAACGGACAGTCCTCCTCTCCCGCACCATCCTGGCCGCCGTCCTGGCGGGCTTCCTGATACCGACACCGGCAGCGGCCGAACAGGTTCTGATTTCGACAGCTTTCCAAGACGACTTCTTCTTCGGGCATGACGGCGGCGGCTACAGCAGCGGCCTCTTCATCTCGAGAATGCGCGCCACCTCGCCCGGCGAGGATGGCGTGGCACCGCCCTGGCTGCTCTCGCCGCTCGTCGGCTGGCTCGGCATGCCGCGCTCGACGCTGGCTGCCACGTCGCTGAGCCAGATCATCGTGACGCCGCGCGACATCTCGCGCACCGATCCGGATCCCGGCGACGCGCCCTACCTCGGTGCATTGAGCCTGCGTTCGACCCACGTGCAGGTGCAGAACGACGTCGCCGACATGCTGTCGCTCGATCTCGGCGTGATCGGCCCGGCCTCGGGCGCGGCGCGGACGCAGCGCTTCGCTCACCGCCTGATCGGCTCCGAGGAGCCGCAAGGCTGGGACAAGCAGGTCTCCGGCAAGCTGCTGATCGGCATCGAACGCTACCGCGCCTGGCGCTGGGGCGGCAGCACGGCAACTTCGGCAGGGGCGAGCGCCGATGCGATCGTGCTGCTCGGCGGCACCCTCGGGAACCTGCAGACTTCAGCCGGCGGCAGCGTGCTGTTGCGCTACGGCGAAGGCCTGGCGGACAGCTTCGGCACCGTGGCGCGGATCACCGGGCGGACCGGCGATCCGTTCGTGATCGGCCGCGGCTGGTTCGCCTACACCGGCGTATCGGGCGATCGATTCTTCAGCCACTTCGGCATCGGCGACGAAGCGGGTCCGGCGAACAAGGCGCAACTGCGCAAGTCGCAGTTCATCGGCCTGGCCGGCATCGCCTATGGCTGGGGCAACTCATCGCTGAGCTTTTCTCTGCAGAGCGCGAGTCCTCTGGTCGAGTCGAGCGGCAACCGGCAATCCTTCGGGTCGATCACCTATACCTGGCGCATCCATTGAGCAATCCGGCGCCGGAAAAGGAAAACGCGCACCTCGGTGCGCGTCGATCTCGAAAATCTTGGGGTGGCTGATGGGACTCGAACCCACGACGACAGGAATCACAATCCTGGACTCTACCAACTGAGCTACAGCCACCGCAGAGCCAGTGAGTATAGCGGACGGGCGCCGCTCGCTCGCTGCCGGACTATTGCGAAGTGCTTTCCGCGGCCGATGCCGACAGCGCCGAAGGCTTGGCGAGGATCGTGGCCTTGTAGCGGGCCTTCAAGGCCGCGTAGTAGGCCTGCGTCTCGGCGTTCGCCCAGGCCTGCCCGTACTGGGCCTGCGCCTTCTTCGGATCGGCGGCGATCGGGTCGCGCCCCAGCACCTTGACGATGCGCGCCACCTGGTAGCCGTCGCTGCCGAGGTCGACGCCCACCCAGGCCGGCAGCTTGTCGGCATTCGCCTTGAGCACCGCGTCCAGCACCGTCTGCGGCACCTCGCCCGGCTGCGCGCGCGAGACGGTCGCCGTCGCACCGCTCAGGCTCGTTGCCGCATCCTTCTGGCCTGCGGCCAGCTTGGTCTGGCCGTCCTTGCGCGCCAGCTCCGCGGCAGCCGCCTTGACGACCGCTTCGCGCACCTGCGCCGCCACCTCGCTGAACGGCTTGACGTGCGCCGGCGAGAACTGCGTGACGTGGGCCGAGACCATCTGGTTCGATGCGGTTTCGATGGCCTGCGTGTTGCGCTTGTCGCGCAGGCTGTCGGTGCCGAAGACCGCGGCCAGCAGCTTGGGATTGGCGAGCGGACCGGTGGCACCGGGCGCCGGCTGGCGCTGCACGGTGGCGGTGCGGATATCGAGCTTGAGCTTGTCGGCGACCGGCTTCAGGCTGTCGGACTGGTCTTCGACGAGGTTGGAGAACTGCACCGCCGCATCGGCATAGCGCTTCTGCGCTTCCTGCTTCTTCGCGTCCGCTTCGATCTGGCTGCGCACCGCTTCGTAGCTCTTCTTGTCGCCGCCGCGCGCATCGGTGACCTTGATGATGTGATAGCCGAAGTCGCTCTCGATGATGCCGCTGATCTCGCCGGGCTTGAGCGAGAAGGCGGCATCCTCGAAGGGCTTGACCATCGCGCCGCGGCCGAAGAAGTCGAGGTCGCCGCCCTTCTCGGCCGAACCGGGATCGTCCGAGTTCTTCTTCGCCAGTTCGGCGAAGCTGCCCGGGTTCTTCTTGACCTCGGCGAGCAGCGCCTCGGCCTTCGCCTTCGCCTTGGCCTTGACTTCGGGCGATGCCGACTTGTCGGCCTTGATCAGGATGTGGCTCGCGCGACGCTCGGCCGGGGTCGAGAAGCGCGTCTCCGCATTCGCCGTGTAGTAGGCCTTCAACTCCTCTTCGGGAATCGTGATGCCCTTGCTGATCGCATCGAGGTCGAGCACCACGTAGTCGATGCCGGCCTGCTCGGGCGCCTGGAACAGCGCCGAGTTCTTCGGATCCTTGTAGTAGGCCTGCAGCTCGGCGTCGGTGGGATTCACCTTCGACAGGTAGTCCTTGGTGTCGAAGCGCTGCAGCTGCACTTCGCGCTGCTGGAACATCGCATCGAGCGCCTCGCCGGTCGCGCTCAGCGGCGCGATCGTGCTGCCGCTGATGCTGCCCAGCACCTGCGCGATCGAGTAGTGGGCCTCGAAGGCCTGCGGCGTCAAGCCGTTCGCCGCCAGCAATTGCAGGTAGGCGGAGCGGTCGATCGTGCCATCGGGCTTGCGCACCGAAGCGAGGCTCGGGTCCTGGCTCATCAGCCGGACCAGCTGCTGGTCCGAGATCGCGAGGTGCAGCTTGTCGGCCGCGGTCTGCATCACGCGCTCCCGCAGCAGGCCCTCGAGCACGCTGCGCTTCATCTCCGGCGTGTCGAGCAGCGACGGGTCGACGTTCGGCATCTGCGCGCGCACCCGGTCGACTTGCTGGCGATAGGCGTTGTCCCATTCGGTCTGCGTGATCTCGTGGCCGTCGACCTTCGCCGCCGGCGAGCGCGAGCCGTCGGTGAAGCGGCTGTAGCCCTGGATGCCGAAGAAGACGAAGGAAGGGAAGATCAGCAACACCAGAACGAACTGCAGGATGCGGGTGTGCTTGCGAACAAATTCGAACATCGATGACCTCGTCGGAAGCGCGAGCCGCCTCCAGATGCGACAAAGGCGAACCTCAGTTCGCCTTCGTGTGTGTTGCAGTGTCGTCGGATTCTAGCGGAGGCGCCAAGGCCGGGGATCTCGGTGGTGGGTGCTGAGGGGCTCGAACCCCCGACCTACGCCTTGTAAGGGCGCCGCTCTACCAACTGAGCTAAGCACCCGAGCATCCATTGCGCGAACGACACCTGCGTGTTCGTCTCTCAGTTGACAGCGTCCTTGAGGGCCTTGCCGGCGCGGAACTTCGGCACCTTGGCCGCCTTGATCTTGATCGACGCGCCGGTGCGCGGGTTGCGGCCGGCACGCGCCGCACGCTTGGAAACGCTGAAGGTCCCGAAGCCCACCAGCGACACGCTGCCGCTCTTTTTCAACGTGGACTTGACCCCACCGATCACCGCCTCGAGCGCACGCCCGGCTGCCGCCTTGGAAATGTCGGCCGACTTGGCGATGTGGTCGATCAATTCAGACTTGTTCACGCAGGTACCCCCTCAAAAGGTGACTCGATAAAAAAGGAATTTGGATGGTGATCTGGCTGCGTCAAGCCTTGCCGAGCAGCGCAAACGATTACAGCCGTGCCCCCTGGCAGTGTCAAGGGAGGGAGGGGATTCTATGCGCAAAGAAATGCTTCACTCCCCGGGGCGCGGGGCGTGTTTGCGAGCATTTCCGCGGCTTGCGAAGGAGCTAAGCGCTGCTATCGAAGCGCGAGCCAGACGCCGAGCGCAGTCATGCCCATCCCCGCCAGCACCAGCGGCGTGAGCAGTTCGCCGAAGAGCATCCAGGCCATCAGCGCGGTGCAAGGCGGCACCAGATAGAGCAGGCTCGTGACCCGCGTCGCTGCTCCACGTTGCAACAGCATGAAGAGCATCGAGCCGCCGCCGAGGGTCAGCACGAGCACCGACCAGGCGAGCGCGCCGATCATCTCCGGATGCCAATCGACCGGCTCGGTTTCGACCAGCGCCAACGGCAAGGAGACCAGCAGCGCGGCCAGCAGTTGCACGAAGCTCGCGGTGCGCACATCGACGGGCGCGACGTGGCGCTTCTGGTAGAGCGTGCCGACGGTGATGCTGAGCAAGGCGATGATGGCGAGCACGAGGTTGCCGGTGCTGACCTCGCCGGCGCCGAGCTTGCGCCAGACGACGAGGACCAGCCCGATCAAACCCAGCAGCAGCCCCATCCATTGCGTCCCCGAGATCCTCGCCGGGCCGGAGCGCGAGCCGACGGCGCTGACCCAGACCGCCGTCAACACCGGCTGCAGGCCGACGATCAGCGCGACCGTGCCGGCCGAGATGCCATGTTTCACCGCGGCCCAGACGCAGCCGAGATAGCCCGCATGCATCAACGCGCCGGTGACCGCGAGATGCAGGTATTGGGCACGATCACGCGGCCATGCCGGCCGGCTGAACGCGATCCAGAGGGCGAAAGAGACCACCGACAAGGCATAGCGCCAGGCCAGGAAACCAAACGGTGGAGCATGTGGCATTCCGTAGCGCGCCACGATGAAGCCGGTGCTCCAGATCCAGACGAAGAGCCACGGCATGGCGCGCAGCCAGCCCTCTTCCCGTTCGGCCATCAACGCACTTTCGCGCGGATCTCCGGCAGCGCTTTCTGCAGGTAGTAGACCATCGACCAGATGGTCAGCACGACCGCGATGTAGATCAGGCCGGTGCCCCAGACACGGGTGTCGATGATGCCGAAGAGCGTGCCGTCGAAGAGCAGGAACGGGATCGCGATCATCTGCGTCATCGTCTTCAGCTTGCCGAGCATGTGCACCGCGACGCTGCGCGAGGCCCCGATCTGCGCCATCCATTCGCGCAGCGCGGAGATCGCGATCTCGCGGCCGATGATGACGAAGGCCACCAGCGCATTGGTGCGGTCGAGCTGCACCAGCATCAGGAGCGCCGCGCAGACCAGGAACTTGTCGGCCACCGGATCGAGGAAGGCGCCGAACGACGAGGTCATGTTCAGCCGGCGGGCGAGGTAGCCATCGGCCCAGTCGGTCAGCGCGACGATGATGAAGAGCGCCGTGGCGATCAGGTTCATCGTCGGCAATTGCAGCTTCAGATAGAACACGCCCACGATCAGCGGGATCGCGACGATGCGCGCCCAGGTCAACAGCGTCGGCAGGTTGAAGAACATGCCGGCATTGTGCCGTGCTCCGCGCGGTGCCTTGGCCGGAGCCGCGCAAGGCCGTTGCGCGCGCAGGTCAGTTCGCGGCGCCGCGGCGCGGGCTGCGCGCACGCTTGAGTTGCTGCAGCGCCGCCTCGAAGGCTGCCGCCGGCATGCGTTCGCCCGCCTGTAGCGGCAGCGGCGAAGGGGCGAGCGGAACGAACAGGTCGCCGCCGCCGCCATCCTCCTCGTCGCGCAGCCAGAGCGCCAGCACGTACAGCGCCGGCACCCGCAGCAGGCCGAGGGCAAAGCGGCCGTCCTTCACTTCGGGCCATTGCTCGGCGGCGGCCAGCGCCGCGGCCGAGGACTGCACGAAGACACCTTCGTTGGTATTGGAGAACGCCGCCTTTGCGGCTGGGCCGCTGGCTTGGGCCTCGGCGCTCGCGATGACGCTGTCGCCGGCCACGATCAGGTAGCGCCAGCCGGTCATCGCGACCCGATCGAGCGCACCGCGCCGGCCGATCTGGTCGAGGCCGAGGTTGAAGACCGGATGCGGCGCCGCGAGCGCAAGACTCTCCGGCTCGGCCGCGGCCAGCGCACGTGTACGGAATCCCTGTTCGGCCGCCATCTGCTGAAGGTGATCGCGCATCACGGTATCGACCTGGGCAGCAGGCTGCAAGACACGTATAGGCATGTGAGTTCTCCGTTGTGTTGCAGGGCCGTTCAGCCGCGCCAGTGGCCGCCGGCCAGCGCTGCGTTCCAGGCATAGGTGTAGATGAAGCCGTCGGCGCCGACGCAGAAGCCGTCGAGGCTTTGCGCGCTGCGCGAGATCAACGCGGTTTCGCTGCTGAGCGCGGCCGTGCCTTCGCCGATGCGCCACCAGCCGCGCCAGGCGGCATTCGCGACGGCCTGGTCCCAGGCCGCGGTGTAGAGGCCGCCATCCAGGCCGACGACCGCGATGTCGAGCCGATCGGCGGTGCGTGCGGCGCAAGGCACCGCGGTGCCGGCGACGGCCTTGCCGCTCTTCACGGACCACCAGCCGCGCCAGGCGCCGTTGGCCACGCTCTGGTCCCAGGCGGCGGTGTAGACCTTCTGGTTGCTGCCGGTGACGAAGACATCGAGCTTGTTCGGATCACGGCATACCGCGGTGACCGGCGCGCCGAGCGCGGCCTTGGCCGTGCCGATGCGCCACCAGCCGCGCCAGGCCGCGTTGGCGACGTTCTGGTCCCAGGCCGCGGTGTAGACGCCGCCGTTGGTGCCGACGACGAAGACGTCGAGCTTGTCCGGATCGCGCGAGACCGCGCTGACCGCCGCACCCGCAGCGCCCATGCCGCCGGCGATGTGCCACCAGCCGCGCCACGCGGTATCGCCCGCCTGCCAGGCGGCGGACATCACTCGCCCGCTGCCATCGACGACGAAGACGTCGAGCTTGTCCGGGTGGCGCGAGACCGCCGCGATGCGCGCCGTCTTCGGCACCGTCAGGTCGCCGATGCGCCACCAGCCGCGCCACGCGGCATTGGCCTGGTTCGCGTCCCAGGCGGCGGTCCAGATGCCGCCGTCGTTGCCGACGATGAAGATGTCGAGCATGTCCGGCTGGCGCGCGACGCAGGCCACGCGCGAGCCCGGCTGCGCCATGCCGCCTTGCAGATGCCACCAGCCGCGCCAGCGGCCGTGATCCCAGGTCTCGTCGGACGCGGCGCTCATCACGCGGCCGCCGTTGTCGACCATGAACAGGTCGACCAGATGGGGCTTGCGCGCGACCGCGCTGACGATGCCGCCGGCCACGCTGCGCGCATCGAGGATGCGCAGTCGCTGGCTCTTGGTCTTGTAGGAATGCGTCCAGCTGCCGCTGCCCTGGTAGGCAGTGCTGTAGGTGGCGAGGCTGATGTCGCTCTGGCCGTAGATCGGATCGTCGATCGCCACCATCTGCGTGCCCGGGCTGCGAAAGGCCTCCATCACCATGAAGTGGCCGCCGCCGCCCGACCAGCCGATGCGCGTGCCCAGCGGCGTGCCGCGGTTCACCTCGGCCTTGATGTCGGTGAAGCCCAAGGTGCCGCCGATGATCGGCTCGCGCAGGTTGCCGAAGGCGTCGAAGGCCTGGTCGAGGAACCAGGGTTTGTTGATCGCGGGATCGGTGGGCGAGGTGCAGGCATTGGTCGCGCCGAGGATCAGGTTCGCGGCCTGGCACTGGCTGGTGTTGTCGGCGCGGTCGTAGTAGTCGTGCACGCCGAGCGAGGTCGCGCACCAGCACCACTGGGTTTGCTCCTGCGTCGGGATGTCGGTATCGAGGCGGGTCCAGACCGGCAGCTTCCTGACCCGGATCTTCGGCAGGCCGCCGACCGGCGCCGCGCTGCGCCTGCCCGATGGCGCCAACGGCCGCAGGCTGCTGCGGATCAGCTCGGCGAGCGGCGCGGCTTCGGCGGCGATGTCCGTGGGCGACTGGGTGCGGGTCAGCATGCTTGTCTCCGTCTTTTTGGGTGACAGCAATCTAGGCGGCGAAGCGCCCTCTCCCCATCCCTAAGGCCACCCCCTCGCAAGGGGGTGGCAGGCTTCAATCGAGGCTGCGCGGCTTGAAGTGGCGGTCGTCGTCGAACAGGAAGGTCTCGACGAATTTCCACGGGCGCGGCAGCTTCGAGACATCGCCGAAGGGCGCCGCGCGGCGCACCGCGTCGATCGCCAGCTGCGTCGTGTCCTGGGCTTGCGTCGGGTAGCGCAGCACGCCGATGCGGCGCACGCCGCCGTCGGCATTCAGCTCGATCTCCAGCACCGGGATGGCCAGCAGCTGATCCGGCGGCGTGCCCATGTAGGCGCGGCTCTCGTTCGCCGCGACGATGCGCTGCGCCGCCTGCAGGCGGTATTCGTCCCAGTCGCTGACGCGCCTGGGCGGCGGCAGCGGGGTCTGGCTGCGCGTCAGCTCCGCGGGCTTGGGCGAAGGCGCGTTCAGCACCGGCGCCGGCGTCTCGCGCTGCGTCGTCGAACAGGCGCCGAGCATGAGGGCAACGAACACGCCGAGCCGGCCCATGCCATGCCCGAGGCGAGACATCGACGATCGATCAGTGGAGTGCACGATAGATCTCCTCTGCCAGCTCGCGCGAGATGCCGTCGACACCGCACAGATCGTCGACGCTGGCATTGCCGACGCCGCGCGCACCGCCGAAGCGCTGCAGCAATCTTGCGCGCTTCTTCGGGCCGACGCCGGCTATTTCTTCGAGGCGGCTGCCACCGGTGCGCACGCTCGCGCGACGCGCCCGCATGCCGGTGATCGCGAAGCGATGCGCCTCGTCGCGGATCTGCGCCACCAGCATCAGCGCCGCCGATTCGCGGCCGAGCCCGATCTTCTCGCGCCCATCGGCGAAGACCAGTTCCTCGAGTCCGACCTTGCGGCCCTCGCCCTTTTCGACCCCGACGATCAGCGAAAGATCCAGCCCCAGCTCGCCGAATACCTCGCGCGCCATCGAAACCTGGCCGCGCCCGCCGTCGACCAGCACCAGGTCGGGCAGGCGCGCGCCGCCTTGCTGCGCCGCCTCGGCCAGCTTGCTGTAGCGGCGGGTCAGCACCTGGCGCATCGCGGCGTAGTCGTCGCCGCCGGTGATGCCTTCGATGTTGTAGCGCCGGTACTGCGAGCTCTGCATCTTGTGGTTCTCGAACACCACGCACGAGGCCTGCGTCGATTCGCCGGCGGTGTGGCTGATGTCGAAGCACTCGATGCGGAAGCTGTCGAGGTTCTCCGGCGCGAGGTCCAGCGCGTCCACCAGCGCACGCGTGCGCGCCTGCTGCGAGCCTTCTTCCGCGAGCAGGCGGGCGAGCGCGATGTCGGCGCCCTTCTCGTCCATCTCGAGCCAGATGCGGCGCTGGCCGCGCGGCTGCTGCTGCGCATTGATGCGCACCCCGGCCTGCAGCGACAAGGCCTCGAGCAAGGCCTTGTCCACCGCATGGCTGACGATCAGCAGCGGCGGCGGCGGCACCTCGAGATAGTGTTGCGCGATGAAGGCTTCGAGCACCTGGGTTTCGGCCGAAGCGGGCGGGGTCTCGGCCTCCGCGCCGTCGGCAGGCTCGGCGCTCTCGACCAGCAACGCGGTCGCTTCCTCGACATGCGTCGGGAAGTAGGCGCGGTCGCCCAGATGCCGGCCGCCACGCACCATCGCGAGGTTCACGCAGGCGCGGCCGCCCTGCACCTTGACCGCCAGGATGTCGACGTCGCGATCGCGGCCGCTGGCGCTGTTCTCGTCCACCGACTGCTGGTGCATCACCTTGGCCAGGGCGGCGAGCTGGTTGCGGATCTCGGCCGCCTGCTCGAACTTCAGCGCGTCGGCGAAGGCCATCATCTGCGTCTCCAGGCCGTCCACCACCTGCTGCTGCTCGCCTTGCAGGAAGCGCTCGGTGTTGGCCACGTCGCGCGCGTAGTCCTCGGGCGAGATCAGCTTCACGCAGGGGCCGGAGCAGCGGCGGATCTGGTAGAGCAGGCAGGGCCGCGTGCGGTTGTTGAAGACCGTGTCCTCGCAGGTACGCAGCTTGAACACCTTCTGGATCAGGTGGATCGATTCCTTCACCGCCCAGGCGCTCGGGAACGGGCCGAAGTAGCGATGGCGCTTGTCGACCGAGCCGCGGTAGTAGGCGACACGCGGGAAATTGCCGGAGACCAGCTTCAGGTAGGGGTAGCTCTTGTCGTCCTTGAACAGGATGTTGAAGCGCGGATTCAGCGTCTTGATCAGGTTGTTCTCGAGCAGCAGCGCCTCGGCTTCGGAGCGCACCACCGTGGTCTCGAGCCGCGCGATGCGGCCGACCATCACGCCGATGCGCGTGCCGCTGTGATCCTTGTGGAAATAGCTCGAGACACGCTTCTTCAGGTTGCGCGCCTTGCCGACGTAGAGCACGCCGCCCTGCGCATCGAAGTAGCGGTAGACGCCCGGATAGGCCGGCAGCGCCGCGACCTCGGCGAGCAGGCTCGCGCGCGCCGCGCCGGCGGGGTGGTGGTCGGGTGCGTCGGTGGTGTCTGCCAGGTTCGAATCCATCAGAACGAATTGTGCCGCCGGGATAATCGCCCCGATGCAATGGGATGTGTTCAGCCGCGTCATCGACAACCACGGCGATCTCGGCGTGTGCTGGCGGCTGGCCGCGGACCTGGCAGCGCGCGGCGAGCAGGTGCGGTTGATCGCCGACGATGCGAGCGCGCTGCGCTGGATGGCGCCGCAGGGCGCGGAAGGTGTCAGCCTGCATGGCTGGGACGCTCCGCCCGACGAACCCGGCGACGTGGTCATCGAAGCCTTCGGCTGCGCGCTGCCGGAGCCCTTCACCGCCCGCATGCAGCGGCCGAAGCCGCCGGTCTGGATCAATCTCGAATACCTCAGCGCGGAAGACTATGTGGAACGCAGCCACGGCCTGCGCTCGCCGCAGCGCTCCGGGCTGACGAAGTGGTTCTTCTATCCCGGCTTCAGCGAGCGCACCGGCGGCCTGCTGCGCGAGCCGGGCCTGGCCGCGCGCGTCGCCGGGTTCGATGCCGAGGCCTGGCTCGCCGCCCAGGGCTTGCGGCGCCGTCCGGGCGAGCGCGTGGTCAGCCTCTTTTGCTACGACAACCCGGCGCTGCCCGATCTGCTGCGCAGCCTGGCTGACGAACCAAGCTTGCTGCTGCTCACGCCGGGCTTCGCGACGGCGCAGGCCGAAGCCGCGCTCGGTCCCGGCCTGCAGCTCGGCTCGCTGCGCGCCCATCGTCTGCCCTGGCTGACGCAGAGCGACTACGACCACTTGCTGTGGTGCTGCGACCTCAACTGCGTGCGCGGCGAGGACTCCTTCGTGCGCGCGCAATGGGCCGGCGCGCCTTTCGTCTGGCAGATCTACCCGCAGCACGACGGCGCGCATGCGGCCAAGCTCGAAGCCTTCCTCGCGCGCTTCCTGGCGGGTGCACCGCCCGAGTTCGCCGCTCAACTGCGCAGCGTCTGGCAGGCCTGGAACGGCCTTCGAGCCACGTCGAGCATGGCCTTGCCCCACTCGCGCGCCTGGCGCGCAGCCGCTCAGCGATGGCGCGACACGCTGTGGCGCCAACCCGACCTGGCGACCCAGCTAATCGGCTTCGTGGCCGAAAAAGGCTAAAATCAATGGCTTTGCGCGAGCCGGAGCCTGTCCGAAATTCGCGCCACCTCACCCCGCGTCACCCACGCCGCCACGCACTTTCGCTTGCGGACCGAACGGACGACGCAAACAGGCACCGAACACGGAATCATCATGAAGATTGCTCAAGAAATCCGCGCCGGCAACGTGATCATGCAGGGCAAGGACCCGATGGTCGTGCTGCGCACCGAATACAGCCGCGGCGGCCGCAACTCCGCCACCGTGCGCATGAAGCTGAAGAGCCTGCTCAGCAACTCCGGCACCGAAATCGTCATGAAGGCCGACGACAAGGTCGACCAGGTCATCCTCGACAAGAAGGAGTGCACCTACTCCTATTTCGCCGACCCGATGTATGTCTTCATGGACGAGGAATACAACCAGTTCGAGGTCGAAGCCGAGAACATGGGCGACGCGATCCAGTACCTGGAAGACTCGATGCCGGTCGAGGTGGTGTTCTACGACGGCAAGGCGATCTCGGTCGAATTGCCGACCTCGCTGGTGCGCGAGATCATCTACACCGAGCCGGCCGTCAAGGGCGACACCTCGGGCAAGGTGCTGAAGCCGGCCAAGCTGGCGACCGGTTTCGAGATCCCGGTGCCGATCTTCGTGGCCACCGGCGACAAGATCGAAATCGACACCCGCACGCACGAGTACCGCAAGCGGGTCTGACCCAGCCCGCTGACCGCAAGCGCGCACGCCACTTGCTAGTCCCTTTCACAAGGCCCCGCTCGGGGCCTTGTTCGTTTATGCAGTCGAGGAGAGCCCGAAGGTGAAATCACACGCCCACGCGATCAAGCCCCCGCCGCGCTTCACGATCGACTGGTTCCTGATCGGCATGCTCGCGGCGGTCGGCATCGCGTCGATCGCGCCGCAGATCGGCCGCACGGGCGGCGAATTGCACCTGGACCAGATCGGCAACGTCGGCATCTTCGCGATCTTCTTCCTGCACGGCATCGCGCTGTCGACCGAGAGCCTGCTGCACGGCGCTTCGCGCTGGCGCCTGCACCTCCTGGTGCAGGCCTGCACCTTCGTGATGTTCCCGCTGTGGTGGCTGGCGTTCGACGCGGCCTTCGCGCACTTCGTGCCGCACGACCTGATGCTCGGCTTCTTCTACCTCGCGATCCTGCCGTCGACGGTGTCGTCCTCGGTCGCGATGACCGGGCTGGCGCGCGGCAACGTCGCCGCGGCGATCCTCAATGCGACCCTGTCGACCCTGCTCGGCGTGTTCCTGACGCCGCTGCTCGCCAGCCTGGTGTTCAGCCACGGCACGCACCCGATGGACCTCGGCGCGACGATGCTGAAGATCGCGCAGATGCTGCTGCTGCCTTTCGTGCTCGGGCAGGCGCTGCGGCCCTGGCTCGGCGCCTTCTTCAGGAAGATCAAGCCGGTCACCAGCTGGGTCGATCGCATCGTCATCCTGGTGCTGGTCTGGTGCTCGTTCAGCGATTCGGTGGCCGACGGGCTGTGGAGCAAGCATGGCGTCGAGCTGATCGTGATCACCCTGGTCGGCGCGGCGCTGTTCCTCTTCCCGATGCTGATGTTCACCCGCCTCATCGCGCGGCTGATGAAGATGCCGATCGAGGACGAGATCGTCGCGGTGTTCTGCGGCTCGAAGAAGACGCTGGCCTCGGGCGTGCCGATGGCGCGGCTGCTGTTCGGCGGCAACCCGGCGTTGGGCGCGCTGGTGCTGCCGATCATGTTCTATCACCAGTTGCAGCTCTTCGTCTGCTCGCTGCTGGCGCGCAAGTACGCGTCGCGCGACGAGGTCTGATGGGGTTCGATTTCGACGCCGCGGTGCAGGCGCCCTTTCGCATGCAACCGGGGCTGCGGCGGCTGGCGCCGGGCGCGCGGCAGCTGCGGCCGAACTTGCCGGGCGATCGGACGCTGAGCGAGAAGCTGGCTGTGCTGTCGACAGATTGGGGCCGGGCCTTGCTGCAGGCCGAGGGCTTCGACGCCGCGCCCGCGCTGACGGCGCTGAGCCGGCACGCAGCGGCCGAACACCCCGAGGCGTGGCGCTGCGATGGCGGCGACCCCGGCGCGCTGCGGCTCGGCTGGGCTCTGCACCAGGATCAGCCGGTCGCGCTGACCGAGAGCGCGCCGGCCGAAGTCGGTGCCTGCCTGCGCGCCCTGCCCGCGCAGTGGCGATTCGCCGGCCTGCTGGCGCTGGCCTTCGCCGAGGACTTCGCGATCGTCGATGCCACGAGCGGCAGCATCCCCTGGCTCGCGGTCTGCCTGCCTTCGCACTGGTCGCCCGAGGAGAAGGTCGGACGACCCTTCGCCGAGGTGCATGCCCCGGTGGCCGACAACGTCCTGATCGTCAAGGCCGCCGATCACCTGATGCGCCTGGTCAGCGGCGACGAGCGCTGGGAACGCTTCGTCTGGACGATCACCTCGCACCCTCGCTTGAATGCGCACCCGCGCGAGATCGCCGCCGCCCGCTGGCCGACCGAAGCCTCGGTGGATGAACTCGCCGCCCAGGCCTTCTGGCGCACCGAGCAGCAGACCTTCATCCCCCTGCCGGAGCGCAGGCAAGCCGTCTTCACGATCGGCGTGGAGCTGCAGCCGCTGGCCGCCGCCATCGACACGCCGGCGCGCGCCGCGCGGCTGCATGCCGCGCTGTCGACGATGAGCCCGGCGGTGCTCGACTACCGCAGCCTCGCCGCCGCGCAGCCGCGCTTGCTGGCCTGGCTCGCCGCGCGCGCCGCCGCATGAAGAGCCGGCCGGTCGAGGCGGCGCGCATCGTGTTCGATGCCGACAGCCCGCCGCGTGCACCCGATTTCGACGACATCTACCACTCGAAGGCCGGCGCGCTCGAGCAGGCGCGCCACGTCTTCCTGCGCGGCAACGGCCTGCCCGAGCGCTGGCGAGGCCGACAGCGTTTCACGATCCTGGAGAGCGGCTTCGGCCTCGGCAACAATTTCCTCGCGACCTGGCAGGCCTGGCGCGACGACGCGGGCGCCGGTGAGCGGCTGCATTACATCGGCATCGACAAACACCCGCCGACGCAGGCCGACCTTCGGCGCGCTCAGGCCGGCAGCCCGTTGCGCCCGCTGGCCGATGCGCTGCTCGCCGCCTGGCCGCCGCACACGCCGAATTTCCACAGCCTGCACCTTGACGGCGGCCGCGTCCAGCTGCTGCTCGGCTTCTTCGATCTGCGCGACGTGCTGCCGGAGATCCTGGCCGAGGTCGACGCCTTCTACCTCGATGGCTTCGCGCCTTCGAAGAACCCCGCGATGTGGGAGCGCCGCGTGCTGAAGGCACTCGGCCGGCTCGCGGCGTCAGGTGCAACTGCTGCCACGTGGAGCGTCGCGCGCGAGATGCAGGCCGGCCTGTGCGAAGCCGGCTTCGCCGTCGAGGAAGCGCAGGGCTTCAGCGGCAAGCGGCAGATGACGGTCGCGCGCTTCGAACCGCGCTTCAGCCCGCGGCGTGCACCGGCGCGGCTCGGCCAGGCCGGGACGGGGCCAGTGATCGTGATCGGCGGCGGGCTGGCCGGCTGCGCCACCGCGTGGGCGCTGGCGGAGCAAGGCATGACGAGCCGCGTGATCGATCGCCATCCCGAGCCGGCGAGCGAAACTTCCGGCAATGCGGCCGGCCTGTTCCACGGCATCGTCACCGGCGAGGACGGCACGCACGCCCGCTTCAACCGCGCCGCGGCGCTGGCCATTGCGCCGATCGCGCGCGAGGCGATCGGCGGGCACGGCGTGCGCGGCGAGGTGGCCGGCGTGCTGCGGCTCGATGATGCCGAAGCCGACACGATGCAAGCGATGCTGCAGCGCCTGGGTTTGCCGGGCGACTACGTGCTTGCGCTGGATGCGGCCGCAGCCAGCCGATCGAGCGGCCTGCCGCTGCGCCAGTCGGCGTGGTTCTATCCGCAAGGCGGCTGGCTGCAGCCTGCGGCGCTCGCGCGCGCGTATCTCGCGATGGCAGGCGAGGCCGCCTCGTGGCACGGCGGCGTCACTGTCGCCGCGCTGCGCGAGTCGGATTCCGGCTGGGACCTGCTAGGTCCAAATGGCCATGTGCTCGATGCCGCGCCGACTGTCGTGCTCGCCAATGCCGCCGATGCGCTGCGCCTGCTGGGTTCGCCGGCCTGGCCGGCCCGGCGCCTGCGCGGCCAGACCACCGGTGTACCGCTCGACCTGCCCGGCCTGCGTGTGCCGTTGCTGCCGGTGGCCGGTGCCGGCTACGTGATCCCGCCGCTGCATGGCCGGCTCTGGTGCGGCGCGACCAGCCAGGCCGGCGATGACGACGCCACCGTGCGCGCCGGTGACCACGCCCACAATCTGGCCCAGCTGTCGAAGCTGATGAACCAGCCGCTGCAAGCCGAGCCCAGCCGCCTCGAAGGCCGCACCGGCTGGCGCTTTTCCGCCGACGATCGATTGCCGATGCTCGGCGCCGTGCCGCAGCTGCCCGGTGCCGACACCCGCCTCGACCGGCCACGCTTCGTGCCGCGCCGACATGGCCTCTTCGTGCACACCGCGCTGGGTTCGCGCGGCATCGCCTGGTCGGCGCTCGGCGCACGCACGCTCGCATCGCTGATCGGAGGATCACCCTGCCCGCTCGAAGCCAGCCTGCAGGATGCGGTCGACGTCGGCCGTTTCGTCTCGCGGGCGGCACGCCGCGTCTGAGGCCTTCAGCGGCCCGGACATTCGTTTCGGGCACCATGCACGCGACGCCATCCGGCAAACCCAGCCGGCCGACGACCCCCCATTCCGACCCCGGGAGAAACCGATGAGCCCCACCCCCGACAACGCCCTGATCCAGGACACGCAAAGCCTGCTCGCCGAACTCGGCGTGCCGCGCAGCGCCTATCGCGACGGCGGCCTGCCCGCCCGCTCGCCGATCAGCGGCGAGACCATTGCCGAGCTCCACGCCCATTCCGCCGAAGACGCCGCCGCCGCGATCGGCCAAGCACAGCAGGCCTTCCTCGCGTGGCGCCACGTGCCCGCGCCGCGGCGCGGCGAGTTCGTGCGCCTGCTGGGCGAAGAGCTGCGCGCCTCCAAGGCCGCGCTCGGCCGCCTGGTTTCGATCGAGGCCGGCAAGATCCTCTCGGAAGGCCTGGGCGAAGTGCAGGAGATGATCGACATCTGCGACTTCGCGGTCGGCCTGTCGCGCCAGCTCTACGGCCTGACGATCGCGACCGAGCGTGCCGAGCACCGCATGATGGAAACCTGGCATCCGCTCGGCGTCTGCGGCGTGATCTCGGCCTTCAACTTCCCGGTCGCGGTGTTCGCGTGGAATGCCGCGCTGGCCTGGGTCTGCGGCGACAGCGTGGTCTGGAAGCCTTCGGAAAAAACACCGCTGACCGCGCTCGCGACGCAGGCCATCGTGCAGCGCGCGATGCAGCGTTTCGGCGACACGCCGGCCGGCCTGCTCGCAGTGCTGATCGGCGGACGCGAACTCGGTGAACGCCTGGTCGACGACGAACGCGTCGCGCTGGTCTCGGCCACCGGCTCGACCGCGATGGGCCGCCAGGTCGGGCCCCGCCTCGCCAGCCGCTTCGCGCGAGCGATCCTCGAACTCGGCGGCAACAACGGCGCCATCGTCGCGCCATCGGCCGATCTCGACCTCGCGCTGCGCGGCATCGCCTTCGCCGCGATCGGCACCGCCGGCCAGCGCTGCACCAGCCTGCGCCGGCTCTTCGTGCATCAGCAGGTCTACGACACGCTGGTGAGCAAGCTGAAGACGGTCTATGCCTCGGTGAAGGTCGGCGATCCGCGCGATGCGGGCACGCTGGTCGGCCCGTTGATCGACGAGGCCGCTTTTGCCGGCATGCAGCGCGCACTCGCCGAGGCGCGCGACCTGGGCGGCAAGGTGCACGGCGGGGAGCGGATCGACACCGGCCCCGCGGGCGGCTGCTACGTGCGCCCCGCGCTGGTCGAGATGCCGGCGCACGGCGGCCCGGTGTTGCGCGAGACCTTCGCGCCCATTCTCTACGTGATGCGTTATGCCGACTTCGCGCAGGCGCTCGAATGGCACAACGCGGTCAGCGCCGGCCTTTCGTCGTCGATCTTCACGCTGGACATGCGCGAGGCCGAGCGCTTCGTCTCCTGCGCCGGCTCCGATTGCGGCATCGCCAACGTCAACATCGGCCCGAGCGGAGCCGAGATCGGCGGCGCCTTCGGCGGCGAAAAGGAAACCGGCGGCGGGCGCGAGTCCGGCTCCGATGCGTGGAAGGCCTACATGCGGCGCGCCACCAACACGATCAATTATTCGGCCGCGCTGCCGCTGGCTCAAGGCGTGAGCTTCGACATCGGCGCCTGATGGACCACCCCCGTAGCGCCTTCGGCGCCATGGACGACTGAGATGGCGAAAAGCCTGACTTCGATCTGGACACGCGCCTTCCAGCGCAATGCGCGTGCGATGACGAAGGCCACGATGAAGGTCGGCCGCAAGGTCGCGGCGAAAGCGGTGAAAACCGGGCAGCGAGCCGCGGCGAAGGTGGTGAAGGCCGCGGCCGATCAGCACAAGCCGCCGCCCGGCCCGGGCGAGTGGCTTGCCGGCTTCGCCTTCGGCCCGGCCGGCACGCGACGCTATCACCTCTATCGCCCGCCCGGCGTTGCATTGCGCGAACGGCGGCCGATGCTGGTGATGCTGCACGGCTGCAACCAGACGGGCAGGAGCTTCGCGCTCAGCACGCGCATGAACAAGCTCGCCGCACGTGCACGCTTCTTCGTGCTCTACCCCGAGCAGGACCTGATGGCCAACCCGCAAGGCTGCTGGAACTGGTACGACACTCGCTCGGGCCAGAGTTATGCGGAAGCGGCCACGATCAATGCGGCGATCGATCAGGCTTGCCTGCTCTATCCGGTGGACCGCGACGCGATCGCGATCGCCGGCCTGTCCGCGGGCGCGAGCATGGCGGCGCTGATGGCGACGCGCTACCCGGAGCGTTTCAAGGCGGTGGCGATGCATTCCGGCGTGCCGCCGGGCACGGCGCAATCCTCGGCGAACGTGTTGCGCGCCATGCGCGGGCACCGTGCGCCCAGCGTGCCGGTCCAAGCCGAAGCGGCCGTCGGACTGCCCCCGCTCCTGATCGTGCACGGCGGCATCGATCTGATCGTCTCGGTGCGCAATGCCCGCGCCGCGGCCGAAGCCTGGGCCGAAGCCGCCGGCGCCTCGGCAACGGAGCAGCGCGAACTGCGCCGCGGCACGCGCCATCCGATGCAGGTCACCGACTTCAAGCACCGCGGCCGCACCGTCGTTAGCCTGTGCGAGATCGCCGCGCTCGGCCATGCATGGAGCGGCGGCGACGGCAAGCAGGCGTTCAGCGATCCCTCAGGGCCGGATGCCTCGCGCCTGGTCTGGGCCTTCGTCGCGCGCCAGCTCAAGCGGCGTAAAGCGTGATCAGCAGCAGCACGAAGCGATAGCCGATCACGATCGCCCCGGCGAGCACCGCCAGCACGATCGTCGCGACCACGCGCATCGTGCGGCCCGGTGCATAGACCGGCTTGCTGGCCGCGTAGAGGTAGGCGGCGCAGGCCAGCAAGTTGATCACCGACAGCGCGTTGTCGACCCGCGGCGACGCCAGGCCGGCCCCGCCGAGCAAGGCCTCGGCCTTGGCCGCGAGCAGCGCGAGCGAGAACAGCAGCAGCAGGAAGGTGTAGAGATGCACCGCGAAGACCAGATGCGTCATGAAGGGCCGTCGGCTGGCGGCGAAGACCAGCGGCAGCAGCAGCGCGAACGGCAGCACCATCAGGATGATCAGCGACTTGGCATAGAGCACGACGGCGCGATCGAAGATCGGCGCATACAGATCGAGCGTGGTGTGCAGCGCCTGCAGCCGGCGCGCGACCAGGGTCTGCGCGAAGTCGCTCCAGTCCTGGTGATGCAGGTGCGAATCCAGCGTCGAGCTGAAGATGTTGGTGCCGGTCAGCGACTGCATCGCGAAGAAGAAGGCGTTGGCGAGCAGGAACAGCTGGAACGGCGCGACGTAGGGCATGCGCCGGCCTTCGACGTAGGCGATGCTCAGGTCCCCCGGCCGCAGCAGCAGCTGGCGAAAGCTGCGCAGCACCTTGCCGTCGATGCTGGTCGTGGCATGGACGATCTTGGCCGCCACGCCACGCAGGCTGAGTGCATTGCCCGCCAAAGGCCGTTCGCCGCATCGCGGACAGAACGGCGACTGCACGAGCTGCATGCAGGTCGGGCACGTCCACCGGGTGTCGATCGTGTTCACGGTGCGGCTCCTCGATCGCGGGAAGAAGTCCCGAATCCCCAGCCTTCGGTCCCGGATCACAGGCCTGGCCGGCGTCGCGTTGGCGAGCCGGCACCAACACGCCTGAACGCCGGCCTCAGCTCACACCACCCGCCCCGCGAAAGCCGCCAGGTCGCCCGGCTTGCGCAGCATCTTGTCCACCTCCGAGGCATGCATCTCCTCGGCGTGGATCATCTGCCGCGCGAACTCCTCGAGCGCGACCGAGCGGCCCTCGACCAGCCCGAGCAGCTCGCGATACAGCAGCAGCGCCCGGCCCTCGTGCTCCAGCGATTCGCGCAGCATCGCGCCGATATCGTGCTGATGCGAATCGAGCAAGGCGCCGATCTCCAGCGACGGGTAGGCGCCCAAGGTGGTGATCCACTCGCCGACCTGCTGGGCATGCAGCAGCGATTCGTTCGCCTGATCGCGCAGCCAGGAGACGATCGGTATGCGGCCGAAGCCAAAGACGAGGAACGACGAATGCGTATAGCGGACGACGCCGGCCAGCTCTGCTTCGAGCAGCCGATTCAGCACCGCCACGACCTTGTCCTGATCGATCGTCGCCATGGCGCCTACTCCAAGGTGAAGCCGATCTTCAGCGAGACCTGCCAGTGCGCTACCTTGCCTTCGACGACGTGGCCGCGTGTCTCGGTGACCTCGAACCACTGGATGTTGCGCACCGTCTCCGAAGCCTTGGCGATCGCGGTCGTGACGGCGTCTTCGATGCTGGTCGGCGATGAACCGGTCAGCTCCAGCAGCTTGTAGACATGGTTGCTCATGAGGCGTCTCCTTGTTATGGGGGGCTCAGAGTGCAACAGGCGAAGCGGTGCGTCAAGCCGAAAGGTCCTTGGCGCGCGCGCTCCTTCGCCTCAACCCCTGTCAAGCGGTCACCTTGAACCCGAGCGTTGCCTGCACGGCACGTTGCCAGCCCGCGTAGAGCGCCTGGCTCGTCGCCGGCGCCATCTCCGGCCTGAAGGTCCGGTCGATGGCCCAGTGCTGCGCGATCTGCTCGCGACTGTCCCAGAAACCGACCGCGAGGCCGGCCAGATAGGCCGCGCCGAGCGCCGTGGTTTCCGCCACGTGCGGCCGCTCCACCGGCACGCCGAGGATGTCGCTCTGGAATTGCAGCAGGAAGTTGTTGGCAACCGCCCCGCCGTCGACGCGCAGCGCCTTCAGCGCGATGCCCGAATCGGCTTCCATCGCGGCGAGCACGTCGCGCGTCTGGTACGCCAGAGACTCCAGCACCGCGCGCGCCAGGTGCGCCTGGCCCGTGCCGCGGGTCAGCCCGAACATCGCGCCGCGCACGTCGCTGCGCCAGTACGGCGCGCCCAGGCCGACGAAGGCCGGCACGAGGTAGACACCGTCGGTCGACGGCACGCTGGCCGCCAGGGCCTCCGACTCGGCGCAGTCCCGGATCATGCGCAAGCCGTCGCGCAGCCATTGCACCGCCGAGCCGGCGACGAAGATGCTGCCTTCCAGCGCGTACTCGACCTTGCCGTCGACGCCCCAGGCGATCGTCGTCAGCAAGCCGTTCTTCGAAGCCACCGCAACGTCCCCGGTGTTCATCAGCATGAAGCAGCCGGTGCCGTAGGTGTTCTTCACCATGCCGGGTTCGTAGCAGGCCTGGCCGAAAAGCGCGGCCTGCTGGTCGCCCGCGATGCCGGCGATCGGCACGGCCTGCCCGAAGAAGTGGTGCTCCGCGGTGACCCCGTACACCTCGCTCGACGGGCGCACTTCGGGCAGCATCGAGCGCGGGATGCTCAGCATGTCGAGCAGTTCGTCATCCCAGCATTGGCGATGGATGTCGTACATCAGGGTGCGCGAGGCATTGGTGTAGTCGGTGACGTGGACTCGGCCGTCGGTGAGATTCCAGATCAGCCACGAGTCGACGGTGCCGAACAGCAGATCGCCGCGTTCGGCCTTCTGTCGCGCGCCGGGCACGTTGTCGAGAATCCAGCGCACCTTGGTGCCGGAGAAATAAGCGTCGATCAGCAAGCCGGTCTTCGCGCGCACCGTGTCGCCGAAGCCGCGTGCGTTCAGGTCTTCGCAGATCGGCGCCGTCTGGCGCGACTGCCAGACGATCGCGTTGTAGACCGGCTGGCCGGTCGTCCTGTCCCACACCACCGCGGTCTCGCGCTGGTTGGTGATGCCGATCGCGGCAATCTGCCTCGCATCGATGCGGCGCTCGGTGAGAAGCTCCGAAGCCGTCGTCAACACCGACGACAGGATCTCCAGCGGGTTGTGCTCGACCCAGCCGGGATGCGGGAAGATCTGCTGGAACTCGCGCTGCGCCTTGCCGACGACATGGCCTGCATGGTCGAAGACGATCGCGCGTGAACTGGTCGTGCCCTGGTCGAGCGCGAGGATGTATTGCGGGTCCATGGTCTTGTCTCCTTGGGGGGTCGGTCAGGCAATCGTCACGTCGCGCGACAGGTACACGTCTTCCAGTGCGTGCAGCAAGGCGATGCCGTCGGCCAGCGGCTTCTGGAAGGCCTTGCGCCCGGCGATCAAGCCCATGCCGCCGGCGCGCTTGTTGATCACCGCGGTGCGCACCGCGCGTCGCAGATCGTCATGGCCCGACGCACCGCCGGAATTGATCAGTCCGGCGCGGCCCATGAAGCAATTGGCGACCTGGTAGCGAACCAGGTCGATCGGGTGATCCGAGCAGAGTTCGCTGTACACCTTGTCGTGGGTATGGCCGAAGCCGATCGCCTTGTAGCCGCCGTTGTTCTCGGGCAGCTTCTGCTTGACGATGTCGGCCTTGATCGTCGCGGCGAGGTGGATCGCCTGACCGGTCAGGTCGGCGGCGACGTGATAGTCGATGCCGTCCTTCTTGTTCTTGAACGCATCGTTGCGCAAATAGGACCACAGCACCGTGACCATGCCGAGTTCGTGCGCGCGCTCGAAAGCCCGGCTCAATTCGGTGATCTGGCGGCGCGAATCGGTCGAGCCGAAATAGATCGTCGCGCCGACCGCGACGCAGCCCATCGCATGCGCCTGTTCGACGTCCGCGAACATCGTCTGCTCGTACATCGCCGGCAGGCTCAGCGTCTCGTTGTGATTGAGCTTCAGCATGAACGGGATCTTGTGGGCATAGCGGCGCGCCACCGACGAGAGCACGCCGAGCGTCGACGCGACCGCGTTGCAGCCGCCTTCGATCGCCAGCTCGACGATCGCTTTCGGGTCGAAATAGATCGGGTTCGGGGCGAACGAGGCGCCTGCCGAATGTTCGATGCCCTGATCCACCGGCAGGATCGAGACGTAGCCGGTGCCGGCGAGCCGGCCGTGATCGAAAAGCTGCTGCATCGAGCGCAGCACGTTCGGCGCGCGGTCGCTGTCGGCCATCACGCGATCGATGAAGTCGGGGCCGGGCGGGCAGAGCGACTCCTTGGGGAAGGTCTTGCAGCGGTGGCCGAGCAGGTCTTCGGCTTCCTTGCCGAGGCATTGGGCGATGTCGATGTTCATGGTGTGACTCCTCGGAGTTGGGACATGGCGCTGCGGTGACAGGCCACCACGCGCTGGACTTCATGGCGCGAACCGAGCGCCACCGGGCAGCGCTCGTGCAGCGCCTTGGGCTGGATGTCGAGAATCCGCTGCAGCCCGGTGGAGCTCGCGCCGCCGGCCTGCTCGACGATGAAGCTCATCGGATTGGCCTCGTACATCAGGCGCAGCTTGCCGGGCTTGCCGGGATCGCGAGAGTCCCAGGGGTACAGGAAGATGCCGCCCTGGCACAGCACGCGGTAGACGTCGGCCACCATCGAGCCGACCCAGCGCATGTTGAAGTGCTTGCTGCGCTCGCCCTCGCTGCCGCGCATGCATTCATCGACGTAGTCGCGCATCGGCGTGGCCCAATAGCCTCGGTTCGACATGTTGACGCTGAAGTCCTCGGTGTCTTCCGGGATGCGCATGTCGGCGCGGGTCAGCAGGTATTCGCCGGTGCCGCGGTCGAGCGTGAAGCCGTTGACGCCATGGCCGGTCGTCAACACCAGAACCGTCGCGGGGCCGTACAAGGTGAAGCCGGCCGCGACCTGCTCGGTGCCTGGCTGCAGGAAGTGATGGTCCTGCGGCCGCCGCGCCGCGGTCGGGCAGCGCAGGATCGAGAAGATCGTGCCGATGCTTCCGTTGATGTCGATGTTCGACGAGCCGTCGAGCGGGTCGAACAGGCACAGGTAGCCGCGCTCGCTCTCGGTCGCCACGGCCAGCGAGTGTTCCATCTCTTCGGAGGCGAGGCCGATCCAGTGATCGCTCGACGCCAGCGATTCGAGCATCACGTCGTTGGCGATCACGTCGAGGCGCTTCTGTGTCTCGCCCTGAACGTTCGCGGTTCCCGCCGAACCCAGCATGCCACCGAGCTGCCCGCGGCTGACCAGATGCGAGATCTTGCGCGTCGCCTGGGCGATATCCTCCATCGCGGCGGTGATTCTCGGTGCGTCCGGGTGGCGCTCGTGCTCGGCCAGCAGGAACTGGCGCAAGCTGATGGGATCGGGAGGGTTCATGTCAGTTCCTGGTAAGGGGCGGGCAACGCCTTCCCCGGCGGGATGGCTTCGGCGAAAGGCGCGGCCGCGGGCATCGCGCCGGGCGCCGCGAAGTACTCGGCCAGCTTCTTGACCGCCTGCTCGCCGAACAGAAGTTCGCAGGCTTCCGCGAGTCCCGGCGAGGCCTCGATGTTGGCCTTGCGCACGACGAGCGCGATCTTCGAGCGGCGGCGCAGGAAGTCCTCCAGGGTCGTGATCATTTCCCGCCGCGCCGCCTGCGCCACTTCGCAGCGCAGGTATTCGGTGCCGCGGATCAGCACCTCGGCCTGGCGCGGGTCCTCGCGGATGTCGTCGAGCAGGCCCAGCGCCTGCGCGCCGTAGCGGCGCCAGAGCCGGGTGCTGAGCGGTTCGGAGGCTCCGGCGGAGGCCATCGCGTCGAGATCGAGCAGTCGCGCCTGGTGGAAGAACTCGTCGCGCACCGAGTCGGGCGGCTCGCCGTACCATTTGTAGGCCGGATACGGCAGCGCGATGCCGAGCGAGCGCACAGCGTCGCTGACTTCGTTGCCGACGTTCAGGCAATCCGTCAACTTGCCGCCGAAGATGCTGATGTGGCCATCCCGGCGCCCCACTTCGATCGCGTGCTTGCGCGAGAGCTGCAGGAAGTCGCGCGAACCGTCGGCATCGCCCCGCACCGCCAGCGGGCGCACGCCGCAGCGCGTCGCGATGATGTCGTTCTTCGTCAGGGGCTTGGCCAGCTTCAGCCGCTTGTTGATGTTGTCCAGCACGAAGCCGATGTCGGCCGCGGTGACGCCGACCTCGGCATCGGTCACCGGCGTGTCGGTGGTGCCGATGCAGGTGCGGTTGCCCATCGGGATGACGAAGAAGAGGCGGCCGTCATCGGCGAAGAACGCGAGCACCCGGCGCTGTTCGACCAGGCGATCGACGATCAGGTGGATGCCCTTCGACAAGGCGTGGTGGTGTTCGGTCGTCTGCCCGCTCAGGACATTGTGGGCATCGACATACGGGCCGGCCGCATTCACCAGCACCTTGGCGCGGATCTCGAAAGGGGAACCGCCGTCGGCCACGTTGCGCGCCTGCACGATCCACTCGGCCGCCTCGCGGCGCGCACCGAGGGACTCGACATAGTTAGCCGCGACGCAGCCGCGATCGAGCGCGGCGCGCACGAAGTTGAAGACGAAGCGCGCATCGTTGTCGTGCAGGTAGGCATCGGAATATTCGAAGCCGCCGGCGGCATCGCCGGTCTCGACGATAGGCTCCTCGGCGCGAATGCGCTCGACGCCGAGCAGCCGCGGCGTGCGCGTGAAGCCGTTGCCGATCAGCCAGTACAGCCATGCCCCCATCAACAGGTAGCGCGGCGCGTAGCGAAAGCCCTTCGTCAAGGTGGTGAAGAAGCGGATCTCCTGCACCGTCGACGGGTAGCTGCGCATCAGATGGTTGCGGCTCATGCAAAGCTTGCGCACCAGCGCGAAGTCCCACGTCTCCATGTACTTGATGCCGCCCCAGGCGAGGTTCGATGAGTTCATGCTGGTCAGGCCGGCGAAGTCGCCGCGGTCGATCAGGGCCACGCTGGCGCCCTTGCCGGCGAGCGCTGCCGCGCTCACCGCGCCGTTGATGCCACCGCCTATCACGAGCACGTCGAAGCGGCGTTGCGTGAGCTTCGCGAGGTTGTTCTTGCGCAATTGCATTGTTGAGTCCCAGTCGGTTGTCCAGTCAGGTGCGCCACGCGGCCATCAGGCTGTCGTAGTCCTGCGTCAGGCCGCGGCCTTCTTCGTCGGCCAGCTTCGCGGCGGCGGCGCCCGGCAAGCCGCCCCAGGCGGAGGGCTCGCGCGGCGCGGCGAGCCGCGGTGCGCAGCGCTTCATCGTGCCGGCGGCCTGCAGCCGCGCGAGCATCGTGTCCTGCGCTTCGGCGAGTTCGCTCATCACCTGCTGCGGGGTCGCGTTGCCGTTCAGGGCCTGCGCGATGCGCGGCCACCAGAGCTGGGTCAGGCGAGCGTAGTCGGGCACGTCGACGCCGGTGGACGACCAGCCGTCCCGTTGCGGACTGCGGTAGAACTCGACCAGTCCGCCGAGGCGCGGCGCGGCGCGGGACATCGATTCGGACTGGATGTCGCTCTCGCGGATCGGCGTCAACCCGACCAGGGTCTTGCGCAGCGAGACACTCTTGCAGGTCGTGAACTGCGCATACAGCCAGGCCGCGCGGCGGCGCGCGAGCGGTGTCGACTTCAGCAGGGTCCAGGACCCGCAATCCTGGTAGCCGCGCTTCGTGCCGCCGCTCCAGTAGGCGCCGTGCGGCGACGGGGCGACGCGCCATTTCGGCGTGCCGTCCGCGTTCACGACCGGCAGTCCCGGCTTCAGCAGATCCGCGGTGAAGGCGCTGTACCAGAAGATCTGCTGCGCGATCCGGCCGCGGCCGGGCACCGGGCCGGCGTCGCGGAAATCCATCTTCAGGGCCTCGGGCGGCGCGTAGCGGTGCAGCCATTCGAAGTACTTGCGCAGCGCATACACCGCCGCCGGCCCGTCGAGCGCGCCGCCGCGGCGCAGGCTGGAGCCGACGGCGTGGCAATGCTCGATGCGCAGACCCCACTCGTCGACATGCGACTCGGCGCCCGGCTCGTCGCGCCCGACACCGGCCATCGCCAGCCAGGCATCGGTGAAGCGCCAGCCGAGATCGGGACTCTTGCGGCCGTAATCCATGTGGCCCCAGATGCGCTGGCCGTCGAGTTCCTTCACGTCGTTGGTGAAGAAGTCGGCGATGTCTTCATACGCCTTCCAGTTCAGCGGCACGCCCAGCGCGTAGCCGTGGCGCTGCCGGAAGCGCTGCTGCAAATCGGGCCGCTGGAACCAGTCGTGGCGGAACCAGTAGAGATTGGCGAATTGCTGGTCGGGCAATTGATAGACTTTGCCATCGAGTCCGGTGGTGAATTTCAGTCCGATGAAGTCGTGCAAGTCGAGAGTCGGCAAGGTGACCGCGGCGCCTTCGCCGCTGATCCAGTCGCTCAGCGCCACGGCCGCGTCGTAGCGGTAGTGCGTGCCGATGAAGTCGGCATCGTTGACATAAGCGTCGTAGAGGTTGCGGCCGGTGCGCATCTGCTCGCCGATGCGCTGCACCAGCGCGCCTTCGTCGATCACCTCGTGCTGCACCTGGATGCCGGTGATCTCGTTGAAGGCGCGGGCCAGCAGCCGGGATTCGTAGAGATGCGTCGGCAAGGTCTCGGAGACGACGTAGATGCGCTGGCCGCGGTAGGGCTCGGCGGCGCGGATGAAGAAGGCCATCTCCTGCATCTGCTGCTCGACCGACAAGGTCGACGGCGAGAATTCGCCGAGCACCCAGCGCCGTGCGGTTGCGACGCGGATCGGGTCCGCCGGGGCCGCGGCCGGTTCGGCAGCTTGGGCAAGGGCAGTCGCACTCCAACCCGCTGCGGCAAGAAGCCCGCAGCAGTCGCGCCGAGTAAGAGAGGCGGCCATCATCGGAACGCCACGTTGTCCGGGTCGCTCAGCAGCAGGTAGAGTCCGGCCGCCATCGCCCCGCCGAGCAGCGGGCCAACCACCGGAATCCAGGCGTAGCCCCAGTCGCTGTCGCGCTTGCCGCCGGGGATCGGCAGCAGCGCATGCATCAGCCGCGGGCCGAGGTCGCGCACCGGGTTGATGGCATAGCCGGTCGGTCCGCCGAGCGAGAGTCCGATCGCCAGCACGAGCAGGCCGACCGGCAGCGCATCGAGCGCGCCGAGGCCGAAGGACGAGACCGCGAGAAAGAGCACGACGAACACCAGCACGAGGCTGCCGACGATCTCCGCCACGAGGTTCTGCAGCGCACCGCGGATGCCGGGGCTGGTGCAGAAGACGGCGAGCTTGTCGGAAACGTCCGGCGTGACGCCGAAGTGCGCGCGATACACCAGCCACACGAGGCCGGCGCCGATGCAGGCACCAAGGAATTGCGCCGCGATGTAGGCTGGCACATGGCTCCAGGCGAACTTGCCGGCGATCGCCAGACCCAGCGTGACCGCGGGATTCAGGTGCGCGCCGCTGAAGGCGCCGACCGCCGAGACGCTGACGAAAACGGCCATGGCCCAGCCGAACGTGATGGCGATCAGGCCGCCGCCGTGGCCTTTGGTGCGTGCCAGCACGACGTTCGCCACCACGCCGTTGCCGAGCAGGATCAGCAGCGCGGTGCCGATCAGCTCCCCGAGGAAGGGGTTCATTGTCTTGTCTCCATCAGCTGAATCATTGTGCGATTAGCGGATGGATTTGGCGATGTGTCTGTGCGTTGGCGAACGGATGCAAACGTTTTGAGCAGATTCCGCGAACGGATTCCGCGTTAACCGCTGCGTACGCAGCGGAATGTCAAGTTGATGCGGCAATCTCCGGTGAGCGGATGCTGGCCGGCCTTGATCGGCGCGACACCGTGGAAGGCGAGTCGCGTCGGCCCGCCCCACACCGCGACGTCGCCATGGCGCAGCGCCAGGCGGCGAGGCTTGTCGCTGCGCTGCAGACCGCCGAAGAGGAACATCGCCGGCAAGCCGAGCGAGACCGAGACGATCGGTTGGCTGAAGTCGAGCTCGTCGCGATCCTGATGCAGCGACAGGCGCGCGCCCGGCGCATAGCGGTTGATCAGACAGGCGTCGGGCCGAAAGCGCGGGTAGCCGGCGGCCGCGGCGGCCTCGATCGCCAATGCCAGGAAGCCTGCCGGCATCGGCGCCCAGGGCTCGCCGCTCAGCGGGTCGAGCGGCTCGTAGCGATAGCCGCGCCTGTCGCTGACCCAGCCGAGCGGTCCGGCATTGCTCATCGCGACCGACATGGTCTGGCCGCCGGGTGTCACCAGATGGCGCCATGGCGCACGCGCCAGCACGCCCTCGAGCTCTCGCAGCAGCATCGGTGCACGCTCGCGCGCGATGCCGCGCAGCAGCCACGCGCCATGCCCCAGCGCCTCGGTCGCCGGCTCGTCCAAAGCCCCGTCGTCGAACAGAGGCAAGGTGTCGCTCACTCGTGCACCCTACGCGCTACGCG
>Ga0105239_10000152_pt1 | contig 99407 bp, 94 predicted proteins | sample KBSC44metaG_FD_92761 | JGI IMG/M metagenome (GOLD analysis project Ga0105239, IMG submission 92761) | Corn rhizosphere microbial communities from Kellogg Biological Station, Michigan, USA - KBS C4-4 metaG | ecosystem: Host-associated > Plants > Roots > Rhizosphere > Soil | place: Michigan, USA... | reverse complement strand
ATTAATACAAAACACCAACCCCCCCCCCCCCTCCCCAGGCAGACGATTCCTTGTCGCGTCCTGCCGACTGCTTCCCCCCCCCCCCCCCCCCCCCCCCCAACCCCAGTTGGCGTCGTTATCTTGCCTCCTGGCGCATATGCTAAAGCCACTCGATCGGCAGAACCTCGCCTGGTCACGAGGGTAGAGGCTGGGTTTTAGGCTGCTAGTTGGCCTCGCAGCCTATCACCGTACGCTGGTTTTGCAGCCGAGAAGCCCATTTATCATCATTTCAATGTCGACTGGAGGAGGGCGGCTGGGAGGAGGCTTAGACGACGAAGAACACGCTTGAGCCCGCTGCACGTCCAACAAATAAAGAATGTTTCCCCCACCCAGAGATCAATCGATGAGTCCCGCTCCTAAATTGAGAGATGCGGCTCTTTAGGCCTCATTATTTCATTCATTCATCACTCAGAGAAGGTGGATGGGCAACACCCACCAGCAAATAAATCCTCTGGTGACACATTCATGTCAGCGCTATTTCTGCACTTATCACCACGAGAGCCCCGTCTCCTGATACCCTAGGCCAGCAAATAACGCCTTTTCGATCATTCGGCAATGACGGTCCCGCTGCTACTCAACATGGATCATGAGGTGGAGTACCCTTCCCGTCGGACTCTCTTCACCTCGGCCTTCAAATATGCAACCATCGTCCTTCTCGCGATCGGCTTTGCTGCCATCGCGATTTCGAATCCGAACGAGATACTACGATCCCGAAGCCAATTCCAAAGCTGGTACCATCAATTTGGCCGGTCGTTCGCGGCGGCCAAACTGCAATGCCCCGCCGAGTACGAAATTTATCTACATGGGACCAAGAAAAACGAGACGGTGGACGTGATACTGGGTTCGGATTCGTTGACCATGTTCGTGACGCCCATCATTGAGTGCATCATCAATCACTGTTCAGAGTATATCAAATACTCACTTGGCACCGCCCAGGTCATGCTGGGTGTGACCCCCACTATTGTTGCGCTGCTAGGCGCCAGTACGGAAGAAGTCTGCCTGTTGGCGTTGATCGGTCGAAGGCGACTGCTGGGCCTTTTGCTGGCGTCGGCGTCGCCATCAATCTACACAAATAGGGCCTTCGAATACCGCAATGCCGGTGACATTTTGCGGGATCGCCTAGGCAGGGAGCATATCACTTCCAGTCTGCAGCTGAACTGGAGGCGGACGATTGTCGTCTTCGAATATATCTTTGCAATCGCCGCACTCGCCAACGTGGCCACGGTGAGTTGGGAATTGGGCGTCAAGTCCATCAACGCCATCAATCCGACCAGCACATTGATGCCGATGCTCTGGTCGTTGCTTGCCATCCCTGCTCACCTTGCAGGCGCGGTCGTTTTCCACCTCAAAGCACAACGCGTGGACCATTGGGATCCAACCCCACAAGATCCCACGGCCGTATCAATGTCCCAGGCATCGACAGTGTCGGTCGTCAGACATTGGTTGCGGAGAGTGGTCGAGGACCCATGGCGAGCGGTGCATCGTTGGACGATGCAGTTTCTGAACCTGATCCGGAGGGAGTTTTGCTTCCACCCGGGGCACAGCCGAGATGAGAAGATATTCGTCAAGTGGTTCAAAGAGTCACGGCTGTTCACCGTGCTGGCATGGATGTTGTCGGTCCTCATCGTGTTCCACATCATTCTCGGGACGCTGATCCTGTCCAGTGCCAACTTCGTCGGCCCGAGAGATGCTCTCTTTGTCATGATCAGATATGTGGCCTCGGTCTGCGTGTGCCGCGTCATTCTGATGTACGAGTTGGCGGTCGTCAGGCTGGGCTACAAAAATGGATTGGACGCCATCGCCAGGGAGAATTCCCAACGCGAGACGTTAAATGCCCAGATTCTAGTCAGCGAGAAGGAGTCCTCCGTGTCGACGCAGGTGGCTCCGCGTCAGTATTTAATGGAAAGTGGGAAGACTGTATCCTGCCCGGTTTAGGGATAATGATAATAATAACCCGTCCGATCCAAGCGACTTGAAAATTGAAATCCGAATACCGAATTTAGACCCAACCTCAATACCCCTCAGATGAGCAACAATAAGCCTAGTCATTCGAAATAAACATCCGCCTCGGCGTTTAGTATCATCTCCTCCGCTGATCGAGATTCCAGGATCTCTCGTCCCGCGTAAAATTCTCCACATGACCCGTTTACCCAGCTCTCGCCGAGACTCCACGGTTGCACCGCACCGCACCGTCAACTAATTCTGGGGACCCACCACGACGGGACCCGCGCGCAGGGCAATGATACGAAGCCGGAGGCAGTCGACGGGAAGCCACTCCTCGATGGTTTGCGTGTCCAAGCCCCTGCGGATCGTCGTCTTGGTCCTTTCCCTGATCGATCCCGAGCCCAGAACGACGCCGACCACATCCCACTGCTTGTGATCGTCAATGGTCAATTTGAGGTCGTAGGCCGCATGGTCGAGCGCCTCGTTGATGTAGGGCTCGTAGACGCCGCCCAGAGGGACGCCGCTGTAGCGCATCGAGAACCCAAACTGGTTTCCGTCAAAGTCCCAGCCCGCACGGTTGTAGACGCCGTTGAGATGCACCGCGTCTCCAGGCTTGGCGGAGGACGGGTCAAAGTCAGAGATGGTGGGGATGGCGGCGACGATAGCAGGCCATCGCTGGATGGCCTCGAGGGAGAGTCGCTCGCCGAGGTTCTCCCTGGACTTGTGCACGCCCGCCAGCTCGTCCTTCCAGCGCTTGTCCAGCGCTCGAATGCGAACAACCACGGGCTCGCAGAATTTGGTGTCCTGAAAGGTGCCCTCGGCGCTGGTGATCAGATTCCCGGGCTTGTCTCGGATCCACCGGTCTTCAATGGGCGTCTCCATCCTCTCCGCTGCTTCCATGATCTGGTCGAAAGCCATGGCCATCTTGGTTCCTGCCGCTTCAAGTAGCCGTTCCGCCTCGTGGTCGGTCGCAGCGATGACAGAATCTCCAGGATTCTCATCCCGAGTCTGCTGCACATAGGTGTCGCCGTGGAGATAGTGGTGAACACGGTGGATAGCAAGACGAGTCAGCGGCATATTGGGGTCCTCGAGCGGCTGGGCATCAGGACGAAGTGATTCTTGCTCCCATCCTTGAAATTCGTTACGAACCATTTGCCACCCATGTTTAACCGACTCGTGCATACCTGCGAGGATGATAAGCTTCAATAGCAAGATTATTAGTGGAATCGACAAACATACCAGCTTTTGCCCACGCATCCGCGTATGCTTCAAACTTGGCATCGGCTGCCTTGAGCTCCTCAGAGAGTCTCATCCGGTCTGCATCGTTCTCAGGGAGTGCGTTGATCTCCTTCTCGAACTGCCACCTCGCGCTCCGTACCTCACCGTCAGCACGATTCGCTTCGAACTGCTGGAGGCCCGTGAAGGGGTTGGCGGCCAATTTTTCCTCAAGCCGCTGCAACGCCAGGTTGGCGCGCTCCATCGTCTGAGCCTTAACATGGGCAGCACCAGCGGCGAGCATATCCGCAAGCCGCGTTTCATAGTCGCGGTAAAGATCGGCGGTCAAGGTCCGGCGGATATCTTCCTGCTCGAACCGCTGTTTGAACGAGATGACGCTGTACTTGAGTCTATCGGGGGACTCGATGTCCGATTTAATGCTGCTAAGTTTACGGTCGAGCTCGCCCGTGATAATACGAGTAGACTCCGCCAACCGGGTGGCTTCCAGGTCCTTTCGAAGCTCCTCGATCTCGTCGAGAACGTGAGCCTTGTGGGCAGCGCTGATGGGAGCCACCAGGCTCGTTGCGTCAAAAAACAAGTTTTCGACGCCGTCCGTTTTGCGAGATTCGATATTGCTGCGAGCGTGCAAAAGAGTCCTCCTGGCGCGGTTCAGGCGGTCCTGGTCGTCAAAAGAGAGCGCGTTCACATCGACAGGGGGCGAACTCTGTGGAGCACTCCGCGGTTGTGAGTAGGCTTGAGCCTGAACCGGTTGTAATGACGGCTGAGAAGTAGTCGTGGATATGGTGACGCCAAGTTGCGAACGAATGAGGGCAATCTCGGCCAAGATGGGGGCTTTGAGCTGCTCTGCTTTGCGAGGGTGCTTGATCCTACTGAGGCCCTCGTCGATGACCTTCTGCAGTCGCTGGTTGAGATCCTGCTTGGTGTTACCCCTGTCGAGGAAATCTCGTTGCCGGTCCATGTCGTCGCGGACACTCCGAACATCCCGTTGAGCGGTACGGACATAGGCTTCCTCGGAGGGCATGACGATGTCGGCCAGCTTCTCACGAAGCGCTGCGATTTCAGCACGAAGGTCATCCGCCTCGCGAGAAGCGTCGCCATTGAGGAGGTCTTCAGCTTGGGCTAGCTCAGGTTCCGTCTGTTCGATACGGCCCGGCGTGGTGAAGTAGTCATTGGCCCAAAATACCTTGCGCTTGGCATTGGGGAAGTTCTGTGACGGAGGCACACTTGCAACAGGCTTTGGAGGAGGAGGGGGAGCGGCAGTGACCGAGGTCCCATATTGGGCACGAATCCTGGAGATCTCGGCAAGAACTGGAGCCTTCAATTCGTCTGCCTTGCGAGCGTCCGTAATCTGTTCGAGGAACTGAATCGCCCTTTGGAAGAGTTCCTCGATGTGGTCTTTACCGGACTGATTGAGTTGGCCTTGGTTCGTGTCGATGAAATCGAGAGCCTGGCGAATCTTGCCTTGAGCTGCGCTGACCTGGCGGGCATCTGCAGGCTTCACCATCTTGTCCAACTTGGCGCGGATGTCGGCGATTTGAGCCGTAAGAGGAGCCGAATCAGCCGAGGAGAGATTGGCGAGTCGCTGCTCGGCCTGGAGCAGGTTCGGTTCGACATCATCAACACGGTATGGTGAGTCGAGATATTCGAGAGCCATATTGATGTAGATTTTGACGGATGAGACACTCATCGTGAATAGGAGACGCCGAAGAGCCGGCGGCTTGCGTTCTGAAAGAAAGATAGTTGCAACAAACAAAGCGTAGGAGACATTTGCCAAAGTTGGTTGGTATGGCGTGTCTTATACTGGCTCTTCCATCACTGAAAGTCCAAATGCGGCCCCCACCCAATAGGCGTTGTCGTATTCGGTATTCTCATGATACCTCGTATATCAATTAAGTTTGATATTAAGGAGCAACTTTGGTGGCAGGCTTGGGGAGCTGTGGCTGCGCTAGTTGCTATTCTTGGATAGAATTCGCTTCTTCTGATCAGCTGTTTCTAAGATACAGCATGCGTCCGGTTCTCCTGAAGTCTAGACGTTATGTCTACCCGCGCTGATGTATCAAAAATTGGTCCTCCTATCCGATCATACCTTTTAATACATCAGAGTGGCGAATAACACTGCTTCCCTCCGTGAACAGAGACTGCGTTTGGTCTGGTGGTCATGCATAAAATGATGCCCCTTGCGAGCATTCACGAGCCAGTCATCCGTCGCGAGTGCCCAGGCCCGGCGGACGTCCGAGGACGGGGGCAAGTTCATCAGAACACGAGGTAGTAGTCTACCGAGAGAAGGGCAACGCCAAGTCTTGGAGATAGTTGTGTCTCAGAATCCACGAAGCTGTTGAAGTGTCGTTGTAGTGAGTATGATTAGACCTCGTATTATCGTTAGTGGCGGCGAGATTCCGTGGTACTTTGGTATTGATGGCAGGCAACCGACAGTGGTTGAAACGTGGCTTGGATCATGCCAGCAATAACCGAGCACCACTAAGATGAGTACGTTGGTAGGTGTTTACATCTAGGGGAAATGTGATTTAAAGAGAGGTGAAGATTTCACCCTTGCACATGGAATAGTCTGGTATAGAAAGGGAGGAAGGAGGAGGCACCCAGGAGGCACCCGGAGGGTCGAGATTTCTGAGTTAGGTAAGCATAGGGGTTCGCCAAGTCAGTCACCCACAACTCATGTTTACCTAGCTTTTGAAGGCCAGGGACACGAACTTTTCTAGGACGTTACTGGGACGGTGATAGGATATCCCAAGTCTGATGCTTCACAAGGTTGAACGCATCAAGGGACCGCCGCATTTATGACAATCTTGAGGAGGGAGATGGAGTACCAAATGCTAACATGGAGTATTATTCGGCTCACCTTCCATTATAAGGAGTATTCGGCTCACCTTCCATTCTATGACAACACGTCCTTGTATCTTACCCACTAAATACTTGGTGTCAACTCTGTACATTTGTCGTCTCACTCGTGGAATAATTGCCATATTATAAATACGACATTGGTCTGAAAATCTCAGAAAGCTGTCCGTTGTGACTACATCAACCCATTGCTGTGATATATCTCGTTATGGCTTAGAGATACAAAAGCAGATGCACTCCCCAAAGGTGAGCAATGGGGCAGGCAGGATTACGTGCTCGACGTCTCCTCCACTGGCTCAATTGCACGAGTAGCCCAGACTAGCTTCTAGGAATCAGTTTTTCGGATCTGCCGACAATCTCCATCTCAAGAAGATGTATACGACTGCTTCAAAACCATCAAGGCAGGCGACGGCCTGCAATTGGTGTCGCGCACACAAGATGAAGTGTGATACTGAACAGCCTTCGTGTCGAAATTGTCAAAAGCGGAGCATTCAATGTACTACAACTGACCTACGGCGGCCTGAAAGAAATGGTCGGAGAACAGAGCCCAAGGGCCGACGTGCTAATCGTACTCCCATGCCCACGCTCAACAAACCGCCGCCTCCCTCGTCTGATGAAGGCGACGATCCGGCGACGCTCCAGTCGGCGACACACTCGCCCTCCCCACCACCCTCCCCGACCAGCCATCTCCTTGCTGAAATTGAGCATGATAGAGCGATACCATCTATCTTCACTACGCCTTTCCAGAATAGAGGTCAGCATTCCAGTAGATCTCGTCGGACGGCTAATTCTAGTCTTGATCCCACAAACCAGGCACCCTCCGTCAACTCAGCCAATGGGAGAGCCAATGGGACCGCGGAGCCTGAGTGCAGCCCTCAGAATTCCACGGTTCTGGTTGTCACTGACAAGAGCCGCTCTCGACTTCAGATCGTTGGCAGCGGAAGTAGTATCTATGTCATGGCACACTGGTTAGATCTCTTCTTCATGAAGCGGTCGTACTGGCGTCCAATCTATCCCTTCTTCCAGCAAGGTCTTGCTTACTCCATCGAAGTCCCCTTGCCGTTTCTGAACTCTTTGCCTTCGCTGCCGCCTGCGTCAAAGGCTGCAGAACACCTCTCGGCGTTCTTCTCTCAGATCTATCCGATATATCCCATCATCGACCGCCGCTCACTGGAGCGATCAATTGAAACGTTAGGTCCAAAATTAGAGCAGGGGCAGCAACGCTTCGCGCCTACTGATTATCCTGCTTTGGCGTGTCTGTATGCCGTATTCAGTATCGCGGCTGATGAGCTCGAGGGTCGACCGACCAGCTCTGGTGCAGCCTACCTCGAAGGTGCATATTCACTCTATGCGCATCTCGTGGCACAGCCGTATGTTACGTCGGTTCAAGCATTGTTGTTGTTGGCGATAGTCTTGAGACACCGCAACAAGGATGGTGCTAGTCTCGGGACACTCGGGCAAGCGATTCGAATTGCCCAGTCAATTGGACTGCACCAGTACATGTCGCCCACCAATATTATTGGCTCTAACTCCAGAGATAGCAATATGGACGTCTCGCATGTGACAGAGCTTCACTCTCGAATATGGTGGACGGCATACATTCTTGAGAGGGCTATGGAACTTGAAACAGGCAGACCATCCGCTATTCGAGACTCTGAATGCGACCAAGTCCGTCCAACACGAGTCGTGAATCACCAGCACCGTGCCCTTTCGTTCGACTACTTTGGATCTCTCATCCAACTCGCTGAAATCCAAACTCAGATCATTGACCTCTTCTACACATCGAAACAACGGCGTGAAACCAAAGAGCTTTTGCGTGAAATGGGCCGGTTGGATCGTGCTTTACTGGACTGGGCGGCTCGGTTTCCCGAGGAGATAAGGTAAACCAACGTTCGGTCTTTCAAAATAGCCATTCATTTTTCTTTCTCTAGGCCCGGCAGAGATATCTTCTGCGCAGAAGAGGAATACCATCTTGCAACGTATGTTACGCTGCAATACCATCAGACGTAGGTCCCCTCGCCTCGCCTCTGATGTATCCACCTCCAACTAACGGCACCAATTAGGTTCGTCGCCCTCCATCGGCCAGCGCTAATGTCCGCGACCCCCTGGCTCAGAAGTCGCGTCAATCACCTCTGCGCGGATACACCCTGGCGAAGCAGGCTCAGATATGCATTATGCATCGGTGCTGCATCTGCCCGAGCTAGTCTGAAGGCACTCAACGACTTGCTGCTCTATGCGAAGGCTTCCAGATTAATTACCGCGAACCAGACATTACTGTTTACTCTTGTTCTCGCGATATATGTCACCCGCATTCCCACCAGCAGGATGAATTCGTCGGATCTTGCGGTAGAGTCCATGCTCCATGGATTGGCCAATGGCAGTGCTAATGTACAAACAGATTGTTGTCACGTTTGCTGAAGAGGTAGAGAGAGACTACTTGGCCACGGGTCAAGATGCTGAATTTGCCAGCGGTAAATGATACCTGTCCGATTCCCAATATCTTGCTCGCTAATACAGAATCAAGGACTGAACATGCTCCGAGCACAGCTTTCTGAGCATGTGAAGTTGACCAAGGCAGAACTGGGACAACTCTCATCCTCCGCATGTGCGACGGCAACGACTGAAGGACAGCCAACCGACGAAGCCTCGATGGAGTGCACCCCAGATTTCGACTTGAGCAGCCTAGACGATGTTTGGCCCTCACTCTGGACCGATGACCTGAATGGCCTCTACTTCAATGATACAAGTCAAGACACACTGAGTGCATACTTGCTCGGCCTTCCGAGGACGACCAATTAAACCATCCATTGGACAAAAACATGCTTAGGTATGCAGTGGTATTCATCTTTATCCAGCCGACAATTCCCGGATTATCCAAATCCATAAACTCCACCAAACATTCCAATGCAGGAGGACAAATATCTCTTCTACTATTGCGCCATATCGGGGTATCACGACCGTTGAAACCATACCAGCTCAACGAGAAATCCAATGCCTTACTTCAGAAAACTTCACCTCGAAGGGACGTGGATTCCAGGGAAGGCGTGGAGTCGAGCCTGAATGAATGCCCGCTAATCGGATCCATCGTCTCGGTCACTGCCGTCCAGGTGCTTCAGATGACGCATAATCATCCGTAATTGGGGGCTGTCGTGGAGCACAGCATCAAGCATTCAGAGGTAACTCTTAAATTTCGTGCTCCAAGGCTGCTCTTTGCACTGAGCCGCGAAGGCGACGATCTGATTAAAAACCGTGAAGGTGATTGCACTTGACATCTTGAGAGAATGGTCAGTTTAACATCGGTGGAGAAAGGGATCTTTCCTTTTACCGTCAACCGCAGCAGTCGCGGGGTCGTGGCCCGCCAAAACACGAGCGGGCCCTCTGTTTTCAACATGGACAGTGCCAGTCTGTGCATGCTCACAGATTGAGTGGAACCTAGACTTTGCATACGGGTTTTGATATTGTCAAAGGGCATGGAAGCGTATCTAGAAAAGGATATGTCAGTAATAAAGCTCCGCGTATGGGTGTCGGCAGTTCAGAAGGGGAAGCTCACGTTGTGACGACACCGCTGAGTGCACCGGCCGCGACGGTGGTGCCAACCCCTTCCACCCCCCAGGAGTGTCGAATTTTGTTTTGAACCCATCCGAATGTTGCGAACCTCACGGCACTGTTGGTTCCCTGCTTGCACAACACAGGGCCCAGGCCGCTCCACAATGCTCTTAGCCCGTCCAATCTGACTATACGCACGGCTGACTGTGCCAAATTCAGATTTTGGAGGCCCAGTCGGCCTCCCCCAGCTGCGGAGCGGTCATGAATAATCTTGGTCTTCAAGGCTTCCCCAGGAGTGACTACAAGTACCGACTCGGTCGCCCCCGCTGTGAGTCCTGCGAGCACGTTGCTTAAGCCAGGGTTCGATTCACCAAGTTGTGTTCTCCGAAGAAATGTTTGACTCTGTGTGAACGATATAAAACGAATACCACCTTTTGCTGCGTTACTGAGAGCAAGGGCAGAACAACCTGAGTAGAGACCACGAGGCCCAGAGGTCTGGAGAGTGTGACGAAGCACTTGGAGAGAGGTCCGCGGACGTTGCTCAAGAGATCCAGGGAATGATGCTGTTGTTACGGGAGGCAGCTGTCGGCATGTCTTGATGTACTCCGTTGGATACTAAAGTCAATGTCAGCACCTCAACTTTCCACCAACATAAGTGCAATAAGTCTCAAATTCAGGCATGGCCTAGGATACTTTTCTGTGATGCAATGCTTCTTGGACGACGTCGTGAACATCCACTTACAGTGATGAACGTCTCAACGGCTCCCGCCGCCGCTCCGGCGACAATGCTAACAATGATGGTGGGCTTGCCGTCCATAGCTCGGGTTTCGAGTTCCTGCTGCTGCCAGGACCTGTCGCAATGATGATGAAGGTGGTCAAGTCAAGTACGGTGTCAGACATGTCGCCAGCTTTCAGGGGCACTCAGAATACAACCAATTTAATCTTATCGACGTGCCACCAGACAAAGCTCCATCGTTGAATAGATAAGATGTCCGATATCTCGCTTCGTACACCGAAGGCTTGGACGTCACGAATCGGAAATATGAGGCGAACCTCTTCAGACATGACAGCCTGATGGGGGAACAATTGATTGCTTTGCATTCCCTCGATGCACTGAACCCTCAACATACCCACCTCGATTCCTTGTGAGCCAACCTTGCAATCATACCTCGGAAGTTGACCGAGCTCGAAAGGCTTGCGGGGGAAAGCGGGGAGGCTTTTCGGGCTTTGAGATTCCAGCCCACCATTCTGCACTGGCCGACCCGTGAGTTGGAGAGCTACATCGAATTCGTGGTGGGTTCTCCGTCTTCACCGAACGAGGCTGCCATGAAAGAACACGCATTCGCAGGTACTCCACCTCTGTAAACCGGCTAATGCAAGTGCGGACTACCACCCTCCGTCAATGAGGAGTGGCCATTTCAAGTCCAGCTGAACGTGTTGTCCCAAGACAGAAGTTCAGCCTTCCGCTTGTCTACCAAAATTCTCACGTATGGATGCACTCATGTCCCATTCTCGCAGCCTTGTCTGCTCACTTTCCATGGTCTATTACGGCTTAACTTAGATACTCCAGACTCTCAGTAGAGAAATTGAGGACCTGGTCCATCAGAGAAGGCAGTCGGAGGCAAAGTCGGATGCTCAAGCATCAACCAACAAGTATCATTGACATGGTGACAAACAACGAAGCAGTCTACCTCATCGGCTATTGCACCGCGTCGAGTTGAGGATGGAGTGATCTAGAATACCAGGGGCTCGACTCGGTCAGTTTCCGGGTCAGCCACCCAGGACGGAACAGTCCTCTACTCGTAATGATATTCCACCTCGGTCAACTTCCGTGCATGCCAAGATGCCATGTTACAAGGTTTCTAGCGCCAGTCGAGAATTGTTCGCCTTGTTTCGACCCCGCCTGATAAATCTGGGGCTATCGACTGGGTGCCACATTGCTTAACCTCAACAACGACCCTGAAAGCCAAATTTTGGGCGGGCCTTGAGTCGGGTGCTTCGCCATTTCAAGAGAATGCTTCGGGTGCTTGTCCACGCTTGACACATCATCGAAGAATACCTGTGTCGAGGTTGCGGGAGACCACCCCGGCATTCAAAGCGATGCTTCATTGCATGAACGAAAACATTCGCCATGGTAACGACCTGTAGCCATTATAAAACCCTCCAGCTTTTCCCCATGGGATTCTTTGCTCCAGGTTACACATTCCTCCACGGAGTTCCACACTTTCTCCTCTCTCAGTAACACCGACTCCATCATTCCCACCGCAACGTACTTCACCTCGTCACGATGGGTGTGTTCAATCGCAAAGAGGAATTGGCGGACACGCCCAAGCAGGTGCTCAACTGGCGACTCTACTGGTCCACCTTTGTGTTTGGCATTCTTGGTGCCAGCCGAGGGCTCGATGAGGGGCTGGTGGGTGGAATGGTTGGCATGAAGAGTTTCAAACATGAGTTTGCCATGGGCAAAGGTACCGAGGACGAACAAGCAAACCGTGAATCCAACATCACCAGCATGGTTCAGCTGGGCTCTATCGCTGGTGCCCTTCTTGCATTCGTTCTCTGTGACAAGATCGGTCGTGTTCGCTCACTTCAGGCTCTCTGTGTGCTTTGGCTTGCGGGTTTCATCATTGTCGTGACCAGCTACGGCAGCATCGGCCAGATTCTTGCCGGAAGATTCATTGCTGGAACCGGTATTGGAATGACCACCGTCGTCGGCCCCACCTTCCTGGTCGAGGTCGCTCCCAAGGCCATTCGAGGCATGTTGACCAACATCTTTGCCGGGTCAGTCTACCTCGGAGTAATGGTTGCTTATTTCAGCAATTGGGGCGCCTCCATCAACCTTCCCAGCACTTCGAGAATGCAATGGGTTGCTCCACAGACCGCGCATCTTGGCTTCTCAGGGTAAGTTCCTCATTCATCCACGTTCGTGCAAGTACTGACAGGCATGTAGACTTCTGTTCATCCTTTCCTTCACCGTCAACGAAACCCCAAGGTGGCTCACGATGAAAGGAAGACACGAACAGGCGCTGAAAAATCTCTGCACCCTCCGACAACTCCCCGAGGACCACCCGTTCGTCCAGAACGAGCTTCTCGATGTTCGTGAACAACTCGAGCGGGAAAAGGAGGCGACCATGGGCTCATCCAGATGGGGAAAGCTCCGAGAGCTCGTCATGATCCCATCCAATCGATACCGATTCATGCTCGGCATCATGTCGCAACTGTTGGGTCAATGGTCCGGAGCCAGCGCCATCACGATATATGCGGCCCAGTTCTTTGCCGCCTTGGGCAAGACTGGCCAGTCTGAGAAACTCTTTGCCACCTGCATTCTCGGTGTCGTCAAGCTCTGCTCTGCCTACCTTTGTGCCTTCTTTTTGATCGATTTCTTCGGACGTCGGCGATCGCTCTACGCAGGTATCTGCTTGCAGCTGGCAGCCATCCTGTACGTGGCGCTGTATCTCACCGTGGTCCCACAGTCGGCCCTCGAGGATGGACTGTTGAGCCCTTCCCAGAAGAGGGCCGCCACGGGCGCCATCGCCGCGATCTACATCTCAGGATTTGGATGGGTAAGTTGTTTCCTCCTCTTCTGACGAGAACCGCCGCTAACTACATGCCAGGCTATGGGCTGGAACTCGTTCCAATACTTGGTCAACGCCGAGGTTTACCCCATCAGACTCCGTGCCCTCGGTTCGTCCCTCGTCATGTGTTTCCATTTTGTCAATCAGTTCGGCAACACCAAGGCGGTACCCACCATGCTGCTCAAGATGCACACCTATGGGTTCTTCTACTTCTGCACCGTCGTTTGCGCGCTGGGTCTCGCTTGGGTCTGGTTCTTCGTCCCCGAGACTCGAGGCAAGTCCCTTGAGAGCATGGATGCACTGTTCAGCCTGCCGTGGCACCAAATCGGGCGTAACGGCAGGAAACTCACCGAGGGAATTGGCTCTCACGCGGATGAGGAGAGGTGGGATGAGAATGAGAAGAAGGTCATGGAACCCCAGCAGGTCGAGAACGCGACGAAAGCGTGAGGTGATCACTTGGCATTGGAGGAATCAGATCCCTGGGCAACTGATGCCGGGGAATGATTGATGAACGAGATGACGGAGGCAACAGATATGTTCCCCTCTCAAACCTTCACGAGGCCGGACATGGTTCCATGACGAGTCTTATCAAAGAACCTTTCCAGCTAGAGAGTCATCCCTTTATTTCGGGCCTCGCATGATAGTTGTTCAACTGTGATATAATGAAATGAAGCAACAACAAATTCAAAAGATAGGACATTAATGGCTCGATCCTTGATACTGCTATGTGATACGAAGACTTCTGCAGTTACTCTACAGAGAACTCTATGGATGAAGAAGCGTAGACGAAACGAACATCGTGGCGTTCCCCTAACGTAGAACTAGGCCTCAGCCTTGCTTTCCCCCCAATATTTTTTTCCCTTTGGGTCTCATCAACAGCTCTCACTTTCGTTGATTGGTTCCTCCCCCTCCCCTCACTTTCCCTATGCTTTGACCATGAAGAAAACGTCGTATGCACGTAGCTTTCCGACACAGTACGGAGGATGGAGGATGGAGGATGGAGTTTACTCTGAAGTTAAGACAACTTTGAGACACTTGGACTCGTCAAGCATATTAAAACTAATTAGCGGATTTAGCGATCTCGCTCCAGTTCAGAGCCCATTCAATATTGATTGCGTGAAACCTGACACAGTCAAAGGCTCACTGAGGCACAGGGTCTATCATCGGACGGGCCTTCCCTCTCAAGCCATCGGCCCATCTATTATCTAGGGGTTTCCCGGCGGCGATCATCCGCCGTAATTCTGACCCGTCAAGACACTGTCTTGCGTGTTGCGAGTCGTCGTGACACACTTAGTTCTCGGTACGAGGCCTGGAGCAAGGAAAAAGGGAAACTACGGACTTTTGAGAAGTGGGAAAACAGGTGAAGAAGATCTTTACTCCATCCTCAATCCTCCGCCCCCGGGGGGCGCTTCACGGTTGGGCTAAAAACCCAGGCCCACTGAACCCCAGCCAGCTAGACCCGCATAAGATCGAACCCCTTTGTGGGGGGTCAATCGAGCGCCCGAGTCGTTAGCTCGAATCCGATCAGTGATCGTCAGGTACCCTCGACTCGTCCACCCTCGCCCACTCCTTCCGGCGCTTCTTCCTACACGATCTGTCTCACACACACAACTGTTATGTACGGAGTATACGCGACTGCTGGTACATGCAATGCATGCAATGCAGCAATGCTTTCTCAGTGCGCGCTCCACGGATATAGCCACGTACGATAGTGTCGTGTCATCCCTGATTACGGCTACGTTGGATAAGCTCTGGACCGCGTTTCGCTGTAAAATGCATTTTTACAACCCGTTTTTTCATTGTCAAAGAATCTTTTCATAAATGCAAAAAAAAACTTCAGAGATCGTAGAAAGTGACCTCTGGAGCTAGAAGAGAATTGGACAAAGCTGTCCGACGTCGCCAAGGTGCCTTGGAACATTGACTTCCTCGTCAGACGACGTGATTGATACCAATACAAGGCTGGGGGATAATAACCCCCCTTTCACCTTCACATCTGCCCCTGCCTCACTTTGCGGCGTTCCGCGAAATAACGATGTGGCCGGGAAACTATGCCAAATCACTAAGAAGAAGTTAGCAACAAAGTCACTGTTAGGAAACGTCTTTAACACGAACCAAGACCAGACGCCCGTTGATGTGCTCAAAGCACAGCCAATGGACTTGTAGTCTCCGGTCAAGATCTCGGCATGGCCTGTCTGGCCGTCGTGGTTCCATCCTGCTGATTCGGTTGAGCAGATACCGTTGAGCCCAGGAGAGTTTGGAAGTTCGCCTGTTCACCATTAGTAATAGAAGCATAATCAGAGGATTTCACTTAAAAAGCCATCCACCGACGTAAACCGATTCGAAGTTGCTGGCGTCTCCAGGCGCAAGCACTTGCGCAAAGGTTCCGGGGTTCAATTCGTGCTTTAGGCCACCAACGGAGTCATCGGCGGTCTTCTGAGCATTGGCAACCAATGTGGAGCTCTGGGTGAAGGCAGGCTTGCCACCAGCGACACGCCACTTGTTGGCGATGTCAAACCAGTCACCACTGCCACCGGTAGTTGCGGGAGCAGTGGAAGGAGCTGGAGTTGCGGGAGCGGCAGCTGGTTGAGAGGGAGCTCCCCATGATACAGGGCCGGAGGTCTCGGCAGGAGCATCACCTCCGTAACCGTAGGTGGTGGCCTCGGCGTTGGAGTCGGGGCGGTTCCAGTATCGGTTACCACCACGCCATTGACGGGCCTCGAGAGCACCGTTCTCGACGGGAGTGGGAGCGGCGAAAACAGAAGTGGCGGCAATGGCCAAGACGGAGAGAGTCTTGAGGGCGTACATTTTTGCAGGTTTTTATTTCTCTGGTGAGCTTCGAATTGCTAAAAAGAGTGTATTTTTCGAGATGCTTGTCGATGGTGAGAGTGAACTTGAATCAAGTGGTCACTGAATGAGTGTAGGTATCCTCCGGGGATGAAATGAACGTGGGTAGACAGGCGTCGAAAGAGGGAAACGAAAGTCACAGACCTTTAAAAGAGAGGAAACATGTCACAAAGATTGAGGAGGCGCCGGACAATGTTATAGTAAAGGCGACCAGCTACCCCGGTGGAAAATGCATTGTCACCTTTCATGGATCTGGGGCCCAGGTTTCCCAGTCGAGCCTGGTGTGAAACAACAAAGCCCCTTTCTGGTGGGTTGCTTGGCTGGCCGACAGATTGACGAGGCGTAGGACCACAGGCACCATTGATCAGCCCGCAGCCACATTGTTCTGAAAGTGGGCCCGGCCGAACATGGGTCACAGCCCTAAGACCAACAGAGATAGGCAAACGTACAGCTTTGACGCAGGGGGCAGGGTCGCGACTCGCCAGCCTGGGCGCAAAGGCTTTCTCGCTGTGGAGATGACGGCAGTGTGCACGTTGGACCTCCGCTGCGTGCTTCTCCAAGAACCCAACCGTAATTACCGGTGGAATTCGAAAGGGCTAATGGATTGGATTAGGCCACTTGAGGCTGGATACTATGCCAGAAACGATGGCTAGCAGTTTCTGTATTTAGCTGGAGGGTGACGACGACGAATCCCCGTCCCTGACGAGTGACTTGGGGAACGAACGAGTGCTGTAGTTCGTAGTAATTAGAGGGACTCAGCGTAACTGGATCGAGTCAACAGGCTTGTGTGTACCAGTGACAGAGAGACCATGAATGAGATGAGTTACAAGCGTTTGTGGTCCACGTGCCTGACCATGCCAAGGTTGCCAACGCGGAAAATCATTCCTCCATTTCCGGAATCACTCATTTCTCGTAAAGCCACCAGTGACTCGGGGTTCGGGAATCATCAGGCTGGGGCGGTAATTTAGCAACGACACAGACACACAAACAAACCACTTTGCCATGACGGAATCCCTCGGGCCTCAAATCACAAATTCACAAATATCACAACAATTACTCGGACTCTGTTCGTCGGACTAGAAACGACCCTTCAGTTCCTGGTCGCCAGGGTCAACCCATGGTCAAGATCTGCTAGGATCAGATCTCCCGACTTCCAGAGGGCATGTTGATCACTGATCGCTGATCTCTCAACGAGTCAACAAAACCCTACCAAGTTGCTCCGTGGGCCGCCAAACAAACAATGACATGATTCCACGTCCTGCTCAGCAGCCCCTCTCCATCCCGGCAAGCGCTCTTTGAGTCTTGAGTTGTTTCACGCATCAAGGTTTATTTTTTTTCCCGCTTTCCGAGTGGCAAAGCACAGCATTGTTTTCCAACAGATCTTCATAACTCGCGTTCGGTCAGCTAGCCTTTCGGTACTGAGTCCATCTCCTCTGCCACGCGTTCATCCACTTCGGCGGGTACCGAGTTCCAGACGCTGGCCTCAGCAGCATGTTCTCTGGATCAACACAGTATCTTGAGATCTACTGCCCATCACCCACGACCGTTTCCTTCACCGTTGACACCCGCCAGCGATCCAATTCGAAACAAAAGCTATTGACAGCTGTACGCTATGGCAGTCGCTTCTTGCTCGTCCTCTATGCGTTGCTGGTTAACGTAGCCAAGGCACAGACTCTGACCTCATCTGGATCTGCGGCTGAGCATTATGCAAATTTCCTAGTCAATTTGACATTGATTGGCCCCGTCATCCGCATTCTCGCTGAATGCACCGAATGGTGGGTATTGGGACCGCTCAGCCTTGGGGTGCTTTACGCGTGTTTGAGGAGAGACCACACCAAGGAATCTTTGCTGGTGCTGCAAGGCCTGGGAATACAGACTTCGACCAGCTCCCCTTACTTTTTCTTGCCGCCAACAACAACGTTCATTCCGACCACTCAGATTCAAGACATCGTGATCCATGAGGCTTTCATAGGCCTGGAGGTGAGGTTCTACCTCGCGGTCATCGTCGAAAACGCCACTGAGGTGGTCGTTGTTTTCCCGGTTTGTACTGCCTTCTCCACTATGGTAACTCCCTGATCTGACTCATCCTAGACACTGCTGCCACGACGGGATATGCTTGAAGAAGTGTGGAGAGGTGCTCGCAAGTGCTTATATTCGGGTATACGGTAAAGGATCCATGGACATATTCGTCTAAAGTGGACTCGTTCCAAACCGCCGTTTGATCTCGCCCGTCGGCGGCCTAACAATTTATTACACACAGGGACCAAGTGACTAGTATTGCTTGATCGCACGTGCATTTCTCACAATTGTGAGTGAAAAAGAGACCATTCGTCTCACCGTCAGCTAGACGGCGAAAGATTCCTTACATAATGCAGGGCTTCCATCCTAAATATTAAATGCCAATGTCGACATGGGGATCTTCATCTACTACCGCACAAGGCGTGACAAAGCTCATCAACAAGCGGGTTCCAAACGTGCATGCATATTGTCGTAGTATAGTAAACGATATGCAGAGGCTGCATTCTACGAGTAGCTGTTCTGCATGCCCTGTTCGCTAGAGGCTAGCATTCTCCGCACCCGATAATGTACGTAAAGCGAGCTGCAAATACAGGATACGATTGATAGGAGAGCATGCCCCGTACTTGACCACATCCACACTGAATCCAACATGGCACAAAGACCGAATCGACTCCAGCAAGACCACAGAAAAACATCAGGAGAGGTAGCAATAACCTTTATCCCATGTGTTTCCTCTGCCGCGATTCCATCCAGGTACACCGTACTGCCGGTCACTTGTGAGACAGACTTTGTAAGGAGAGGCGCCGACCACACATGGTGGCTGGGTAGGACCAATTACAACTTCAGACAGACCAGACCCCGTACCGAGTACGATATTCATCGTAACTTCTGCCAGGTGCCTGGTGCCTGTCGATCAGCTTGGCCCGTCCAGCCCCCCCAAATCTGCAAGGTCAAGCCTGCGAGAGAAGGGGAGCTCACCAGTCCGGCTAGCGTTGCTCGCGTCCTTGGTTCCGAAATAGGGGGGCGAGAATGCGAGAAAAAGCTCCGGACTCTTCTTGGGTATGGGGAACTCAAGACCACTAGACCCCAATGGAGTTGGGACGGCCTCGGCAGATGGAATTGCTCGATGAGCTTGGGCCATTTCTCACTTTCGCATCTCTCACAGGAGTGAGGGCCATCAACGAGAGTGGTGTAGGACTTGGATGCTTGGAGATGAGAGATTCTGCTCACGCCACGAGGCCAGAGGCCCCCAAGGCCCACCGGGACCCTTCTAGTTGAGTTAAATTCTTACGAGTGCACAGCCTGCCCGCAACCCTATTTCACTCGCAACCATGAGTACTCGTACTCCCGGCCTCATACTCTTCGACTACCAGTAAAGGAGCGAATTGCAACTGCGTCAGCCAATATTGCAACCCTCAACAAAAATTGCCAAATGACTAATTCAAGACCCAAAAGTATTTGGGTATGGCCACGTCAATTTCTGCAGTGATGCCATCATGTTTCAGGCTGGAACTACCATCTGGCAAGGGCAAAAAACCCCATTTTCGTCTGGGGGCGAATTCACAATGAGAATGCGTCTTCGAGCTGTGACTGGCTGGGATTGGAATGCAGAGGCGTTGAATTTTTCTTTCCTTCGCCCTCCGATGGGTGACTAGGTAGGGGTGTCAAAGGGCTGATGCTGAGCCTGCGGGACCCGAGGCCCGCCCCTCCCTGTCAGGGGTAACTTTGGATGCATGCAGACTCGAGAGTTCAGAGTCCGCTGACTGGACCTCCCTGAGTCCCCTCCCAATCCTGACTGCTCTACGGCGCACGGCTCATGACGAAAGAGAAAAAAAAGGAGTAGCCGATTGGATCGGCTGTTTCAGATCTGTGTGTTTCATCAATATGCAGGTACCGTGTGCATCCTGCATGCAGATGCTTGAAAGGCGCGGTGCAGGAATGCCTTGCATCACACTTGCTGGTTGGACGACAGGCGCTTTCAACGAGGGGTCGCTTTCACCTCTTCTTGTCATGCCACAGACTACGGAGTACGGAGAACTGAGTACTCCCTACCGTGGACAGAGGAAAGCGTAGAGCGGAGCAGTTTTGGACGTAACCGCCAGCATGGCGTTGCATGGCATGGCATTGTGGTCTGAGCCGCTGGCATGGTGAAACTTGGGTCCTGCAGTGATGGAGCTACAGTACCAAGAACACTCACATACTATATGCTGCTGTCTACGCTGCAAAGGCTCCAGAAGCTGTGCCCAACCGTCGCACCGACGAGTGGTGGCATTGTGACAGGAGCAACTGGCATCGTAAGACTTGCACGCTGGTCCCGTACTGCTACAACCACCCACAGCGAACCGGCTTGACCAGCTTGCTATGTATCTTCTGCGTTGGAGGTCCCATCTCGGGACGAGGTGTCCACGTTCAAGCTCTCCGTTGAGTTTTCGTGCATTCGACTTGACACCTGCCTGCTATTCCGATTCTCTATGGAATTCGTGGTGTCGACTTCTCAACTAACCATGGGAACGCCCGACAGAGATACATTATGGGCCTCGACTAACCAGTGCTAGATCATACACCACCCAACCAAAAAGGCCTTCACAAGTCTCGAAACTCACCACAGCAATGTGTTCCGAAACTCTGTTATGTCTCCTCGCCAGCGAAGCCTGGCACCTGCACACCTTCCGGCCGACCTATGATCAAGTGAGGCAAGGCGGTGGAACGAGAGAACACAGCTGTTTCATTACGTGGAGGGTAGATCCTGCACGGTGCGTATTCCACGACAACGACATCACCAATCCGACCACGATCCACCAATGGAGCAAGATTCTACGTCGCGCAACTGGAAAGAAGATCAAACTCACCGAACTCCACACACCTATGTGGACCGTCGACGTTCAAAACCTGACAACCAGTGTGCAGACCGTCGTTCGCTGCAGAGCCCTCTGGCCTCAGACTCGTCGGTCTCCTCGTGCATCTGTGTTGATTCACACGTTGAGGAGCCCAGCAAGCCCGGGGTTCAAGCGCTGTCTGCGTGGCAGCATCAGAGCCAGACCTTGAAGCCCTGGTGTCCTCGTACGACTGCCCCAGACCACGGTGCTCTCACTGTTGGTGTGGGCGCACTTTTCTACCATGCAAAGACCGGTGCAGGATACCTGGTGTAGAGGGTTGGATTTCTGTGCCAGGGCCTTCCAAGCTCATTACTTTCGACTGCATATCTAGCCAGGTGGTAGGTATATCAATATCCCCTTCCACTTCTAGTAACAAACGTGAACAAGGATATCAATTCATGCCGACTGCTTTATATACATCAGAACCCATTCCCAGATGGCCATATATGATTTCTTCCCTTTTCATTGGTTGGCGAATCTGAAATAAAATGTAAACACCAAGAAGCCTCCGGACTTGCTGCCTCGGTGCGACGGTCACATCACCCCCTCCACCCCCCTACATCTTCACCCTCCAAGCCTTCGCTGGCCGTATTTGGTGGTAGTTCTCACGTATCGTATCTCCCACATCCACTATACTATAGTTATAGTCATAATCGTAGTCCCAACGCTAAAGTCAGCACTGAGGATTGAGACTGCGAGAATAAAGTAGTTGTTTTGCGTATGGAGAGCAGGCAATCAGAGCCCTGTTTTACGCGGGCATTCAATCAGAAGATATACTCACAATTTATGAACCCAAAAGAGAGGAGCAGCCGCGCCCCTCCCCTTCCAGACAGTAAAGCCTCTCTTTTGGGAAAACGCCGAAGGCCAGAGGGACAGCAGGACTCGAGAGTGTGGAACTAGACGAAAAAGCACGGAGTACTCGTGTGAGACCATTTACGAGGATTTTGCACGGAATCGATGCATCAATGAAGGAAGCCCTGGATCAAAAAGTCCTCCGGCCGGCCCCCCGCCGCCTCGGGGCCCCTGCTCTGCCAAACGATATGCTAAACAATTGTAAACAACCAGGCTAAAGGAGGACGCTCTCTACCTTTTGACCTTTCTCAATTCTGAGCTATCATAGTTTCTAGCCTCTCACCTATATATGTTCGTTATCATCTCGTGGATAAAAGTTAACTTGTGGATGGCGTTACGTGAACGATCTCTGGCGGGATCTACCGTCTGCAGCGTTCCTAGGTGTTGATTGTTTTCTAATAATTTTATTCGAATGCTGTATGTGAAACTACCTCCCTACCGAAGGTTTGGCAGTTTGATAATCATTTACATTGGATCGATCACCAGAATAGTTGACCCCACAGGCGAAAGCATTATACTTCAGGAATTTATTTCTCCTGGTCTTGATGTGTCTATTTATGAAGAATACATATATATCTACATCTACTCTGTGCTCTAGAGGCACTGGGTATATCATTCGCAACCCGCAACTGTGCCCTCGGCCTGCGCAACCACTTCCCTCTTGAATTCCCTCTTCCAACCTTTCGTCTTCGCCCACTTCTGATTCTGCGTCTCGAGCGTATCCAATAGCGGCTTGCGCAATACGGGGACATATTTCCCAGCCAGCCTCGCACCACACTCACCACTGAAGACCTTTGTCGAGCGAGTATGGTCCTTTGGTAGAGGTCCTCTCTGACCACCCCTCTTGAATGAGGTTCCGTCGCCCTGCCCGAGGGCCAAATCGAGTAGGCTGCCAGAGAGGATCTCCTTCATCTTGGCCTCGCGCCACTGTCGCCAGATCTCGTCAACGACACCCATGGCGCCGAATCTGCCATCGTTCCTCCCCGTCAAACCCGGTAGGGAACGTTCGTCGCCGACGTAGATCCAATCGATGTTGTCTTGCATGACCTCATCATTTTCGGGAAAGATGCAGTCCCAGAGGACCAGTGGAGCATCGTCAGCCATCTCGTACGCTGGTCTGCGTGGGTTGTTTTCGATGTCCAATAGCTTGTCGACGATGGAGGGCTCCTCGAGCCCTTGGCCGACAAGGAAGATAATTGCAACCATGCAGCGGACCTGGTGCCAGAGAAACGCGCTGCCATGGACGCAAAAGGTATACACTTTTGGCCCGCACTCAGGAACAAAGTCACCCGTCGTGTGCCCTAGAATCGATTGCACCACTCCTTCGGACCCGTTCTGGCTCAAATCAGGGATTCGTGAGAAATCATTGCCAGGAGTGTCAAACTCCACTACATCAGCGAAGGTCACGCGGCGCTGGCAATTCGGCATCTGTTTGGTGGGATCGATTTTACACAAATTCCGAAAGTCGTGTAGACCCTCCAGCTTTTTGGCGGCTTCTCTCATCTTTTCGATATCGAGCCACCCTTCTCGAAGGCTTGTGGGTTTGCCGTCGTGCGTTGTTAGTCCATTTGGGCCGGGTGTGGGGCAGAAGGCGGGGTTGGTGAAGAAGTACTTGTATCGACGCTCGCGGCAAGAGAAGCGGGCGTCAAAGGTGGGTGGAGGATCAGGGCACCAGGCCAAGACTCGAATATCAGGCGGCAAGACGGTGTTCAATATGGTAGCATAGCAAAGTTCATCCGCGATTGGGTCGAAGGGTTTGGTGAGGGCGTCGGTGTCGAGATCGTCGGTGGCGATGGAGAGCATATTGTCGTCAGAAGTGAAACCCGATTCTTCTTCTTGCTTTGATTCTAGGGAATGTTCAACACTCTTGCCATCCATTCCATTCATCTCCTGGCCAGAAGATGTCTCCGACGGCCGATTACTTCTCACACGAATGCCGATGACCTGACCGAATGCACTCACTCCCCGGTCTGTTCGGCCGCATTTGGAGTATTGACACCCATCCCAATTGACATCTAGCTTAATCTTCCCGGCTCGCTCTTCTGGTGTCCCTTTTCCGTCAGTATACACCTTGAGTCTCTCTTCGGTATCCCAAATAACATTGTAGCTCTGGTCCAATGGCACTCCATCCGGGCCCGGCTCCATCGGGGGGCTGATCAATCGAGTCTTGCGCAAGGCTTTCCACAGAGTTTCCTCTATAGTTGGCCGTGGTACGACGTTGTTGTTCGCGTGCTCGAACCCATTGTATCGCTGGCCCAGATAGGCAAACTTCAGGGCGATATGGCGAGTGGAGTAACGGCTTGGATCAAAATCTTTCACGCGTCGTGGAGAGGATGAGTGACTCCGGGGTCGGGGGCTCCAAGGAGGGGCATTGATTGGTGATGGGGATCTGGCGCGGCGAGCGGCATCCTTTGTGTTCTGTGCCGTCAGTTGGGCCAGTCGGTTTGTCGAGTCCTGCAGTTGGTGCTCAAGGAGAGTGATTCGTGAGATCAGGTCTTGAGGTGAACAGGAGCTGTAATCGTTGCCAGTAACATTCGTCTCCGAAGGGTTGTTCGTTGTCTGGTTCACATTCTCCGTGGGCGGGGTCATGTTTTTGCCTGCGGTGGATGGTGGTGATTTGAGGAGCGGGGAGTCACTCAGACTGCGGACAGCCGTCGACGGTCGTAAGGTAGGTAGGGGAAGAGAGTGGAGACAGGAATGAGATGTCACGAGCCTGCTCGTTGACAATCCTCGTAGAGACCAGTGATGTAGAACAGGCATCAAACCCGCTTCAAACCTCCAAGTGTTCTCAAGCCTTGACTTTGGCGAAGTTGCGACTATATGAATTTTTGGGATGGGGAATGAAAGCCTGGTCACGTGAAAATTCATCGTTGCCAGCCTTGTTCCGTGCCAGCATATGGTTGAGGAACTAACTTATCTACAAGAAACGAGACCAGTGAAGGCGTGGGCGATTATTACCCACTACCTACGTATGCCACACGAAGAACGAGAATACCATCCAATACTGGTATCTGCCAAAATCCTGCTGCATCCAATATCAATTTCATGCCAAGGATCCTTCGTGGCCGAACCAATTCGTGGTGTCTGTGGACTCGTCTCGATGTGTCTTCGTTCCTGCTCACTCATTCTGCTCTCGCGCTTCGTGGAACTCCTCATGCTCGTCCTCAGGGCTGTCTTTGGCTAGATTGTCTTGCGAGTCCTGAATCTCCATTTCGCCCTCACCTTCATTCTCATCCTCGGCATCCTCCATTTCTTCGTCATCATTATTCTGCTCATCCAGGGAATCGTCCTGACCCTCATCGTCTCCGCCTTCATCCCCAGCTTCGTCCCCAGCTTCATCTCCGGCTTCGTCGCCCCCCTCGTCGTCGTCACCATCTTCAACCTGCTCATGTGCCCTTTCCAATTCCGAGAAAAGCTGCTTCTTCTCGTCGTCCAGCTCGTCCAGCTCACTCAATTCACTGCCTGAATCCTCTTCGCCATCGGCACTGTCGCGGATGCTGCCTCTGCGTGAGCTTGCCCGACTGTCATATGCCCGTTCTTTCCCGTTGACTTCCTTCGAATTGCTTGGCGAGTCGATCTGATCGCTTCGAATAACCACTTCAATATTTGGGCGCTTACTGAGGATGGGCGTCTTGATCGGTGGTGGCTTGGCAATGGCGGCTTCAGCCTTGCGTTGGATTTCGCGCCTGGTCACCGTCTTGGTTCGACCGGGTTTCCCAGGCACGCGAGGAACTTCTGGCATAACCTGCCCGGACCCTCCTGGGAGAGGTTTGGATGTTCCCTTAAGACCAAGTCCAACGGGCGCCGACACAGACAATGCGAGTGGACCTTCTGCACTACCGTCACCCTGAGCTCGAAGGAGGGTATTGAGTCGACTGCGTTCTGGGTCTTCTTCATTGCCTGAAGCTAGGTCTGCCGTCATGTTTATGAAGGTACCTTGCGGGAAGGGTGCGGGCTGGGGTTGGGGCTGCTCTTCCAGTGGCAGTTGCGCCACGAACTCCTCGTAGAGACTCGCATATGCATCACCGATCAGATCGTCGATCACGGGTCCTTTCATCAAGCTATTGTTGAGTCTCTTGAGATCTATGCCATCTCGCATGATGTCCAGATATACAGACGTCGTGTCCGGGTCCAGTGCCCAGGTTTCCATTTTCTCTGACCTTTTCGTAAATTCCTCATGATTCATCCCATCGAAAACCGCTCGCTCACGCCCATCAGGGATCTTCCCATGGCGTCTCAACAGCCTCACATACGCGGCTGCTACGTCCTCCCACACTTTTGTGTGGTCCAAGAAATCGGTGGTCTTGCGACGGATCCGGCGAACGAGCTGATCTAGATTGGTCCGGTCGTTGAGTTGTTCCAAGACGTGCACGAAAAACGCGACGTAGCGCCCCGTGTAGACGTAATGGCGGCCCGGCCGTTCGTGCTCGGGCTTCCACACCTGGATGGTCATCGTCTTGGTGAAGATCTGCTGAGTGAACTCATGCTTGGCCCCGAGGGCGCCCGCAATGCCCGGTGATTCGTCGTAAATGACATGTGCCGCCCGGTCAATGATTCTGTGGTGCCAGTTTGACTTGTCGGCGTTTCCGAGCTTCTTCAAGATCTCGAGCATGTAAGGCACCCACTCGGGTCCGTTCCCATCCTCATCGTACTCGGAAAGGTGGATGCCCTGCGAGTACCGTGTTGCCTGCAGATACTCTTCGCCCTGTGCGTAAGAGACCGCGCGTCTTGTAACGAGCTTGTGGACGATGGACACGAGTTTGAAATGTGGCTCCAGAATTGGCTCGTTCGACTTTTCTTTCTTGGGCAGTGCCTCGATGGCTTCGGTGATCGCCTCGATCACCCCATCTGCAGTCACTGGCCGGCGTCGTGTCCGGTTCTCCGGACTCGTAAACATCTTCCAAAGGCATTTGCAACGAGTATAGTGGGTTGTCCAATGCTTGGGTTTGTCGCTAAACTTACGGCTCAAGAGGTACGCGGCGAATTTCCAGAGCGCATACGAACCCACTGGAGGGTGATAGGCTTGCTTCGACATGGTCATGTCGATACTACTGCTCATATGTCGCATGTGCTTATCTGTTCGGAACGCTTCCATATTAAGTGGGGGACGAGAGGAGGCGTAGAGACGCGTCGCAAATTCGGCCATCATGTTTTCAAATTTTTGAGCATCATCTGGCCCAGTCTCCGTGAGGCGCATGGCCATCGCGGTTGCCATAATATAACTATGAATCGCTTGGCGCTCGAGCAAAGCGACATCGCCCCGTGAATCGTTCAATTTGGTGGAGTTCCAGATCAGGTCATCTTCAATCTTGGCCTCATACACTTGGGCCAGGCGGTACCATGTTTCCCATTTGTTAATGTCATGATCAAGATCTTGTCGGAATAGCGATGCGGCGATATCCAGATCGTCGGTCGGTGTCGGACTGACCCGTTTGATGGATTTGTACTTGGCAAGACTCATGTGTCCGAGCAGGAAATACCATCCATTACTAGCGGCGATCTCGGTGTCACTGGCGACGTAGCGAGTCGGGAGGTCGCCCAGACCTCGGACGCATCGATAGAGATCACCCGATTTAATGGGGGATTTGAGGTAACTGGAGATGATTCGCTTGTTGTACATCAATGGTGGCGGGCTTTTCACCGCCCCCAATGCACTCTGAATCTTGTCGATGGTCGACCGAAGCTCGCCCTTGGCCAGGTCCTTCACATTGTACTTGGCTGCATATGTCATAATGGTGGGAACCAAGGACCATGCCGTTTTCCGATCCAAGTTCTCCGTCGGACAACCGTGATTGGAATCTCCGACTCCACTGGTGAACCGGAGTTGATAGAGATCAAAGAACACTTGGGTCATGTCGGCGGTGTAGTCCTGCTGGGTGGAGAGGATACCAAGTTCTGTTTTGACCAGTTTCACAAACGCTTTGTTCGAGTACTTACAATACTGGCGTATGCCAATACAGTTGTGGACCGTGCTCAAATACTCAGCCAGATCGTCGGATGCCCGCCCAAATGCGGATTGCTGCTGCACGGTGGCCTCTTTCAGGAGGAAGTACTGAACCATACAAGTTCGAATGAGCAGCTCGCGGAAGCGATCTTTACTTTTTTCAAAGAGCTTCAAAGAGGCGGCTCCTTTGAGGTGAGGAGGCGCCGTTTGACCGACCCGGATCGAATCTTCGTAGATGACAAAACCATGTAGGAGTGTTGTCAGCGACGTGATTGCTTGGAGCGAAGAACGTAGGTGCGAATCATCGACGCACTCGAAGGCGGAACCGTCATTCAGGGCTTTAGACAACAGCTTGACCATCAGCTCATCGATATCACGTAGCCACTTTAACATGGATATCTGGCGAGTAGCGGAATCTGATTGCAGATGTCTGGTGGTAAACAACTCGTGGACGCTGAGCTCAATCGCTCGTAGAAGACATGACACTACCTTGGGTGTGTATGAGATGGCGATGTAGGCGTTCTGAAGTCGGCGCCACAGGAAGAGTGTCAGAGATGCATCGCCTGACTCCAGGAACTGGATCAACCTTTCCACCTGGTCTATGTTGTCGTCGCCGTGGACTGATTCTAGGGTTTCGTCGACATCTAAAGTAGACCGAGGTTCCAAAATCGGCTCGAGCTTCTCAATTACCGCCACGGGGTCGCTGTTGTCGGTATCAAACACACTGGTAAAGAAGTCCAATGTGCTCAAGCGTGATACCTCCTGATCGATAGCCAATGTGGAGATGACTGGCATTGCAGAGCTATTCGGGAGGTGTAGCACTTCCAAACTAGAGCTCTGGAGAAGAGTCTTGAGGTCTTGTAGACACAGTAAGACATGCGCCTTGTCAACGTCCTGTGAGAGGGTCGCACAGATGGCCGACGCCCAGATAAAACGGACGATCAAAGGGTCATCAAGCTGGGGTCGGGCGGATATGCTGAGGTAGAGATGCATCACGTCGTCGGCGAGGCTGGCAGACTGCAGCAATTGAGTTTCGCTTGACAATCTCTCACCTGCCGCCACATCACTGCTGGGGCTCGTGATGGTAGAGTGGCGATCGAGTTTTAATTCGAACCAAGACTGAACGAATTCAAAAAGGGCTGCGAGATCTGTCGTATGATTGTGCGTGGTATTGTGTTGAGAATCCTTTGCGGCATTATAGCGCTGACGTAGTGTTTCGTGAATTTGCACATGAGCAATGGAAAGAATGCTGTCCACTGTCTCCCTCAGCTGCTTTGACCAAGGCTGACGCAAGTACAGCGATACAGAAGATTTGCGATTATTCTCGTTGATCAAAAGGGACGACAACCAAGCCATGACAGCGTCATAAATATTACTTGGTTGCGCGTTGATTAAGCCCGCTACGGTCATCAAATCAGAATCATCTCCATTTGTGGCGGATTGCATTTCCTTTGCTAGGGCTGGCCTTGAATGCTGCAGAAATAGGGACATTCCAGTTGACTTCTCAGCAAAATCTTGATTGCCGTGGCCTGAGATAATGGCATGTCCCTTGTCGTCGGTCCAGTTCAACAAGGCAGTCCTTAAATCTGCAAGAAGTATCGAGTCCTCTTGCGACGTACCAGAGGCGAGTTGATCGTGTGTAACGCCGGTGTCGCTTTGCCAGAAGGCTTGCTTCGCCTCCTCTGCCGAGAGGTAAAACTGAAGGTCCAACTTGGCCAGCATGGAATTGACGACGTCAAACATGGCCTGGTCTGTTTGCTCAAAAAATGCGAGCTGGTCGAGAAAGTACTGGGGATCATCATGCGCGGCCTCGTCTTCTTGGGCAGCGAGATCCGCCATGGATTCTCGAGCACGCAGTCGTTTGCTCTTGGTCCGTCCTTCCGGTTCCTCATTCCCAGCCACGGTCGTGGACCGCTTTCTTGAAACGGGCTCACCGGAGGTGGTCGGTGGTACAGAATTTTGTGACTCGCAAGCAGTGGATGTGACCTTGACAAAAACTTCGATTGTGTCTTCTGCATTCTCACTCTGAGCGTCCTGGGGCGGGACGTTCTGCTCTGATGTGAATTCCTTCTCACCCGTAGGGCTTTCATAGACTTGGTTTTCTATCATACGGGCTTCCGAAACATTGTCGGCGACACTTGTGGGGTTCTGGGATGGGCTGATCTCTTCGGGGTCGGCCATCTCTCTATCCTGATGGACGACCATTCCGTCGGGCAACTCCACTTGAACATTCGTCGCGGCATTGAAAGAGACGCTACCTGCGTTGACTGCTTGGATCGTTTGATTGATGACTTCACCCAATGCGTTGAGGTCGCCTGATACTGGTTTCAGTCGGACTTGGCCACCGCCAAAACTTAGTGGGCGGTAACGGTCATCGACGTACTCGAGGTGGTTGGTGCGCTTTGGCAGATAGGGATAGGGATCGTTGGTCCTTTTCAATGCCATCAGGAGCTGATTTCGAGGTCTCGTGTCGGGTTTTCGGAGACGGCTGAGGTCATCCTCCAGTAGATTGACGACCTCCTCGAGCTCCCCAGCTGCAAAGGCCTCGTCCAGGCCGGAAAGATCAATTGCCTGTGCGGCATCATCGTCATCTCCAGCTAAGACACTCTCCAGGCAAAATCGAGTGATCCTTTGCGTAGACAACAACACCTCAGCGATGCGGGCGGCTTTTTTCCACAGGTCTAGATCGGTATCATCCCTTTCTAATGCCGTAGCAAAGTCGGCGATGCTCTCGGTGCAGGCCCTGGCGTAGTATCGACAGAGATCCACTCGAGGTCCATGTTTGTCTGAGAGTGAATGGCGTGCAACGTCTAGGATGAATTGGCCTCGGTTCTTGAAAGCGAGATAGATGAGTTGGGGGATGGAGCTGGCGGATGACTCTCCAGCATTGCTTGGGAGGAGGGCAATCGCTCCAGTGTCATGATGGACGGCGCTGGCTGTCAGCTCTTCGTCAAGTTCATCGTGGGCAAAGTCAGAAACAACTTCGGGATACTTGAAGACCTCTGATTGTAAGAGTTCCTCATAGGCCACCTTGGCTTCGTGAAACGAGTCAGGTCCCTGAGAATGAAGCTTGAGAGCATTTTGGTAGAGCTTGAAGGCTTCTTCGAGTTGAATTTCTTTCGTGTCGTCGACCTCCTCCTCAAAGGTATCTTCGAGCTCAACATTCAATGCTGTAAAACCAGACATCTTGCCAACGACCTTGAGTGATTACCCTGCAAAGGCCTGTGCTGGAGGACCATTATCGGACAGTCATGAACGATGGCTGTTGAAAAGACGATGGTTTGATGATCTGGTGATCTGATGATGATTCCAAGCCAAATGAAACGGATCTGTTGTAATTTGCAGCAATATCTGAAGAATTTCTCAAGTGCCATCCTCCGTGAAACGCGTGGTTTTGAGACCCTGAACGTGACGCGCAGCACATGCCGGAGTTTTCCCAGAAAGGAAGGCTGAGCGAGAGATTTCATCCAACATCATTCCTACAGGCACGCTCTGAGTAGGTCGCATGTCACCAACACCTGAATGTCCAGTGAACTAGGATAAAACAACTCCGATTAACCTAGTCTGAAGCTACCAGGCCCGTCTTTCAGATCCTGCAGCATTTACCCGGCCTACGCAAGGTGCCTACTACTCCCGCACCACAACACATCTGCCAGCCTGTCCTGATAATAATCGAGCGCACGCCCTGAGGGCTGCACCGCGATGCTTGCGCCTGCGGTGCCAGAGTCAGTCCTTTGACACTAATCCCTGGGTCGCAGAACTGACAGTATATCTATAGGATCATCGAGGATGACGACATCGGACTCGCTGTCGACGCGCGAACAGAAAGTCTCCCTGGCCTCCGCGAACTCGGCCCCCCAGATCTTGTCCATCTGGTCAAACAGAGTGTGAAGGCTGGCGCGAAGCAGACCGGCGTCTACCATCATGTGACTGGGATTGATGCATCATCGTCAGCTAGTCTGGCCGCCTACGTCAACACCTTGACCTTCAACCCCTCCGATAAGACCCACAAAGTTGTGTCCGGGTTGTATTGCTGTTACAATGCCTTTTCGCATCTGGACATGAGAGTCGAAGTTAAAATTCCCGGTAGTGTGGAGAGTTACTGTGTGGATGAGAGGGGAGATCGTAGGGTGGCCACCGAGGGGCTATGGCTGGAAACCTTTTTGTGCGGAGTCCTACGCGCATATTCGTATTCAGACGATGGCAGTGGAGACACGATCAAAAAGATCGTTGGCGTCAGGAGGTTCAATCCTATCACAAACACTGAGATGGAACACAGGTTTTTTGAGGCTGCCGAGAAGCTCTTCTTCAATGGCCGACAGCTGGGTTCAGATTCAGAGATTCAAATTCCAAACCTGGTGTCCAACCACCTGACTTCTGGCCTATTAAAATACATAAAGACCGCTGGTCGCTATGCGTCTGGCATCAACCTCTTTGAAAAACTGCGCACCAAAGACGTCGAAATCTCGTCTCTGCTGGCCCGGGTTCTGCTTGAGGGTGATGAGGAAATTCAAGCTGTGCGACTACTCCACGATGCCCTGCAGGACGTCCCCATGGATTACGCTCTGCTCGATGCACAAGCTACGTTTTGTCAGCAGAAGGGTGAGGGCTTGACCGCCCTCGAACTCGCGAAACAAGGAGTCACGGCTGCCCCTAGTGAGTTCAGCACGTGGGCTCGGTTGGCTGAAGTCTACGTCGACCTCGAGCAGTGGGATCTTGCTCTTCTCACTCTTAATTCCTGTCCCATGTTTTCATACCAAGATAAGGACTCGCCTCGAATGCCTGAACCGACTCGAGTCCTGCTTCCCATTTTACCTGAGACAGCCTTGGATGAGATTGACGAAGGTCAGCCTCGACAGGGTGAGCCATATGACTCGGTTCATGTTTCCCTACGGAAGCTGCAGGCGGCAACATATCAAGGCACATTTCTCAAGGCGTACAGCCTCCTGACAAGAATCGCCGCTTCGATTGGATGGGACGCTCTGCTGAAGACCCGCAGCCTGGTCTTTGTCATGGAGGAGGAGTACCGCACAGAAAGGGCACATTCACTGACCCCGAAAGTGCCTTCCAGCAAAAATGCTAGCACGATCGCCCTCTCCGGCACACCGAACGGCAACTCGAAGGAGGCCACTGAGTCGACCTCTGACGACGATGGATCCGATGACGGCTCTCCAGTGACTGAAAACCCTGTGGCGGAGGGATCCTCAGTGTCATCAACCCTCAATGGTGGTGAAAACGCCGAGCTTAGCGCTGACGAAACCATGGAAAAGCCAGTCCCAACCATTGCTGCAGAGGAGGTCAAGTCCGGGAGTGACGACCCAGATGCGGCCCACGCCCAATATCCCCAGTTTCAAAATAAACGTTTGTGTGAGCGGTGGCTGGATAACTTATTCATGGTGCTGTATGAAGATCTACGAATATACACCATATGGCGGACGGAAATGGGACAGTACCGACAGCAGCAAATGCAATATAAGAAATCGGCAGCTGAGTGGGAGATTCTGGGCGACCTGGCTGAACGTTTGCATCATACGAATGAGGCGCTCGAGGCTTACCAGCAGTGCTTGAATATTCGTTTCTCCCCCAAGGCCATGCGTGGTATCCTTCGAATGCACGAGCGGAAAGGAGATACCAGAAGCTCGCTGGCTTGTCTAATTCGTCTAATCACATGGCAATATCGATGGTACTCGGAGGTAAGAGACTAATGGCTTCCCCTACTCGTACATTGACTAACGGACCCCTAGTTTTCGCCCGAACTATTCTACTCTATACGGAAGCTCATCGAAGAGGAAGGCGCCGTCAAGATTCGAAGCATCGTGCAATCGACTAATCTCCCTCAGCATGTGTTAGATTTGACACATGAATATTGTCAAGTCTGTGTGACGTTTCGAAGTAGTGGGACCGATGGTTGAGACAGGTTCGAACCTGGATCTGATGGTTGTGAATGATTTGGTCAAAAGAAATATTTTCTCAAATACTCTGAGCGTTGGCGCCGTGCACACGACCAGACATCGATAGAATGTGGTGCACACCTAGTGATAGAGGATGTCCAACCGAAAATGACTACTCCGTAATATTACTTTGGAACGGAACCTGAAAAGGGGGTGGGTGATGCTAGTGAAGATGGTGGCATACACTACATGTCAGCTAATTCTTGAGCGTAATTTCACTACCGCGGAGCATACTTCTTTTATGGTAGTAGCTAATCTAATCTGATCAGATGGCACCTGTTAATTAGTGGACGTTCCGACATTTATCCGGACCAGCGGCGATGATATAGCCAACATCTGATCCAATTTGTTTAGCCCTGGCATAGACATCCACGCTGTTCACCCTCTCCTTTATTTAATATTGTTCTACTGTTCAAGCATAGCCATTCACTGCTCTATAGTGGCCTCATAATCCATCCCACCTGCGCTCTTGCTTCTCGAGCTGTTTGAAGACAACTGAGTGCCCCGCGCCGTTGGTGCGCTGACCTCGAACCTCACTAGGCACCTCTCATCCCTGCACTGTCTGGTTGACAACGCGTACCATGTCGAGCCAGAAACGCATCACCAAGGTGAGTGCCCTGAGGCGTGTTCTCATTTATCTAGAAACACGCCCCTAATTAAGATCTAGGAGCTATCCGAGCTAACGGTCTCGCCTCCCGCTGGTGTTGCTGTGGCACTGGCGGATGAGTCGAATCTGTATGAGTGGAAAGTCAACATGGACGGTCCCGCTGATTCCCCCTATGCTGTGAGTCTCCCACTAGCCTCCGTCAATCGAGTAGCCGGGCGGAGATGTCTATGGCACCATCAAAACTCAACCCCTCGCGCCACGAATCGCCTTCCCAAATCTGTGGATCAGCCAGGATGACTAACAACAATGTAGGGAGGCCATTTTACTCTCAATATTACCCTCCCGCCCAATTATCCCTTCAAACCACCAACGGTGACGTTCACCACGAAGATCTATCACCCGAACATCTCCAATGATACACCCCCAAACTCGGGCACCATGTGTCTTGGCATGTTGAAAGATTCCGAATGGAAACCATCGACCAAGATGAGTGCCGTATTGGAATTCACCAGGCAGCTGTTGAAGGGTCAGTCGCCCCTGATCAAACATCTACTTTTTTTCTTCAAGTGTTTCACTGCCATATAAGTGGTTTGAAGATACACTGAAAATAGCATGAACCAATGCTAACCCTCTCCCTGTAGAACCAAACCCCGATGACGCCGTAGAGTCCAAGATCGCCGACCAATACCGCAGCGACCGCGCCGGCTACGAGCGAGAGGCTCGAGAATGGGTTAAGCGCTACGCCGCGAAGCGGTAGATGCCCCCTCTTGCCTAGCCGTGCTTGACATCCCCCCACCAAAATTAGAGATGCAACCGGAGCTGTACGACAGCAGGCAGTCCATGAGCATTGCGTTGTATTGTGAGATTGATTACAGGGCGTTTTTCCAAGCCGAGTGTCGTTAAATGGTTCAGTGTCTCATTCAAACAAGCGATGCGGAAGAAATGTGGTGGAAAGCGAGCAATCGGTGTGAATGCTATGGTTTCGATGAGCGCAACCGAGGCGATACAGATGGAATCAGGGCCCGATAGATGATGAATGGCCTCCAGTGACGGAATGGGAGGGCTAGACAGATGCTGAACGTGCCGGATGCACCATGAACGATGAAAATGACATACGCACGCAGAAGACCTTACGATGAACGAGCAGAGTAGAGATCCAAAACAGAATTGGCCCGGCCCGGTGCAGCGTACTAATGCTAAGCTAGTAGGTTCGGGATGCGAAATCGAGGCGAATCCCAGAGCGAAATTCGTGTTGAATCTCGGGTTGAGTCAAAACAGGAAGAAGAAGAAAAACCAAATACTTTGAATATCAAATGTGACAGAACGCACACTCAACACGCGATATTCACACTTCGGACCTCAATCCTGGTTCAATTCCACTGTAGTCCTCGACCCTTCACGCCCCTTCCTAGTTCCTAATCACTAACAAGTGCCTGACACGGACACAAATCGGACCATGTAATAAAACACAACAGAGAACAAACGAATTTTCCACAGACACGTAACAGTTAGATATGTCCAGTGATAATATCAAAGTTGGAGCCAGCAGGCGGAAAAACGGCCGACGCTGACGCCAGATCATTCAGAACGACTAGGTTTTTATGCTTATGCTTATGCTTATGCGGCCCAACTATCTAATATCCTTACATATGTAGCTAGCCGAAACGATTTGCCAAGCTCGCATTAATATAGTGATCATTGTAGTGCTAGTGGGTACGATCACGATGCTAACTAGCGCCATCGGGAGAGCGAGAGCGGGCGCGAGAATAGGAGATGGGATTCCGTGTCCATAGATCGATCGATGGGTAGTTTGCGAGCGGCCGCAGGGGTGAGCGGCTAGCCAGGCCTGGACTTTGACGTGCTGTAGACGGACTACTTCAGCCACTGGGGCCTCGTAAGAGGGTTGCAAGGCGTTGAGCGTACGTCGTTCGCATGGACTCATCCCTTGTTCGTGAGACCGTGGTGGCCGCCCTTGAATTGAGTGGGTGAGCGGAGGCGATATCGCGAGGCATGCGCCCTAGTTCTCGGAATCTGCAGGGGTCTGTCTCGCTGTGTTTATCTGGCAGCTGATACGGGACGTGCTCTCGCTGCGGCCGCCCAGCGGAGAATAGCAAGAAACTTCCAGATGAATGCTATTCCTGTATTATGCCCATCTAGGGCGAGCTCATTGATGCAGTCCGGAGGGAGGCATTGCCAGTAGTCGAATGGCTGAAGCTCGCTGCAGTTCCCTCAAGTTGTTTCTGGTGCCCATACCAAACATTGCAGGCTGAGTGATGGATCCAGGAAACGCTCATGGGACGGTGATTGATATTCTTGAATCAAAATAACGTGGGGTGACGTTTCAGTCTTGCATCTCATCGTCCTCGTCAGCATCCTCGGCGCCCTCGACGTTATCAGCCTCATCGTCGTCATCAATATCATAATTCTCGAGATCCTCACTATCCCACTCCTCCTCACTCTCCTCCTCGCCCTCCTCGTTGCCTGTATTCTTCTTGGTATTCTTCTTCAACTCCTTCTTCCTCTCCACATTCTCCCTCTGTTCCTTCTTCCTCGCCTCCTTTTCCTTTCTTTTGATGTCCCATTTCTCTTCTAGTGCTTTTTCTTCTTCTTTAGACTTGGTGACGTACTCGTTCCACATGACTCTGCCTTCGCATACGCCTTCTTCGACCTTGACCATCCTGAGCCGCATGCGTGGGCCCAGTTCGACCAATTTGACGGCTCGTTTCTCCACGTTCGAGCCCTGCTCAGCTTTTTGCGTTTTCTTGTCCCCACTGCTCGCGAGTTTTTGCTGCTCGCGTTTGCTCAACACTCGCTGAGTGGTGGTCTCCATGACTTCGACCTCGTTGTCCGTGTCGAGTTCTGTCTCACTCGCCGAAGTATAGCCTCCGGCTGCTGGGTCGAGAATGTAGTCCGCCACATCAGTTAGTTTGCCTAGATTAGGCAGTGCGCCGGTCTTCTTCTCTCGCAGGCGCTGTTCTGCTGGGTCGAATCTCCTTACTCGCTTGGACACTCCCGTCTTTCTTGTCGTAATCGCATAGTGCCGTAAACTAAGAACATATGTCCCATCTGCCTGTAACTCGCGGTTCAACAGTAATATCCTCCGTATGGAGTTGAGTGGTGTGCTCTGCGGATTGATGGGCGGGAACATCGATTGAAATATCGTGGTCGTCAGTGACTCGAGCTGCTTTTTAATCGGATCACCACCGGCATCAGTAGCGCCTTGAGACGTAAAATTATTCATTACCAACAAAGGTGCGGTCTGGTATTCCTTGCCACCCCCCCGAGGATGCTTTTGCGACTTTGCAATGTCCTTCGCTAATGCATATCGATCGACCCGGAACGTGATGGTCGGCCCGCGAGGTGTCAGCGCAACCCGCAGGTGGACATTTCCGTTCTTCGACCGGGAGAATAGAAAGAGATGTGTGACACCTAGAGGACCGGCCATGGCGGTGTAGTCTTTGAGTTTGTTGGCTTTTCGCTCCTGTTGACCTAGGTGTCAGCAAAGGTAGATCACGGTTGGGTTTGGGATAAAATGAGAGAATACCTTCAGTCTGCTGGCGGTGTCAGGTTCCATCACGGCGCGGAAATCTTTCGCCAACTGCGTGACGCTGGGCCCGATATCACCTGCGCCCATACGAATGACCATACTTCTGGGTGGCCGGTTGCCTCGTCCAGGTTTTCCTGCTCCATCTCCGAGTTGAACGTGAGTCCTCTTCTTTTTCCTGGGTCTTGCCATGATCTAATTTCTGACGTTGTGAGAGAGCTTAGCTCTTGGTTCTGATCGTTGAAATATGGGTTTACCTGATGGACTTTCGGTGCCATAATTTTTTGCGGTTTGATAACGATCACGTGGCGATAGGAGGGCGACACGCCCGGCTGAATGCTCCACCGGATACTGTCGAGCATTCAGCGCTCAACGTTAGATCCTCTAGGGGTTGAAGTGGTGTTGGACCTTGGTGCTTGCCCACCTAACTAGTACTACTGCTGTAGGCGAAAGGTGCGCCCATGAATGACGGGAACTTGAAGATAAAAATATATTCTTCCAAATCTGGAGCCAGAGTTACCTGATCAGGAAATCCATTGTTTTTTGAAGTCCCCGCAAAACAAGTTTGAAGTGTTCTGTTGCGTCCAGAAGACGCATCTGCCACCTCGTAGAGGTTAAATGATCACTAGAAGAGGCCACAGCCCCCCCCAGTGTCTGTGAAACAAATGTCTAAATGTTATCAAATTTTGTATCTAGGCTAAGTCAACATTTTAACCCTTTGGATAAAAAACGCTCAGTCGCTCAGTCGCTCAGTCGTAACTAATAAAATGAGAATCCTCCTCAGCCAAATCGACTCGCATCTGCAGACACCTATGCTCCGCTCAACAAGTCTAGACTCAATCGACACGACATATTCAGTCATATCGTCCCTCTGGCATTTTTCCACGAATGTACCCAAAACCTTCACTCTCTTCAATCACAGCCAAGTCCCGCACAAAGGTAGTGTCCGAATGGCCAGGATCGGCTGGGTCGGGACGAACACCATACGCGATCTTGAATTTCCCAAGTTTCTCTCCCATTTCGTCAACAGACAGCAGTGTCCCTGCCTCTCCAATTCGGTTGAGAACTGGCTGTAAGAGATGTGCTGCCGCCAAGTAGCTCGGCTCAAGGATGATCGCTTTGCCAGAGAACCAGACCACCCCAAGCAACATGAGGAACTGAACAACCGGAATGCCAATCAGGATCAAACTGGCGTACCTCCACTTGACGTTGACGACTTGTGCAGGTCCAGGACAGTAGGCACCCGTGAGGCTCTTTCTGAATCCGACGCCATCCGCCGTCGCGAATACTAGCGCCGTGAAGTACTGAACAAGCTCTTCCATACCTTTTACAGTTATATTGCCAGGAGCATTCATATCGTTCTCGCCGCGAAATATAAGACCCTGCTGAAGACCAGTGCCGCTTAGGAGGACCCCGCTCCAACCAGGTGCTCCGGCGATTACCCGCGCCTGTAGATCTGGTAGGAGAAGCTCTTGTGGGTTGTCAAAACCCTCATTGCTGCTGTCCGTATTCGAGACTTGGCCGACGACGTTGGTACAGGACCAGAGCCGAGGGAACTGCACGCGAGTGCTGCTCGTACAATTGTCAGGGGGCGCATCAGGGGCCGGATTGTTTGTGCAATTGTTGGCACTCTGTAAAACCAGAAATTGAGCACAGCGAGGACCACAGGTCACGTTCTCTGCCGAAGTCATATTCCCAATCCAGGTCGTGGCTCCGATAGCAACATTCTCTACCTGTATGGAATAGGTTTCATTATCCGATGGGTTGACGTATCCGACCTGATTTACGAAGGCTGGGGCCGGGTCATCAAAGTTGGCGTATCCTCCATACACGACTTCATATTCGACGCACTCCGCAGAGCTCTTGATTTCTCTGGTTGTATTCCGGATTTGTTTATTCTGAGCATTCGTCGACCCGTCAACGAACTTATACACCCAATCATTCGTCCCATTTGGTTGATTGATGATTGACTCGTAAAACGACAAGCCCAGTTCGCCCCACAGGTTGACCTCTGCCATCGAGGCAGCCAGAGGTATTTCGTCGTCCGTCCCAATGTTGTCAAGGTCGCCAATGGCATTCAGGTCTGCCACGGACACAAGACCTAGGTGTTGGTCAGTATAAAGTCATCGAACATCTGCGTGGATCAATCATCACTCACCAGGGCTGTAGGCAGTAGCGGTGTCCGAGACATCAATGGAATAGGTCAAACCCAGGAGGGCCCCAAAAATGTTAAAGAAAACAAAGATCAGGAACCAGAATAGCGCGAGAACCTGAGTCTTGCTGGGGTACCACGTCCCTCTGGTATTGCCTCCGAAGATGAGGCTCATGGTGTTGCGGTAACTGTCACAGCCCAAGACGAGCTCAAAATCGTGGAGTGTACGATACTCTGAAGCAAGGAACCGCCAGCGCATCATCTCTGCGTATTGCTTGAACTGTGCCGAGAAGGCAAGACCGAGCAAGATGGACAATCCCGTTACCAGGGCGTTGTAGCCATACTTTTGGAACCGGGACATGCCACTCTCGATTTTGGAAAACCCATACATGGTACCGGCGAGTGCTGCGCAGATGAAGAATGTGCCAAACCACATGAGAAGACACTCGATAAATACTCTCCGGGTTTGACGGCTTCGATCGAAATACCTGACCGTGTCGGAGGCTGGAAGGACGCCTTTCAGGTGCTTCTCGTTCAGTTTGTGCTCCCATGGTGAGGATGCTGCGAATGAAGATGTTTTCGACTTTCCAGTATCGGCCCTGCCGAAGGATTTCCAAGTCGGTCGTTGAGGAACTGTGACTACGTGAGTATCATGCCCCATGACTGGATCATGTTCTCCTTACTCGAATTTTGATATTCATTGCTATCCTGCTCCGAGTCCACCGGGCGCCAGTTCCCAGTGGCATTCGACTTCAGAGGAATAGCCTCGCTACCTACGTAGCCTGGATAACTTGTTGGCATGTTGTTGAGGTCTGCTGGAGTGTGGCCTTGTCCAGACTGATTGAGACGCGAATATTTGGACATTATGACAGACAAGGGAGAACTGCTGCCGTCCGCAGGGTATATGAGGAGTGCGCAGGCGTAGGAAGGATTTCCATCCTCGTCTCCAAGACCAGCAGAAGGATTTAAAGATGTATGAAGAACTCCGTACCTCACTGACTACGGATTGGTATGCCAAGTATCACCAACCCCTCTTGGACATGTTTGATGCGGCTGAGAGAGGCCATGGGGCCAAAATACACCAGTGCTGGGTTTCGATATGCGCCTTCGTTAAGGCTTAGCGTGCCACAGGTCCAATTCGTGCGTATTAAACGATATAGCTAACACCAGGGCTATTCTCGAAGAGGAGAAGCTAATCAACCCTGAAGGGAGGCCACCCAGATCCTTCAGGATTTTAGTCAACTTTCGTGGCCTGCACCAACAACCTAAAATATGTGTGATACGGATCGTGTCCCGCATCAACGGGAGCTCACGAGCAAAGGGCACCACGCAAGCAAGGAAGACCGATGGGTGAAACGGTCGCCTCCTGGTGCGGAAGTCCTGCCCGGGCAATTTGTAGGCACTACCTAGCAATAGCTAAAATCCCCCTGGGCACTTCACATCCCCATTCTTGATGGCCCCAAAGAATGAGAGTCTGGACCCTTTATTTAGCAACGACCACTGCCCGATCATACGGAGTACGGAGTACCTACGCATGTTTGATCAGAAACACGACCGACCTGGAGAAACTCCTTTATGCCAATCCTTTGTCAAGCAGCGAAATTTCCTAGACTTTAGGGCTGAAACGTCTTGGGACACGGCACAGAGTCCCTCTTTGTGTATAAGCAATCAACGACCAAACCCAATTTAAAGTCTGGCTTAAGCTACTTAGGAAAGGTGGAACGATGGCAGAGCGCCACCAGACCTATTTCAGGCCACCCGACCAACTACCCAGAATGGATCTGCTTCCTCAAGGTTTGCAGTGTTGATTGCATGTATTGTATACTCCGTACTCCGTATATCAAAGGAACGATTGACTGGTGGTCAAACTCAGAACGGGACTGGAACATTGTCCTATCTCAGACCACGTGAGTGCCAATAGAATTCCGCTTCGTCGATGGGGAGAAGGATTTACGCTGCTTGCTTGGCTACTTAAGTATGTTCGATGAATGGCCTCGCCCATTCTCATCAGGCTCACCGGTTGTCTCGAGGCTTTGAATTGTCTCTTATGTGGCAGGATCATTCCAAGTGGAACTGCTCCGAACGGGTACGAGCATATTACTCTGTACATGTCTCCAGCTGTACGAGTTGCTGCAGCCTGATGATGCCTTGATTGCCTCTCCCAACACTTGCTCGCCCTGCCGGCTCGGGAGAAGGCTTCGACGGCTTCCAAGATATTAGTCGAACCACCCGAACCAACCAGCTCATGAGTCGCCGATTCAGTATCTAGTCTGGGTCAGGTTTCTTCTCATGACTGTGGAGTCAATAGGCTGCATCTAGGAATTCGACACATGATACATCAAAGCACACGAACAGCTACCTGTGGGAAGCACGAACGAGAGCGAGTCATACTAATCAAAAGTGACACATGAATTGCCTGGTATCTAAAATTTCTCGTCGAGGCTTCGCAATGCCCAAAACCACCGGCACAGTAGACCGCTTTATTTAGACCCCGAAGGGTTGCATCCGTCCCACACGGTTTTCCTAGCTCCTCGGTATTTAGGCGGTATCAGCACGATTCCCTAAGCAATTTGCCGTAGTCCCCACAGCGAGGATGAGGTACCGAGTACCTCGTGTCTCCCAAGTGTGACTAAGATTCGCCTGGTACCGAGTACTCAGTCCTGCATCTGAAGGATGAAGGATCAGACAGGGAGGCAAGATTACTCATACCTATGTAAATGACAGGGTCAGCAGACAGGCAAAGTCAGCAACGCCTCCATATATAAGCGAGGGCTCCGTTTTTCGCCTTAGCGCGCCATCAAGGAACGTCCTTCTCCCCCTTGTCGTTAAAATAGTGATCAAGCGAGCGATGGATAACATGGCTGCAGAACGCACTTTTCAGGCCGCACCTGCAGCGCCACTCCTCACACGATATTGCTTGTTGAGGGCGTTGATCGTTCGCCTATGCAAGGCTGAGTTGGAGACAAGTCATAATATCTTAACTACCGCCGAGGCCATTCAGAGCTGCGGGGAATTCACAGACATTTTGCTATCAGGTTTTGCTATCAGGCGAAGCCATTCCGCAATTCGGGGGCATCGAAACCTATGACGTTGATGCACGGCGAAGGTGCAGTACGGTTGAGAGCATCATTTAACACATCTATATGTTTTCATCACAGTCAATGAACAAACACAGACAGCCTGCTCCTAGATTCTACCGAACTTGAATTACAAAGTACGAATGAACTAGCACTCCGTACCGTGTGAGAACCTCGAAACAGAGGAAGGGCTCGCGTGGGCCACAAAACAGCTCCAAATCTAGCCTTGCCGTGAAAGGTCACCTGATCGGCTACCCCGCCCTCCCTTACAAAGTACTAGTATACCATAGCCAAACTTGCATTAATGTTCTTTCATTGAAAGTCGGCATCAAGGAAATAATTGCACGTTTCACTTACGCGGTGTAGTATCCAACGAATCGCAGTACATTCCAGACCACCCAGCAGCAGATATGGTCGTGTCCCCCGAGGTCTACCATCTGAAGCCCAACAAATATGCACCTAACAATGACAACCCCGTCCTGATATATCGGGACTGTCTTCCACTCCCTCTCACAGAAGAGAAGACCACTGAGTTTCTCGAGTCCCATGCATGGGTCAAGAAAGGGACGTGGGGCCATATTCCTGTGCGGCATTTTCATCCAAATACGCATGAATGTTATGGTGAGCACGTCCTAATTATTGTTCTGCTTGGGGTTTTTCTGGGGATCAGCATTGTTCTGCGATGGTTGAGTTACATGGCGAGTCTTCAATAGCCCTAACCCGAGGTCTTTAGGCGTCTTCCGAGGGGAATCTACGATCCTTGTGGGTTGCGGGACACACGACTCCGAAGATGACGGCACCAAGATCGATGTCTCCGTCGGAGATGTAATAGTGCTACCGGCTGGGACTGGTCACTGCAATGTACAGAGCAGTAAGGACTATCAATACATTGGTGTCTACCCTGACGTATGTCCTTGCGTAGCATATGTGCTCATTTGTCAGCCTGCTAACAATTGAACTTCCACTCTAAAGGGTGCCCCGCATTGGCGGAATGAGCTTGGTAAAGAACCCGTTGATCTTGAACAGTTCCGAAAGGAGATCACAGCGGTAGCCCTACCAAGCCAGGACCCTGTGAATGGTGCTGGTGGGCCACTGTTGAGCCTTTGGTCCAAGTGAAAAAGGGTTGCGAGCCTTGCATGGTGACTTTGACTGGGTCTTCAATTACAGGTCTCCGAAATCCCACCAGGCTGGATTGCCACTGTTCCGGTCGTAGAATGGTATCATTGGGTCATTCGAGACGTCCATCAATGTCTCATTATTTGGGTCCGCCGTCCAATACCAATTAGCCATTTCAGGTAGCTCTAAATTCACATTGGAACCTTGCAATGTCGAATGATTTTGAGACTCCTCAGTCATCCGCCCTCTTTCGGTCGAGTCCCAGGGCGGCTCCAGAGGGACTTTAGATATTGATGGTGTAGGGTCGAACCAGTCGGGCGAGGTAGCTTGAGCACGAGTCGAACCTTCTAGCCCATCAAATGAACCATGCCTCGCGGGCTCTGTCATTATTGTTTGGTCATTCTGTCGCGTAGACTGAGCCGTGTCTAATGCGCCCGGATGAAATATGCCTTTGCCCATGGAAGAATCCCCCCGAGGTGCTGCGTAATCCAAGATTCTCCACATTAGAATGGTGTTCATCGCGACACTTGTGGAACTACTACGATCTGACTGGTCTGCCTGTGTCGTCCATGTCGCCGAGTTGACTAGCTGATCTAATGCTTCGCACTGGGTAGATTTCTTAGTTGACCCCTCGCAAGTGAAAGCTGGACTCAGTAAAACAAGAAGCAGGCGGAGACATACCATCGAACGACATACTGGCCAATGTGTCGCCATCTCGGCCATGAAAGACCTGCATTTCTGCAACTCACCTAACGCAGTGGTGCGGGTCTCAGTATCACCAGCTCGACTATAATAAAAGTGTAGTGTCGCGGCGATTGACGCCGCATATGCAAAGAAAGGGTCAGAAAAGACGAGATTTTTCCCCGTTCTTAGACCCAGAATCCGCGTGACCCATCTGCAATGAACTATTGAGAGCTCGGCCGAAGTTCTCCAGAAGATATTTGGTCCCTGTTGATGTTGCGATTGTTTTTGAGAATATAGGAAGGGATGATTAAGTACCATATGAGTAGTGTGATAGAAAACCTGTGTGCTGAGCCAGGGCATCCAGAAGTGCCTGCTTGACTGTAGTTCGGCCTGGGAACGCTCAAAGAGCCTTGAATTTCCGAAGCGGACAAACGGTGGCAATTTGCATTCAAGATCGAGGAGACACGAATTAATCAATGTGTAGTCAGAGTCTGGAGACCAAGGAGACTTATTATGGCCATTGGCACAACTCCAGACGTATGACCTCACAGACGACCAGATGGAAATCTGCTGGATCATAAACGACCAGATACCAATCGCTCTTCCATTCATCTCATCGTAAGATTCGAGTGGGAACAGCTGACATTGTATGGTCGCCCTCTGCGACATGCCAGAAATATCAAGGAACCGAGGAGATTGAATATCATGACGAATTGACGGTATCCTAGTTGGCATTCCAAAGAGTTGGTCGAGAATAAGAATGCTCCAGCAGAGCTTTCTTCGGATCTCGTGAACCCTCGTTCTCTCGGTGGTTGACATAACTTCTATGCCAGCGCACTGTAGAAGATCTTTTGCGAGGGAGACATGAAGGCGTGCCACATGTGTATCATTCACTAAAAGCGCCTAATGAGCTAGACCCTGAGCATTTCTTCATGGATAACACGACTCACAGACGAAGTTGGCATAAGCCAATAAGCAAAGTGCTTGCAAAGTCGAGATTCTTACTTTACCGCTTGCGATCCTGAGCATAACAAGAGTTCGGCAAGCATCTGTATACAATTCTGGAGCGTTGATGGAGTCTGCGGGCTCCGTTGCTTGATGATATTGAGCTGCGAGAGCCAGTATCGATAATAGTAACTCTTCACAACATGTACTTGGATCCAATTCTTGCTCAGAATCGAATAGCCATAATGGTTGGCGATGGGAGTAGGAGAAATACCACCTGATTCCTTCCTGTATCAGTGGCAACGCTGGAAGCAGACTTGACCCGTTTAGTTGAAGCAAATGCACATCATTGGGGCGTACTTACCTTGCACTTGTTGTCGCTTCTTGCTCCACGACAAGCGAGTCTGGCCCGAGGTTGTTATTGCCCTCCGCTGGTAAAGAGTGCGGTGTCTCACTTCGGGTCATGGATGACCTAAGAGTCCTGGTTAGTTTGGTACAGTAGGATTCTGCAAAAACCTACCGAGGCTTCTCCATCATCATTTCCATCTTCGCCTCCAATTGCGCCAAGCGGGTCTCCTGAATGTCATGAGCTGCCGTACCTGCAATGATCGGATGAAAAGGTACCAGGTAACGAGTATGGCTTTCATTCTGGTGGCCAAACTCCACGCTGCTTCGGGAGTATTGACACTGTTGCTTCAACCGCGCGCAGCTGGAGCACCGAGGCTTTTCGCCTGGACATCGTGTTTTCTTCCGTCTTTCAACCTGACAGTCAGTGTTTGATGTGGGGATGCTGGATGAGCGATGCCGATTTCATACCTACAATTCTCACATGCCTGCAGTACGCGTTTCGATACTCGACTGTCTGAAGAATTGGACATCTGATAGATATTAATCTGGACTACGTTCGTGAGGGAAGAACCGACTATGTCCCGCGCGAAGGTAAGGTGGCTTCTAAGTAGTAGGCATCGAGCATCAAGGTTTGACCGACATCCCAGGGTCACTGGGCTGTCCAGTGTCTAGATAAGCACTGGCTGGGCTTGGGGAACCCCGCACAACATATGCTTTTCTCGGGAGCATTTGAATACGAGCCCCTCCAAAGTCCAGAAGTGCTGATTAGAAGCAATACGGCAAGTTTGGGAAGCGGAAGAATTGTATAGATTAGTATCTTGTTGAATTCCCCCCAACCCACGGGAAGCGATTACCTCTATCTTCCTTTACGTCTTCCTGCGTTAATATCGCTAGGACAGTCGCTGCTGCCAATGGTTATTGACTTAATGGAAAGTGGAAGCCCCTTTCCTTCTTACATAGGCTGTCTCCTTCCTCGACAACTGAGATAGGAAAGCCTTGCCTGGAGCTCACCATGCAAGTGATTTGGGCTCTGCACCGCAGCTCAACCCGGCGCAGAAGGCCTCGTCCTCCTCTGCGGACGATCCAACAGCGGGAGACGCCGGCCAGATAGGGGACTTTTGCTTCTCTTCCTGCTTGTGATGCTCTAAGACAGTCTTCTTCACAAGTGATTGAAAATACAAGGGTCCGGATTCGTAAGCGGGATGCAGAGGGCCGTTGACATATACGCCAGCGCCGAGGCTCTTTTGAGTCTCATTGCAAAGCCACTTGTCTTCACCAAGAACTCTTTTAAAGAGTTGATCAACCCTGTCAAATTCGGCTGGATCGCCATCAATCTTTCGGTAGACCTCATACTCCATCGAGCTTGTCGTTGCTGATGTGGGAACACACCGCATCATGTAAAAGAAATCGGCTCTGATCTCGGTCAGTTGAAAAGTCAAAGACGAAGGTAAGGGTGACTTACGTTACGGTCATACAGGCATTGGGAAAGTAATAAGTGCTGGCCAGCTTCAAGTCTGTCAAGCCGTCTTCCTGACGCTTGTTGTAATGCTGCAGATGGCCGTCCTTGCCCTCAACTCGGTAAGCGTCGATCTCGACCAATCCAGCGGTATCGGGGTGAGCGGTACGACAATGGAGGCACTCATTGTAGTTGTCTGCCAAAACCTTCCAGTTATAATCTCCTTGCATGCTCCAGGTATGGTCGAAGCGATACTGCGAGAAGTCAAAAGCTTCAAATCGCTTCTGCCGATCAACTCCATCTAGTTGCTCCTCCCAAGATGTTGTTGGTACCTCGGAGGCCTCAAGATTCACCCACACAAATTTGAGTTGGTCTATATGAACGTGAATGGGCAAAAGACCAGTTTTATCCTTGTCAAAGTCCGAGAATTCCTCAAAGTGCGGCGCCTTAGCGAGTTTTCCATTGATACCATACGACCACCCATGATATTTGCAAGCCAGGATTTTAGCATTCCCTTCATCTATATGAAGCAGCGGAAATCCTCGGTGCCGGCACATGTTATGGAAACCTCTCAAAACATCATCTTTTCCCAAGCATAAAAAGAAAGGGAATCCGGCTTGGGTGAGGCGCAGGAAATCTCCAGGTTTCTCAAATCGGTTCCTGTGGGTCACCAAAATCCATTTCTTGGAGAAAATGGCCCGCCGTTCGAGTTCATACATCTCTGGAGTTCGATACCATGACGCAGGCAGACCACGCTTTGTCGTACGAACTTCCTGCTTCTCCTGCCCATAACCCAGAAATCGCTTCACGGTAGCTGCCATGATGAGACTACCAGGGACAACAGATTGCTCTGGATGATAGAGTCAATGACCTTCTCAGTACTGACAATTGAATCTTGATATCGGCCAGGCGACCTTGGCGAGACGCGGATTTGTGACATCCTCTTCTTCGAGCTGTGCTCGATATCGATCCATTGATAAAGGCTTAGGCGAAAGCCATAGGCCACTCTTCAAAGTCTGATAAGAGGAGGGCTCAAGATCCATCGCCCTTGGCAGGGCCGAATCCAGCAGCCTGCGGCTCAGCCGCGTCACCTGATCGGAAGAGCCGAGGCCAGATCCGCGTGTTCATCACATTGAAGGATATCAGGACCTGGAGCTTCAGATCCGCACCGGAGAATTTGTTGGAGTAGAGAACCCCGCGATAGCGCGGCTGGACCGCATCCCCCGATAGGGTAAGTAACAGATAGATAGCGATTAGAGAGGAACGTGGACCTGCTTGGCCTCAAACACCAGTTTCTTCACAGCATACTTTGAATAAACCGTTCAGATACCAGCTCACTGATTCATGGAATGTCAAAGGTTTCGCTGGCCCAGTTAATACACCATCGTGCTGAAGTTATAGACAGAGGACAAAAATGACACAGAAGGACCTTGGAAGGAAGCTTCGCTGTATTGTGATAGGAAGGACAGGGTAAGTCGCCCAAGGCATCTAACCAAGGATAATTTGGCTAACAGCTGGTGTGAAGGTGTATCTGGCTTATTAATAGGTACATGATAGGAGTGTTCGTTCCCAGCTCCTTCCACAAGGCTGACACTATCCAAGCACAAAGACTTGAAGAAGCATTTGGGAACAAAGTAGAGTTTCATTTATTTGAAAAGGTAATCCTATCATGTTTGTCTGTTCCACCAATATATTTACCTAACTCTGGGGAACCTTAGAACGACGATGTCGGTGGGACATGGTTTGAGAATAGATACCAAGGTATGAGACTCCCAGCCCCAGAGAGGAGCAGTCTAACAGACAAGGTTGTGCTTGTGATGTACCAAGCCACATATATCAATAGCTTCTTGCCAAACCCTTATTGGTCAAGTTTGTAAGACTATCATCTGACGACTCTAGTCTATCATGAAGTTCTAACCCCTGGCAATAGCTACGCCTCGTCCGCAGAGATACAAGCATATCTCAAGGCTTTCACGTTTCACTACGGCATTCATAAACGCATCAGCTTCAAAACCAAGGTTGAGAGAGCAGTATGGAATGAGACTCGATCAACCTGGACAGTGTCAGTTATTTGAAAGGGTCACTTTGAGGCTGAATTTCTCATCAATGCTGGCGGGATTTTCAATAACGTTGCTTATCCCAAAATAGAAGGTTTGCAGGAGTTTAAAGGACCTCTACTACATACAGCTGCCTGGGACAAAGATGCCAACCTCACCGGAAAATGAGTTGCTATTATTGGCGCCGGGGCCAGCGCGATTGAGTGCCTGCCAGCTATTCAAGCCCAGGTTGAACATGTTGATATTTACATAAGAACGCCGTCGTGGATCACACCTCCAGCTGGTAGCACCCTCAACGGGAACAGAACCACGAATACACACAGCAAGAGATAACAATGTTCATCGAGGTCACTAAATATTCATTGTCTGTTAGACAAGAAATGGAGTCGGTGTTCAACCGAGCCTACAAGACATTTATTCGAGATGGGGACGAACAAAGAGCAGTCCGGGCCAAATTGGAGACTTATATGAGAGCGAGAATCAGCCAGCCGCACTTACAAGCAGACCTGATACCGAAGTTCGACGTGGGATGCAGGAGAATAAGCCCCGGCGAAGCATACTTGGAAGCCCTGCAAAAAGACCATGTCCAGCCGATCTCCAAGGACATTGAAAGGGCGACCGCCGATGGGCTGATTGCAGACGGCCTCCTGCGACACTAAGATGTACTCATCGCCGCGACGGGCTTTGACACGTCGTTTCGGCCCCGCTTCTCCATCATCGGCGAAGGTGGCACAGACCTGCGAGAACTCTGGAAAGACGATCCACCATCCTACCTCGGCGTCGCGGTGTCAGGGTTCCCCAACTACCTAACCTTCCAGGGCCCTAACACACCCATTGCTAACGGCAGCCTAACAGGCACATTGGAAGCAACAGCCGACTACTTTATCAAGATCCTGTCGAAAGCGATGCGCGAAGCCGTGGTATCGATCAACGTGCGCGAATCCGCACAAGCAGACTTCAACGCCCACACACAACAACTCATGAAAACAATGGTGTGGAGCGGGCCCTGCAACTCCTGGTATAAGTCGAAGCAAGGAAAAGTGACGGCCGTGTAGCCAGGCAGCTCGTTGCATTACCGTGAGGTGCTGGCGTCCTGCCGCTGGGAAGACTTCGAGTGGCGCTACAAGCGGCAACCGATTCGCGTGCTGGGGCCAAGGATTCTCGGATGGCGAGAAGGCTGGTAAGACCGATCACACTGACCTCGCGTATTATATGCAGGTGCATGACAACTTGTCACTTGAGGCGTACTATCTCGCTGCCAAGGGGTATGCAGAGCAGGGACGCCCGAGTTTGAGTTTCAGACCTGTCGATGAAAACATCTCCGGCGGAGAATCGTTTAGTGATGAGTCGTGGGAGGCGGAGACAAGGACGCCGGATGACGCACTGGTCCTGGAGGCGGCGGCGCTTGGTGCGTAGAAAGCGTAGAGAGTTCGGGTTGCAGGACGTACACTGGGTGTACCATAGTGCATGGTGAGATTGATTATGACGATATGATGTGATACAATATGCAGATGAGTAGATAGATGGAGGAAAGGAAGGACCAGTCAAATGAACAAACCCAAGGAATATTCCCTTTTTTGGAATATCGAAGAGACGTACGGAGTAATTACAGGTGTTGCATAATACCAGAAAACCAAAACGGTTTAATATCGCACCGGGGTTGCAGCAAATGAGGACCCGCCAGGCTAATGCTGCTGCGAGTTTCTAGAGCCTTGGGCGGCTGGCTTCAACGAGTATGATAATTCATCTGCTGGCGATGGGGCCTTGACGCTCCCTGGCTGATGACAAAGTGGGGAGCGAACGCGAGCGCAAATCCTCGATATTACCAGGATTAAATTCTAATTCGAGATACCCTGTGCGGAGGACGTACTACGGAGTACCAAATATCATGCATACCCTCTAGCTCGAGCGCTAAGCAGATTTCCCGGGTGGGGATTGCGTGGTTGAAAGCTGAAACATTGTAAGGAAGGGTGGGTGGGTGGATGGGTGCCTGAGATGCGAAGAGTAGCACTGGCAACGTATAACATCCTGGTATCTATGATTAGATGATGATCATAAGTTTGAAGTGTAAGGTGTGAGCTCTTGCTCCAGTATCGTTCGCCATTCAGAAGGGCTCAGAGAGACCGCGAGGACGCTGCTCTGGTGCATACAGCTGAAGTCCCAGGTGGTGTTCTGATTCATGACTTTTTGCTAGATATACAAAAGTTCTTCGCATTGTAGCCAGTATAGCAGGTCACATGCTTTCTAGCGGCTTCCACAATGCGTAACTTTCCTAGTCTTGCCCTGTCCCATTCTTCCTCTGAAACTAGGTCCCTCCCATTATCAATCCATCTGCCCATCAATCCAATTAGATGCTCTGCGCGGTCTGCGGCTCGAACGGAAACAGGGCAGCAACACCGGCCATGACAATAAAGAGGGCCGCACAGATATAGACGGGAACCGGTGTCGACGTGTTCGCGTATGTAGCCACGATGGCGGACATGATGCCCATGACACGATTGAGGGCGACGGCGGTTCCGTTGCCGGTGGCCCTGTGGCCCGAAGGCAAGACCTCAGGGCTGTATGCGTAGAGAGTGCCGTAGTAGATGTTGATTGCGAAGGAGACGGCGCAGCTGAACCCAACATTTTGCGCGTCGTTGCGCACCGATGTGTATGCGAAGAAGAATACCACTGGTAGGGGGAAACGAGCGTTAGGTTCAAGTTACAAGGCTGGGAGTTGGGTCAAGAGGGGGCAAGAGGAAACTCACTTGTCAGGAGCGCGCCGATGACCATAGTGTATTTCCTCCCAATCTGGGGGATTTTGCAGAGATATGCGGCAACAAAGGGCCCGAATATGGCGCTAAATTGAGCAAGGACGTAGTTCCGCCACGTGATAGATGGCGATGTCTGGCCAAACTCTGCGCCTCTGCTGCTAAGATATTCTGGTAGGAAGATGTAGTAGAGCGGATATGCGAGGCCGATCATGGTCCATGACAACCACACTAAACTCGTGGAAATGGCGAGTTTCTTGGTTGTGAACAGGCCCTTGTAGTGGACTATGATCTCGTTGAGAGAGAAGTGGTTTCTTGAGTGGGTAGTCGCGATCTTGCCATATCGCTCGAGTCGTTCGACGGTGAGATCACAGGTTCGTCCATGCTTTTGGGCAAGGTCTTGAAGCAGGTGCACAACTTTATCATCCTCGCCGTTGCATAGGAGGTATTTTGGTGTCTCGTGGAAGCGGATGATGGTAACGCGGGCAATGCTCATGGCGAAAACGAGAGCTCCGGTGGTGAACCAGAGGTAGCGCCAGCCCATGTTTTCGGATCGAGGGCAGTTATCCGCAGATGTGCAGCTGAAGTTGGCTGGCAAGACACATTAGTCTTGAAACTAAAAAGGGGGAAGGATGTATGAATACTCACGTATAAACGCCCAGGCTAACAGACCTGCAACGGTTTGTCCTACTCCCCACCAGACTGCCATCAAGGTCACGAGCCATTGATTCTTCGCGGGAAGGTATTCCAAGAAGACGGTGGTGTCAAGTACAAGATTTCCGCCAGCACCAAAGCCAATGACCGCAACAAAGGATGTCCAGGTAATAAAGTTAGGTGATGCCCCTGCTGCGATGGAGAATACAGCAGCAATCAAGAGAGATAGGTTGAAGGCCCACTTCCTCCCGATGATGTCTGCTCCCACCCCCCAAAAGAGGGCACCCACGAGGAGGCCAACGTAGAGGGCAATCGTTCCACCTCTGGAGTAAGATGGTTGGAATTCAAGAGTGACTTGCCCGGCTGTAATGCTCATGAGAAAGGCCATCAAGGAGTCGACAGCATACCTAAAGCAATCAACATTGGCACAATGAAAAGAATTGATCTTCACCTACCCAAACCCGTTCAAGAAGAATAGTTTGAGGTGATAATTGGTAAAGCCCACTTGATTGATAGCCTTGCGTAGAAGTCAGTCAAGTCCTTCTCGAAAGAATCAAACGGACATCCTCGTACATCGTTCACAAGATGCATCTTTGCGGCCAGTGCCGGGTCCACTCCGTTGTAGGAGATGAGGTCTCCAGTGATTACTGGCTCTTCACATGGTGACTCAACTTTACTATCCATGTCGACCATGTGAGGAGTCTTGTCATCACCTTTTCCCTCCAGCATTTTCAGGAGACAGCTGTACCTCAAGAGCTTGAAGTTGCTGACGTTGGTTGGTATCAGAATGGCAGAGCTCCCAGTAGTTTCTTGATCCGTGTAAATTAAAGTAGAGAATACATTTGGACAGTTTTGGACCACATTTTTATAGGGCCGGGGAAGTAAACCATCCCCACTGTTCGAGCATCGAATCAACAACCACTCCGTCTCTTGACCAGAGGCAGCTATCCTCGCTTGCGTAAAGATCAGAAGCCCCAAGGCTAGCATCCCTGACACGAGTTGGATTGGAGGTCGGATGGCCTCCCGGTCACGTGACCAAATCGGTAGCCTATTTATCAACCCCAGTCTTGGTGGCTTAGGAATAATAACTGGACCAAGAATTGCCCATTGTCACAAATCTATTCGGAAGAGACCCAGGAACTTGGATCGGACGACGGCCCGCAGGTATCTGCAATTCTTATCAGCCGTTGGTTACCTGGCCGTTCTCGTTGGACAATGTCAACCTGGGGATTAGAAGATCATCGTCGGGCCCCACAGCCCTAGGGGTACGAATGGGGTGGTCATCTCAGTCTCGCCTTCTGGACGGCTAGCCCCCCTGGTTCTGGATGGAAGAAGCCCCGGCGTGTTTTCCACATCGAGCGAGGTTCAAAATTGGGCAATCACGGCTGTAGTCACTCAGCTGAAAGAAAGGATGGTCCCGTGTCACCTTTCTGGGCCATCTCGACCCGTCAGCTCCCTTCTTCTGGATGGAAGCTGCGTTCATGTCACTTCTATGTCGCAAACTGTTCAAAATTCGACATGCACAGTTGTCGATTGATAGAATGAATGCGTCTTGATCCTTTTGTTTCAAGACTGGGCCTTCCCAGCCTCATTGGGCCGTTTGGGGGGGAACGAATATTACACAGGCTTTGGACCTGTGCTACGGGAAAGGTACTTGAATTGAATGACCATTTGGACCTATGAGATGGGAGATGCCACCGGAGTTCAGGTAACAGCTCATGGAGTCGGACATGTATTTGATTGTTGATCAAGTCAGGAAAATTTCCAGCAAGATTCATCGGATACAATGGATAAGACGTCAAAATCCCGGTCATCAATGATGCTATAGTCGTCATCTTCATCCCACACTTGGTCGTGCAGGACGTGGAAGATGTCTGCAGTGGAAGAGTCAGGAATCTCATCATCCTCATGGATGGCCACGGGGCATTCATAGCCGTCCTGAAGTTCATAGATATCATCGTCAAAATCCAAGTCCACATCCTCAATCCAGTATGGGTCCTCTGCCTCAAAGGCCAGGGCTCTTGCTCTCTGCTTGCCTCTTCTTTGCAGTGATTGTTCTTGATAGCTCCAAGACCATTTCTCACGGTACCTCTTCCCGACATGGTGTCGACGACCTAAGGGCCAGATGTTGATGTCTCGATCTAGCCACATATCTCGTTTGGTATAGGTATGGGATTTTGAGTTTTGTCTGTAGTCGACGGGGTTGGCCATGTCCTGATAGGGACGGTACTCAAGTGGAAGGGCTTTGAAAGGCTTCCACCAATAAATCTGTTCATACCGCCATACAGGATCATATTGCTGGCCTATCCAATTGGGATCGACACCTCGAAAGCCATAATATTTCGCGGATTGTTTGGCGTGGCGGTTTCGGGAACGTCTCAGGGAGCGGATGTCTTTGTGGGGTACACAGTCAGTTGGACAGTCCTCCGTTGTGCCGTCCTCAACATTGATTGAGGATGTGTAGGGATGAGATGAAGATGGAAGGTGCTCTGATGCCATTGGGAAGTGAAGCTAAGGTTGTCTTGTGACAGAGTGAAGCAGTGAGACCCGAGCGGCTTTCCCAGACAGGTTTTCGTTGGCAATCGCCTTTGCTGGGAGTTGGTGGCAAGAGTAGACGTATAGGACGTTCATATACTCTACAGCTGACTCATTTACTTCATAAGATTCGACGACGAGCGTTACATGAGTCACGGTCGTTGAGTGTGTACGAAAGGGGCTGAACTCCATTTGGTGATGCCGAACTTTGATTGGTCGAAGATGTGGCCGACAAGGGCTGTGCAGCTCGTTGTGGCCCTCCAGAAATCGACATGCAGGTCACCACAACTCCATTTCGAGTTCCTTCAGCCTGCTAAGGTTGGGAGAGATGTACCTAAAGACTCGTAGGTACGGTGCAGCTTTGTTAGTGTTAATGCCAGTCATCACATTGGTTGCAGCACATATCGGATTTCCAAATGCGCATTCAGATTTGTCCGAGCAATTTGGTTTCTGGCAATGATTATGGCAGACTTAATGCGTTCTCGTTGGATCAGCAGATTTCTGCTCAAGATGGGCCACTTCCTGTTTGGTGCTTTCATGGTCCAGGCATTGGACTAGTGATTTGGGGATAGTGTCACAGCTAAAGACATTCTCCCGGCGATCACGAGGTTTATGTTGGAATGCTGTGCTTTGTTCGATGTTTCGTTCTCGTCCAATCGACCCCTTGATGGACGAGAAGCATGACTTGAGTCTCGGACCTCCTCTCGAAGCGGTGCTACAGATAGAAACCGAATTCAAGCTCGGCTACGTAGTCCCGCGCGACGAGGTGGATTTGTCTGGTCGGGTTTCAGTTTCACCTTGCTCGCACGGGCAGAAGTATCATCAGCCTTGGAGACCCGATCCCGTGCTGAAGGCTTTGGTTTTGGCTTTGTTTTCTTGACCCCATTTTTCTTGCTGGCCTTCAAGACTGAGGCTGCATGATCTACGGCCAGCTTTTCCACCAAGTTCTTGATTCGTTGCTCCCGAAGTTTTGGGGAGGCTATCTGCAAGCGCATAAGAATGGAATAACGATCAGACTTGGCCATGTTGTCCAGGAAAGCAGAAGCAGCGGCATCGGCTTTCAAAGCGGTAGCGAGGTCATCAGGGATCGCAATTGTGGCTGGACCTGCGTAGGCCCGATCCCAACGGCCATCTGCTTTAGCTGCCTCGACAGCAGCGATGCCAGCAGGGCGCATTCGACCCTTTTCGGTCAGTCTCTCGACTGTGTTCACATTCTTTTGAGACCATGTGCTCTTTGCCCGGCGAGGCGTATAGCGTCCCAGCCACCACTTGTCATCAAAGGGATTCGCTCGACCATCAATCCAGCCGAAACACAGTGCAGTTTCCACCGCCTCGGCGGCAGAGATTGAAGCGATTCCAGATGCCTTTTTGGCAAATTTAATGTGGATTCCACGCGCAGTAGTATGCTCACGTTCTAGGAAAGCTTCGAACTCGCTGATAGAGGGGAAGGCGCGGATAGGGAGGTCTGTTGGAAGTGGTTTCGTAGGATTTTGTGTGGGGGAAGACATTGAATTGTAGGATACCCGCACTATTGGGGCTGGCGATTTAAATCGCAAGTGTTGGTACAGTGATCGATACTCTAGACGAAGTGTATCAAGGACGAGAGAATGCTTTGATAGACTTACAGCACCACAGATGAGAGCTCCTCTGAAGAGCATGGGCATGCAAAAAGAAGGTGCACTTAAACAACCAGATGTTCAACGCGCGACGCGATTTGCGGGGTTAACTATCAAGTACTATTATTAAGCCGAGGGATCTCCTCGGGCACCCAGAAGGCCCGGAAAAACATGTTACCTGGTTAACTGGTTTGTTAACGTGTTGCTTAAGTAGTCATTTCGTTAATCGGTATCCCAATTGGTAGTTGATGGCTGCCCTAATCTGCACCCACAAGGCTTCCTCCAAGGCCGAGGGGTTACCTAACTTAGGGGAGAGTTAGGCTTGAGGGGGGATAATTGGGGATTGGCGTGTCGGTCCGTCCTGAGTCTCAGGGGTATTGTCAATAGCCCTTCTATCAATGGGTAGCCTATCTGGTAATTCTTGAGCAAATCCGTGTCACCAAGACCTCGACTGTTCAACCGCCTCTATGGATTGACCATCGCATCCTAGGGCTGTCCTGGCCAACTGTCAACGGAACCTCGTCATAGCCCTCGAGCATCTGTGGTGGCGAGGCTTGTACCCCTTACGTCACGACAGAATGCACAAAGTTGGCCCATGACATATATCCTCGCATGGACAGATTAGTAGTGAATCTGATGCCCTACACTACATCTGTGTAGCTCCTGAGCTCGTTATCAATATGGTTAAGGTTGCAGAGAACCGAGTGATTGACCTGGACCTGTTCCCCGGCGATTCTAAAGGTGATAAACTCGCAGAGCAGACAAAGTGAGAGGATCTGTCCTTTACTTTTAGTGATACCATTTTGACACTTCGCGTGAAGGGCGGCCATAGCAGGCAAAATCCCACCAGAAGGAGCCCAGGGAGTCTCTGCAAATACCCAAAGCGCTATCACTGCCCTTGGTGGTACTGTTGGAGGAGGGTTGAAGGGTGTTGTTGATACACTTGGAAATACAGTTGGGACCTTGGGTGAGGGCGTGGTTGGCACTGTTCAAGGAGTCGGTGATGGTATTGGCAGTACTGTCCAATTTGCTGGGGGAGCACTAGGTGCTGGAGCTGGCCAAATCGGCAGCGTGTTCGCAGGGAAGATACAGGGACAGGGTAAGGCTTCCAGCATGGGAATGCTACCATACATTGGAACTAACTCTACTACAGATGAAACTGTTGACTGTCAAAAGCAACCTTTGCAAGCCGCATCCAAGAAGGGCGACGGGATTGAATCTGATGTAAGTTCCTCGGTGCAGGAACATAGCACTGACGCAAGCACCGCCGTCAAACAGGCCGCACATCATAGGGCCAGCGTGAAGGATTAAGTGGAAGACAAGGTCACTGGTGTGTCCTCGTCATCTTGACTGCTGAGTTGAAGTTTATCCTTGCAATAGAGGTAGAAAAGGGATTTCCAATCTCAATCATATGGACACAACCCTATGCATCATTCCTCAACTCACCAGAATCGTATACCTTTCTTCCCCCAAACCACGTCTGGGTGACTCTCTCCTCTAGGAGACTCTGAGGTGACCACTTCATGTTCAACACCACAAAATCCGCTTTCTTGCCAGCCTCAATCTTCCCGACTGCCTGATCAGCAAAACAAGAATATGCGGCGCCGAACGTCGCCGCAGAAAATGCGCTCAGCAAAGGTAAAGCCCAGTGCTCGTTGAAAACCTCTTCTGACTCTGGCTCTCTGGCCGATCGTCTCGTAGTTGCGATGTATATGTTCTGTAACGGCAGATTTGGTGCGGTAGGAGCATCAGTCCCTAACGCAAGGGTTACTCCCTCATCCAGGAAATCTCGGTAGGCGAAGGCCCTCTGTCTACGCTCGAATCCCAGTAAGGAGTCCCATTCTCGCGTAATTGCTGGATCGGCGTGCACCGGCTGTATGGATGCAGTGATACCATTTGCCTGAAGTCGTTTCGCATCGCCAGGCGAGGTGAGTTCCAGGTGCTCAATACGATGTCGTCGATCCTTGGACGCCACCCTCTCGAGCACATCAATCGCCAATTTAATGGTTGCGTCCCCAATTGCATGGAGAGCGCATTGCAGACCAGCGCTGTCAGCACGCGCCACCACTTCAGTCAGCATTTCTCGATTCCAGAGGGGTTCGCAAGAGACACCGTTCTTTGAGTATGGCTCAAGCAACGCTGCCGTGCAAGCGTCAATGACTCCATCGCCAATGACCTTGATCCCCGCTATCCGGAAACTCGGCGACGTGTCGAGGTTGTACTCCTTCCAGAGCTCGATCGCCCTGTCCACCTGTCGTAGGTTTTCCTCCGTCGTCTTGGAAGGCGCAATCAGCCAGTGGACCGCTATCCGAATCGTCAGTTCTTCCTTTGACCTGAACAATAACAAGGCCTCCCAGGCGTTCTCATCCATCGCCATTTCGACAAGTCCCGTATACCCCGCCGCATTATACGTCTTGATCGCCTCGCGGATCGACGTCATCTTCTCCTCCATGGATGCCGCCTTCGCCAGAAACGGCCACACGATAGTTACAGCGGCGGCCTCACTCAGCAGTCCCGTCGCCTTTCCCTTTCCATCTCTATGGATCTCTCCGCCCGCTGGATCCGGCATGTCCTGTATACCCATTTCCTTCAGCGCAGCAGAGTTGACCCAAGTCGAATGCAGATCCTTGGAATCGATATATATCGGGCGGCCTCGCTCGTCGAGATCGTCAAGGTCGCGTGCGAGGGCCTGTCCATCGGTCATGTAGTGCATCCAGCCGCGGCAAAGGATTCGGGACCTCGACTGGTCGTTTTTGGCTGCTTCTCGGATCGTGCTTCGAATATCTTGTAGCGATCTGCAATGCTCAAGGCTGACCTTCGACAAAGAGGTGCCGAACATCAAGAGGTGCATATGCCCATCAAAGAACCCCGGCGCAATGGTCTTGCCACCTAAATCGTGGACCTCAGCTCCATCTTGAGTAGCAGCGACGATGGCTTGGTCCTCTTCTGTGCCCACATATTCAATCACTTCGTCGTTTATGAGAAGTGAGCTATGCTTGAAACCTTCCGATTCGGCCTGAGCAGCCCCGGTAAAGATTTTGGCGTTCTTGAATATTGTTCGCATTTTGCCTTCGCAAGATCAGCTTCAAAGCAATTCGACCTCAAGGCGTAATCAAGGGTATATTACCCATCTTCAAAAATTCCTGATGGAGATTTAAGCAAGCTACCTAAGCTAAGAGAAATTGTTCGCCGTCAACTGCCCTGGCACAGGTTGCCCCTTTGGTGGTTTATGATTCTCCGCCAACTAGATTCCGACCTCGGTAGCGAAGTTAGCCTATCCTTAGCTATCTGACGTCCACCGTAACTAAGTACCGGTGCCACATGTCCACCACGGCGTCATAGGCGCCACAGTGCCAGCCACATCGAGGGTCTCACCTGCCTCGAGGAGTGCGGATCACTAGTCAGCAAATCAATGGTCTACTGAAATATGTACGGAGTAGATATCATGACACTTCCATCCAAAAACGAAAAATTAACGAAACAACCAATTTTTATCCTTCTGCAACAAGCTTAGCCGGTCAGCCGGGACCTTCTCGGTACCTCATCTCCTGTATTTCAACAATGAAGCCATATTTCGAGCATGATACTCCCATACAAGAACTTGGCCATGGCCTTTTTGAGGGTTTCACAGGGCCCCGCGGGTAAATTTGGCTAAATTACGTCTGCACTAGTCGACTTTCAGCATAATTCCAGAGGCGTGGGTGGCTGCCCGCATATAAATACTAGTCATGAGATTCACGAGGGGTGTGTACATGTCACATACGAAGAGCGACAAGATCCCTGGAGAGATTTCTGAGCACCCTGATTCTGGAATCTGGATTGACTGAATAGCCAAAAGCCTTGTGCGAAAGACGAGGTTTGAAAGAATCTGAATATATCCCAGAGGAAGACCTCAAACCCTTCGTTAGTGTCCGCCAGTATTTACACAATCATGTCGCATGAACCCTTGGTCACCCATATCTACACGGCGGATCCGTCTGCCCATGTATTCGAGGGCAAGGTCTATGTGTACCCGTCTCATGTAAGCCCCAACCCATCCTAAAACCTTGAAAACCTCCCAGCAAACACGAAGCCACCGAACAAAGAACCAAAATCCCATCCATTCATCCCAGACCACCACTAACCATACCCAGGACCGCGAAAATGAGATCGCATTCAACGACAACGGCGACCAGTACGACATGGCAGACTACCACGTCTTATCCATGGACACAATCGGTGGACCTGTAACCGACCACGGCATCGCCCTCAAAGCCGAAGACATCCCGTGGGTCTCGAAGCAGCTCTGGGCCCCCGACGCCGCCTACATCGGTGGCAAATACCTACTCTACTTCCCAGCGCGCGACAAGGCAGGGATATTCCGGATTGGAGTCGCAGTCAGCGACAAGCCGGAAGGCCCATTCACGCCAGACCCAGACTATATCCAGGGCACGTACTCAATCGACCCGGCCAGCTTTGTCGACGATGATGGCCAGGCGTACCTGTATTTCGGCGGCATCTGGGGCGGGCAGCTGCAGTGCTGGACGAGCGGAGAATTCGACAACTCGCAGTCTGGGCCGCATGAGCCCCAAGGGACGGATAAACCAGCCCTCCTGCCCCGCGGCGCGAAGCTCTCAGCCGACGGCCACGCGCTGGCCTCGGACGTCCAAGAACTGCAGATCCTCGACGAGGCAGGCAACCTGCTGGTCGCGGACGACCACGACCGCCGCTTCTTCGAGGCCGCCTGGATGCACAAGTACCAGGGGAAATACTACTTCAGCTACTCGACGGGCGACACGCATTACATCGCGTATGCGGTAGGGGATAGCCCGCTGGGCCCGTTCACGTTTGGAGGACGGATCCTGGAGCCCGTCGTCGGCTGGACCACGCACCATTCGATCATCGAGTTTAAGGGGAAGTGGTATTTGTTTTATCATGATTCGAGCCTCAGTAAAGGCGAGAGCCATCTCCGGAGTGTCAAGGTGAGGGAGATTGTGTATGATGACCAGGGCAAGATTAGTTTGGCGGAGAAGCAGTATTAGTCAGTTGACCTAGTTCGGGAGGGTCGTGGTGAGATATTAAATCTCTTGATGTAGGATTTTAGCTCGGTAAATAGTGTTCGGCTCAAGGAGGGATGCGCACATCTCTCAAAAATTGTCAAATATTTACTTAAATATGTGCTTGAAACGATCAGGTGGCTCTGCTCTCCTTTTAATCCTCATGTCTACATCTCTGACTTTCATCGACCACGTCCGATCCCGCTTTTTATTTATACAAACGATCGCGCTGCGTTAAATGACCCAACTAGTGGCAGAGGCCAATCCACTGCTCGACGACATTCTCCATATCAAACGCGATTCCCCACTGCGAGTAGAGACACCTGAATAGCTTGTGGATCGAATTCAGCTCGTAGAGCAGATTCCTCGAGGTCCTGCTCGAGCCACGTAATAAAACATCTCCGTGAATGTATCTCAGAGTGTCGGTCTCCGGCAACAGGATTTGGCTCGAAGTCGACAGCTCGGAAAGCGAGAGGTACGAGTCGTTGGTCGTCCGGCGCCCGCTGGAGAGGACGTCGTGCCACACGACCGTGCATGGGATCTGCAAGGCCGGCTGGCCTGCGAGAGTGAAGACTGAGTACACCGTTGCGGCTGAGAAGAGGGAGCTCGGCATGTGGATTGCGTGGGCTCGGCCGCGCGGGAGTTGCTCGACGAGCTCTTGGATCGCCATCGCATGAAGGAGGGCGCTGCGCGCGGCCGGCGTGGTTACCCAGCTTGCCAGATCCATACTGCACTTCGACGGCTCGGCGTTGCGCCATATGTGCTGGGTGATCTCGTACCTGGAGCACAGGGTCTTGCAGAGGAGAGACGAATCGATCACAGTGTCCAGGCAAATGGAGTGCCATCTGAGCAGTGTTTCGAGACGGTCGTTGGAGGAAAGGGATGCATTCGTCGCAATGCCTTCGTACACCTGGCTGAGTGCGTGCCGAACCTCGACCTTGGTTGGCACGCCGACGGCTGTATCTTCGCTGTCGTCATCTGATAGTAGTGACTGGAGACCTTCAAGAATCACCTTGTAGGAAAACGAGGATAACGGTGTGTCGATCCAGCGCTTTTCGGTGGTCGGTCGAAATAATTGCCGCAGGATGGTTCGGAAAGAAGCAGTCTCACGACCGGCGTCTGAGCGCATGATTGAGATCCACTCGTTCGCAGTTGATGCTTCAAATGCAGCCTCGCTACTAGGCATGCTCAGCTGGTTTGTGGCGTGCCTGACTGACGTGGGCTCTCCGGACATTTGTGAGATGAGCCCATCCAGCATGTAGTGCGCCAGCAGAGCTCGTTGCTGGATTTCTCGTGAGACCCAGGTTCGCCATTGGCGGTCCTTTTCAGCCTCTGACGCGTCTAGGGGTGGGACATTCTTCGTATCAAACGGTTCACTATCGAACATGCCGCTTCGCCGCGCCCAAACGAAACCGAGAGAATGAAAGGCCTGGCTCGTGGTCCGAATAGCTCGGTTTTTGGAAAGAGTGCCATACACTTGACCCAACACAGCAGTGATGACAAGTTGGACACCTTCGCAGGCATCATATTCTCCGCGGTGCGTAATCAGATTCTGCCAGGATGTAGCAATGGCAGTGTGAGCAAGGTGCCATAGGGTTTCACCCTTCGCTACCGCATCCTTTTGTCCTAGATATAATGATCCGATGGCAATGGCATTCAGAAGTAGCGTACGGGCACAATCCCGAAAGACGAAAGTTGCGCGGTGGAGGACGGGAAACGTTGGAATGAACTTCACAAAAAACATATGCAAGCATTCATCTAAGAATACCGAAGTGATGGAGTTGGATTTCGCTGCCGTGGTCACGCTAGATGACTATCACTTGTCAGTTGCCGCTTCTCGTCCATTTAGATTTTACCCACCAGTGCTGATATCATCTTGCTCACATCTTGAACTGCTTGTGAGTTCCCTCCAGACGGAATTGCGCCTATCGACGACGGCCTTTCGTCGAAGGAGCTTGGTGTTCCAAACATGTCACTTGGCGATGGGGAGGTCGAAACTGAGAAGGGAAGCGCGCCGAGGGGCATTTGCGATTGATCGACAGAATCAGTTGACATGATTGTCTGGAAAAGCTCCTCGTTGTCCGGCCATATCAGGTCAAAGTCAATCTCAGTCGCGTGGTTGACTGCGAGTGGTGCTGGTGGTGGGACCGAACTATCGCCAAGGAGTCGACTATCATCAGAGCCTGGAGCAGGCACATCATCGACTAAATTATGGCTCTGATCGAAACGTTCAATGCTTTCAGGGCTGACGGGTCTGTACCCGGAGTCTTGAATCGTCTGAGCTTCGTTGGGCTGCCGCCGGCGCGTATGAAGCTTCTCGTGGCGAGCGAGCGAATCTTGCCGGCTGAAGCATCGTCGACACACTTTGCATTGGAAAGGCTTTGCCCCAGTATCTAGTATGTCTTGATTAGCATCTTGCTTTCCGTGTTAGAAATTCGGAACTTACGCCTTCGTTCGTGTCTCTAGGTAAGGTCAGCATCCGATACCACCGCTTTGGGGCTGATCATACTCTCAGGTGTTCTCCCTTCGAGAAGCCCTTTTGACAGAAACGACACTCCATACTGGCGCAAATTCTGACTGGGCTCGCATTATAGATTGCATTTCCATGGAGAAGGAAACAATGGATCATATGACGGATCGTGGGGACTTAAAAATGTACTTCTCCGCCAGACCTAGAAACCTGGTGGGGACAAGACGGCCGAAGGGGCATCCGGGCGGGGAACTTATCGATCTTATGGTGGCAATTTGACGCAGCCGTCATCGGATGTATGGCTACTGGGTTTGATGCTCATCGTGACCGAGTCAAAGGCTTGTTCTAGGCTGTAGCGAAGGCTGGAAACCATTGGTCCGCATAGGCATGAGAATGTCAGCCACATATGGATAATACTTTGGGTGGGGATGAGATAGCTGTTCGACGTCTGGCGTGAGGCTGATCTATGAAATTAGGCCATGCCTGTATTTACACCCCAGATCCATCAATTCAAGTGGGGAGTATTAAATTCATCTGCTATCAATGGGATATCTTCAACGACCTGTGGTGAAGCGAAAGCGGGGCTCAGTTCAGGCACCATATAATTCAGCCTTGACCAGCTCTTCAGCCACCTGAGCACAATCGTGGCCGTATATCTTTTTCTGCACATCGGCATCGGCCCATTTATCTGGCACTGGCCCCTTTCCTGCCTTCAGCGCTGCGAATTGTTTATCTCGCTCCTCCTTGGCTTTGCCTTCTCCCAGGTGCAGTGCCCTTCCAGAAGCGGCTGCCAATTCAACGAGCGTCTCTGCCCGCTCCTTCCGTACCTTTTCGTACTGCTTCAGGGCCTTGTTAATATCGGCTGGAGTGACGGTACTGGGGAGGTGCGAAAGTACCACTCCTAGCACGGCTGCGTCTTCAATGGCTTGAGCCGCTCCCTGGGCCATATGTGGGAGCGTTGGATGGCATGCATCTCCCACGAGCGCAACGGATCCATGTACCCACGTGGGTAATGGTTCGTGAACCCTCAGCTTCCATTCGCATACTTCTCCCTCAGGCACAAGCTCAAGCATCCTGTGGATCATTGGACAGAAGTCGCCGTAGACATCCAACATCGCCTTCTTCGACCCTTTTGTTGTGTAAGTGGCCGAAGGAGCTGCTGCGAAGTTTACATCTGGTTGAGTCGTGGAAATATTATAAATCTGCTTGTTGGAAACCGGGTACGCAATTATGTGTCGTTTCTCGCCAATCCAGCGTATAACTCTATCCGCATCGATGAGTGCGAGCAGCTCTGGGTCTGAAGCCATCTGTTCTCGAGAAAGCATTATCCGGTAAGCCGCTTGGTTTGTATCTTTGACGTCCGCAACCACATTCAAATCTTGGAGGATCGCGATTCTTGTACTCGATTTAACACCATCGGCACCAAGGAGAACATCGCATTCAACTTGATACGGTTCACCGTCTTTCCTTGGGATAGCAATGAAACTCGGCCGAGGACCAAACTTGATATTTTCGCATGTCGTTGCGAATTTGAATTGAATGCTTGACTCTCGTAGGCATCCATTGTACAGTTCTCCCGCTAAAGTGGCTCGGTGCCCAACCATGTGCGGATAGCCATAGGTCTCTCGAATATATTTTAGGTCGACATGCCCCAGCTCACCGTCCGTAGAGCCCTGCCGTATGCTCGTTTCGTTCAATACCACTCCTTCCTTTGCAATAGCCTCCCAGACGCCTAGCCGGTCGAGGATTCGCGCCATATTCGGCGCCATCTGAATACCTGCACCGACAAACCCAAGATTGGACGCCATCTCAAATACAGTGATGTCCAAGAACCCGGCGCGTGCAAGGGCTAGGGCGGTGGTCAACCCACCCATGCCGGCACCCAGGATGCATATTTTCAGAGACTGGACTTGAGAGTGCATCTTTGCGCTGGAGACTTGCTAATCGATGAGTGTGAATGGAAGCTGCTTCGCAAAGTTTCAGCCACAAACAGGTATCATAAGCATGAGATTCAATAAATACTCAAGACCTTACAGATTGTAGTCATCCACGTGTCCGCACTTCAATCCTGTTTCGGTGGCGACGACAACATGGCAGTTCGTGGTCCCCTGCAAATCTTATCGGTTATGCCTAGCGGCAATTGCAGATGGCTTGAACCCGGCAATGCCTGGTGCTGTCTCTAAGCTTCGCTAACCGACCAAGCCTTTCGAACTCCCCACAAACGAAAGGTGAGGGGCAGCGCCACCCTGAAGCTGTTGATTCGAAAGGCAGCAGGCTTCCGTTTGGGCCGAAGGACACCCGCAGGGGAAAAAATATATCCGGCTCGTGGGTCTCATTGGAGCCTCGCCGATTTCGGCAACAGAATTTCCAGCCTTGAATTTACGCTGACATTCACGATTCGGTATGTGGCACTGAGGACTCCTACAAACCTGATTAGTCAGTAAAGGAGCTGGTGAAAGGTGCTGCATTGTCTGTGTCTAGAATTCCAAAGCCTTCTCGTCGTCGGTCTCTATGTCTATGGCAGATCTCTAGGTGAATCGCGCCGTTTATGCTAATATGCCAGGAATTCGCTCTTTCAGGTATTCAACGACCGCATCAGGACCCTTCTCGACCTGCAAGCCCTGAGGGATCGCATGGGTCTTGATTCCTGGCTTGTTGTCCCTCGCAATCTGCTGAATTCGGGTACTTTCTTCTGGTGTCCACATCGAGGCACAAAACTGTTGGCAGTCAGTCGTACGTTGTCATGATTAAGACCCAGCTGGGATGTCGAGATTTGCCTACCAAGACGTCAGGCTGGAATTCTTTGACTTTGCCTTCTACCTCATCGATTGCTGAGTTCCACCGTCAGCGGGGCTCGTTTTCATACACGCGCTTTGAAACCGTTGCTTACTTTCGCAATTCGCGACATGCTGGATCGTATATTCCTCCTTGAGATCCTCGACCATGCGCCCAACGAGTCTTTTCGCTCGCTCTGGGGCTGTGTTCACGGTCACCAATTTGTACGGTCCTTTGGGAGACATTGAGAGGTAATAATTGTGAAGAGGAGGCTGAAGAAGGAAATGCTAGGATGGGGTTTCTAGTTTATTGGCGACCTCTCGTACATGTGGTCGCCCATGTTTCGACAACGAGGGCACGGCATGGTTAATCTATGATCACGATCTCCTGATAGACTTCCAGCTATCGGAGAAGGGCTACATAAGCAGGTCCGTGAAACTCCCCACTGCCCCGGTAATTGAATTGGCAGTTTGTGGGGACTTGAAAGGGTGCCACAAACTCCCCAAATGCCGCCCGAGGGCCTACCCTCCCAGCCGTGCCCAGGGACGAACAACTCTCCTAAGTAATAGCTTGATGGCTACTTGCTCGTAGGACCAACTATTTGCAAGAGGCGCAGGGCGACGATTAGCTAATCGTTAGGGTGCGGCTCAGCTGGGTGCCAGCTGGGTGCCAGCTGGGTGCCAGCATAGGGATAGTCTCCTATGCCTCCTTCATCTTGCTCCCATAGTTGCAAACCGCTTGCTTGCTGTGCACTCTCTTTCTCGACAGCGTTTTATGTGACTGAGCTTTACTTGTATTTCATGGCGAGGCGTCAACTGCTATGGCCGAGGTATCTCTTAGACGACTCATCAGGGCATTGAGACTTGTGGGGAAGCAACGATTGAAGATTTGGGGAAGATGAGGCTGAGTATGCAACACTAAACTTTGTTTGTTGTGTTCCCTACTAATACTTGGTAATTGACGATTTTCTGGCTCTAAGTTAAGAGTGGCGAAATCTGCCCAGACCCTCAGCCACTACCAAAATCCATATACTCAGCTCTATCTTGGCTTCGGCCCCAACCAACCATCCTATCCAGTAGCAACCATCTCCGTGGTAATCGTTGATCAGAATGCAGGTCAGCTGGGAGGACTTGCATGCCTCGCATCGCAAGCACGCCTCGCTGGCCCTGTCGGAGGCTGCGGTGAGTGTTTAGCCGGGCAATGACTTGCAGGTCATCCAGAGCGCTTCGTTGTCCATCTTACTTGCATTGGTGTGTATCCTTGATTTAGAGGTGTATGTAGCGGTCAAGACGAGATCGTCTGACTCTGTGGGAAGAAGTGGACGTCGTGCAAGGTAGCATTGGGGGCTAGGCGAGGAGGTGGAAGTTGATAACGGCCGCTGACCGACCAAGAGCGAAATGGTCGCAGCATCCCATGCTAGAGAGGTAAGATTTCCTTCTGGCTTTCCAGACAACAAGCTGAAGAACGGGTTCTTGGTGGAGAATAGTAGTAGGGTTAAAAGAGTGGCATAATCTTCCTGAGAGGCGGTTGGGCTACAGCCTCGTGAGGATGTGGGATGCTCCAGGTAGGCTTCATTGTTTTCTATCCAGTCGAGCCCAAAGCGGATTTTTTAATGCTTGACATATTCAAGTGTGCTCAGCTCAGTCAAGCTCTAGCTATTGTCTCCTATTGTTGGCTCACTGAGACGATGGTCGTTGAGGTCCAATGGGCTTGACAACGCCGGCAGTATCATAGTGGCCACGACCCATATTGATTGGAGATTCCATTGTTGATTTCCCGACAATAAGATCTTGCTTGATTCGCAGCAAAGGTGATGGAGGCAGGATTTATTGGCTTTATCGTTTCCCGATTGATTGCAAACTTAAGAAACCTGAACAAATTGATACCGCTTGAAGAAAGCAGAAAACTGAAAAGGTCTCAGGAGGAAGATGGCTGGGGCTTTTTATGCAGGTCCCAACGGCATGAAAGATTTGGTGTATGGTACTAGTGATGTATTTGCGTAAAAGCGTGGTGTGTGCACGAGAGGCGGAGTGAGCTGCTGGCTTGAGATCCACCCAGGCACGAGCAGGCATCTAACTAGGCATCTTACAAGTGACAAGCTTGATCTTTTGTCCCAAAATGTAAGTATTCATGGGGATCGCACCTGTGTTCTTTCCCCTGCCTGTGTCAGCTGTCAAACATGCGGTGACCGTGTGGCGCTCGGCAAACTCCAGTGGAATTCTGAAGCATGGGAACAAGGACGTAAGATTTACCGCTAGGTCACGACAAACTCGGCCTTGTACACACTGCGATGCGATGCGATGCGATGCAGCCTGCAGCCTGCGACCTGCAAGGCAGGAGCAAGATGATGGGGCTTGGATTCAACGAAAAACTCGGTGTCGGTCAAGCCGGCAATTGGCTGCCCTAAAGACCAGATTGTGCAACTTCTTACACAGGCAGGCTTTACTTGGTCGGTCTGTGCGTATGTCACACGTTGTGGTCCCGGCCCTCGCGGGCGGAGTGGAGGACAGAGTCTGTGGCTATCGCTGTTTGAGCGTCCATATTCAATATCTCCGACTTGCTGGAACTTCTCCTGCATACCAGCGGTGGGTTGGAAAGAATAGACCTGGAAGCGTGTTTCTAGTGAGTGCGAGAAGGGAGGATGGAACAAGGTCCAAAAAGTCGGTGAGGAGGCTGACCGTCAACGTCCCGCATTTCCTTTTCCACGCGCACCTCGCAGCTGGCCTAAGGCTGGATCGAGACAAGATTGGGCCCAGGGTCCAATGCTCGCTTGGGACGAGCGTTCCAGGACTTACACATCCCAGATATTCTAGATTCCTGTTTGGTGTACGAAGCTGGGGAAATTATCGATCTATGGGAGGGCAACGTGAAACAGAACTTCGGAAGACTTGATGGAAGTGTAGAGAGTCATTGACTTTCAGTGGAGCGTAGTACAGCTGCTACCATGATACAAAGTTTGTATATGAAGTCTGAAGGGCCATGGAAACAGGATATCGGTAGAGAAGGGGCTACGAGCCTACAAGGCTCTAGGTTCCGGGGCACCGGCAGAGAAGAGCCCGACAGGGGGGTTAAAGTGCGGTAAAGGATTATGCCAGGTACATGTATGAGCAAGCCAACCAACGACCACTCTCTAGGTAAAGGTCCCACTAAATCGGTACCTGAACATAATTCTTCTCGGCGCTGTCAAGAAGCGTTGTTTGAGCCCCGTCATCGACTCGAGATAGACGAAAGAAAGATGTGCTCTCTTATTGATACGACTCCACAATGAGTCTTCTGTATTCGGTGTAAACATATGTGGAGTGAACGTTAGAAAGCACCCGTAGCCCAACGGAACAAATCCTCACTGGTAGGTTGTGAGTACTGGTCTTCGATCGGAACCAATCTACTCCTGGTAGCCCACCAAATTCGACACTGGACACCGACGAAATTCACCATGGATTCTTGTCGACTTTCCACGTCACTTTCTTCCACTCGAGAAATGACTAATCGGATTCCGTACCCTTTTCATCGCTTCAATGCGATGATAGGTGGTCTTCACGATGTGCCTAACATTCTGCGGGAGAATGCACTTACCTTTGACTGTCCAGGCACATCTGGCATTCCGCTTCTCGTCCCACGCATGAAACACTTCGTTGTACAGTAGAATGAGCTTTATTGGAGCGACCAGCCCATGCCGTCGTGCACCCTAACGCGAGTTAACGATCCTACACGTCAACTCCTCCCTCGACATCTACCCCATGCATCTCTCCCCTTCGGAATTTGTTGGCCATTTCCTCAAAGGTGCACCACTCCACACCCTCTTGTTGATTGATCCAATCGATGAGCCGCTCGTGCATCATCAATATCTGGGGCTTGCCACTAACCTGGGGATGAATGCTGATTGGAAACACGAATTGTTCGTACTCTCGTTGACAGAACTCAAATTGCTCCTTCCAAAATCTTTCGATTTGGTGCGGGTCAACGAAGCCGGAAGATCCTTGTCCACGGACGGTTTGAAATGCAGGCCAATCGTCAACGTGCCAATTGGCCGGGATCTCCACGATAGAGGACGGCCGCAATATTGACATGGGAGTCATCCAATCACTGGCTGAAGAATTCTCATAGTCTGTCTCCTTCCACTTTGCTGGTGGATACGGGAGATAGTACAACTGTGAGTCGTGATGCATAAACGAGTGATCATACTCAAGCCCAAACTCTTCCAGCAAGTTGACAGTGTCAGGAGAGGGAGTCCAGGCAGGAGCTGTCCAACCCTTCGGCTTCTTGCCTGTGAATGAGGTTACGACCTCGATTGATTTCTCTAGTACATCCCGTTCCTGTTGAGGCGATAGCTGGGAGACAAACTCGTGGGTATAGCCATGGAGGCCGCTGAATAAAATTCAGCAGTGAGACCAAGAAGATGCCCAATATTTAGCTCCCTGCACTTACATTTCGTGCCCAGCGTCCCTCACCTTGGCCATTTGCTTTGGGAATGACTCAATCGAGTGACCGGGGATGAACCAAGTCGCTTTAATGTTGTGCTTCTCAAACATCTTGAGCAACCTATCAGTCCCAACTGTTGCTCCAAAGACACCTCGCGATATATTTGTCAGGTCGGCGGCCTGTCCAGACTGTGTATTAATCCAGCCGCTGACGGCATCAACATCAATGCCATAGCCTACCAGGATCTTCTTGGGCATTATTCTAGAACCTAGGGTCAAGACCGGAGACACAGATCACGAGCGCAGGTTTAGATGTAAGATTCAAATCAAAAAAGTTATCAACGAGAACTTCTGCAGCAGAGTGCTACGAGGTTGGGTATTTGAGAGGAGAAGATTTAGATCCATAGAGGGACCAAAGAATGAGGAGATGCCCGTCTCGCCATCCTCCACACGAGGGGATGGTGAGCTCATATCAGATGAAATAGATGTGGTAAACACAAGGGCTTGTTGATGATCACTTTTAGGCCTTGGGCCCTTTGCCTAACAGACGCCGCTTTTGGGCTCAACACGTGCTCCAAGTCACCCAAAACTTGTGGATAAAGAGGCAAGGGCTTAGGATCTACCGCCTTTTGGAAACTCATGCGATTTGAGTATTTCTACACTGGGAAGACATAAAAACAGAGCATTCAGCTGAGGCAAGGGATGGCCTCCCTAATTTTCGAGCCCTTTCGATAACTCCTGGCCTGTATAGGCACTTCGATGCCACGGCTCACGCCCGAATTCCTTCGACGAGCGGCCTCTGTGGACGTCCATCTCCCACTGCTCCTGCGGTACTGTCGCGATCTCTCCTCCGCGCGAAATGAACTTCGATGGTTGAAGGAGCATGCCCACATTCTTGCGGCTACTAGTGTACCCAAGAATGGCCCATCGGCTATACTGCTAAAACAAAGCAAGAAGACTAAGAGCCTAGCGGCTCTTACAGATCGCCGCAATGTCGGTGCACTTGAAAATAAAATACTCGCTAGAATGGTGTATCAAAGATCTCGTGGAAGGCCGTTGCAGTACATACTCGGAAGCCAACCTTTTGGAAATCTAGAAATCCAATGCCGCGAGGGTGTCTTGATCCCACGTCCAGAGACAGAGACCTATACCGAGCAAGTTTCCCAGATCTTGTCTCAACTCATCCCCGTGCTAGTGAACGACCCAACAAGCAGTATCCGCCAAAACAAGCGGATCCGCATCCTCGATCTTTGCACAGGCTCCGGTTGTATCGCTCTTCTGCTTCATTCTCTCTTGAAGCCACCGTCAGGGACAACAGCTCCATTCCCCGCTGTGGCGGCAAATGGTCTCAGCATCGAAATCCTGGGAATCGACATATCCGAACGAGCAGTCAATCTCGCACGGTTGAACTTACAGTACAACATCAAGAAAGGACTTTTGCATCCAGATGCAGCGCGAGACATTCATTTCACCAGACGCGACATTCGAGATCTCAATAGCGTTCCAGGCGGAGTGTCCATTGAGACAATTACTAGTGAAGGTCGTGAAACCCAGGCCTACTTCACTTCCGACCTTGAGACTCAAAGTCTTACCGATGGTTCCTGGGATGTCATCGTCTCGAATCCACCATACATCTCGGGCAAGGAACTGACCAGATCTGGCGTAGTCGAGAAGAGCGTACGAAAGTACGAGCCTAGATTGGCATTAGTACCGCCTGATGACGATGGCTGTGATCCCCAGGACCGCGGGACACCTGATTTGTTCTACCGATTACTTGTCCAGATTGCCCGCAAGGTCGATGCGTCCCTTCTGGTCATGGAGGTCGGGGACACGGAGCAAGCGAATCGCGTTCTGCGGATTGCTCATAGGGAGCTCGCATATAGCGGCAACGACATCTTGCTCGAGTCGTGGCGAGATGACAGCTCCGTGAGGCCAGGAAATAACCTGGGAACCATTACGCACGATCCAGAGAGGGCGCCAGTTACATCCGAAGAGGAGATATCCGATCGAGCTGTCATCTCCTGGCGGGGGAATTGGGGTCGCTGGCGACGTGATACCTCCACACCTCCGGTTATAACGACCCATCAACAAGCAACGCGTCCTCCAAGGGGTATACGAGAGCAAGGCCTCGAAACAAGGAATCATGACCTTGGCTGACCAGCTCACCAACTGGACACCCTCAGTGTGGGATGCGCCGAAAATCGTTGTAGAATTACTGTATAGATAGAATTGATACCCTTAGAATGCTCTTTTTCCAAGCGAGGGGATAGGAGCTGTATTGTTATATATATCAACCTCCAGTTGTCTCTCACGATTCTTTCCCCGGCTAACGGTCATAGTAATATCCCAATGCCTAACAGCTTCCACTCTTGAGCCAACATTGACGTCATATGGAGAAGATCTAAAGTCCATATATTCGGTAGCCATAAGTAACATCAGAAATTATTTGAGAATAGGATCAACAGCGCCTCTCTAGAATTAGACTGTTGAGTCCATCTAAAAAGTCTCACAAGAGTAGTAGTATATCTTCGTTGGTATTAAGTCCCGGCAATGCAGCCGCCAATGGCCCCGATCCTTCTGCGGCCCGGCTTTCTCCCGCCTTTCCAGATTGAAGATGTCAGCCCATCGAGATGTTCTGGACGGCGCGAGAGGCACGGAGCCTGATGCGGTAAGACATGGGAAAATGCTCCCGAATGGCTTCCAGCGCCGCGGACAGGACAATGAGACACTGAGCTATCCTTGTCCAGCCACCGGTCCTGGCGGTCTGATTCAAGGCTTCGCCGGATCAAGACCATGGCGGCCACAAACATACTATCCAGCATGGTCGGACTCATGTTTTCGACACAGTTGATTTCCGCCGACGTCCGCACCAACTGGGCGATACGAAATGCATTGTCGTAGCAGATGGGCTGCGACAAGTCGGGAGTGAAGCCCGATAACGTCACTTGCGGTTGGTTTCCGAGTGGGCTGTTCAAGCCTCTCTGTGCCGGGCGGCATCGGGTGGGAATCTGGTGGATGATGATCTGCAAAGCGGAGGCTTGTGTGTTGAGAGCGCAGGCGGACGAGCCCAGGGGGCGACATTTCGGAGTCTTCCCACTTCACACCTGGTGGCAGAGAATCCTGAAAGGATTGAATATTGGCACACAGCTGCGAAAGCTGTCGGATCGCTTGGCCGTCTAGGGGAAGGGCGTCATTGACAATGTCGGCCACAAAAGCCATCTGGATACAGAGTTGGACCCAGCCGTAGAAAGACCACTGTAGACGTGTCCGTTGGATCGCAGATCTTGCTCGATGGGAAGCTCAAGCTTACCGCCGAAATGGGGATCTGTCGAGGCCGACCGAGAAACCAGGCACTGACGGTCTCGTAGATGAAAGCAGAGTACAGCAAGTTAGTTTTGCCGACAGCTGGCCTCGGCCTCGGTGAGTTTGCCTTAGGTGACGAGGTCGGAACAGTCTTCATGAAGTCCCAGATCGACCAGTAACAGTAAGGCGATGCCTGCTTGGGCATTGGTGGGAGAGAGAGCGAGAGCAAAATGCATGTTTGATCTGATCCTTTGAGGGTCCTACTTACCGCCGTGCGTCCAGCCTACCCGATGAGAGCCCATGCTTGAATCAAAATTGCTCAGCAACATAAAGCCCATAATCGAACCAATGGTGGGAGATTCGAGCTGCATCAACAAGCCTGCCTCTGCGCGCTTGACATATCGGTGGCCAAGACTGCGGATCACGGCCGATGTGCTGTTTCGGGCGCCAAATGCTGCTTTTCCTCTTCATCTCGCAGATCAGGCCCAGCTGTGTTTGTATTTTGTTACATGGCGCTGGAACCGATGCTCAGGGGGAAGGATATGGCTGGGGACCCAAAAGTGGCCATGTCTGGCAATGGCGTCGCTTGTCTCTACGTGTCAAGCATCGGCGACAGTTGAACGACAGCCTCTGGAGCATGGGGTGCAACGACGAGCTGAGATGGAGCCGCGGTAGGAAGTTTGTCCGACCAGGACAATGCCAGTGTTTCTTGTCGGCTGGATGACAAGTTACCAGAGCCACGGCCCTGCGCTTTCGACCTTCGATCCTCCCGATTGGAATTCTCTGTGCCATTGGGAGGGTCCTCCTCTGAGTCACGTTGAGATTGGTCGTTGGATGGTTGTCGCAACATCGACTCAAGGGTTCGAAGACATTCACGAATTCCAACAATATCTAGCTGTGCATCGTCCCTGAAGAATATCAGTATTGTGTGCTCCTCGTGTCTCACGCATTTGGTTGATACATACCCTTTGCGGCAGTCTTTGTGGTGATCTTCGCGGGCCACGTTGCATCTATTACCAGCTGCTCGACAGGGCATGCAAACATTGACATCTGCCGTAACAAAGTCACACTGCAAGATGATTTTACCAAGGAAACCTTGCGTAAAGGTAGCTTTTCCTTGTACCTTGGTTTTCCGGATCATACAAGCCGTACATGCCAGGCTCAACCACGGTCGACCTCACTTCAGCGCGGAACTCATCTCTCTTCATTTGTGTTTGAAAAATATATCGAACCGTAGTTAGAACTGATTCAGATCCGGAGTCTGAGAATCGATTTGACACTTCCACGGTCTATATGTCGAAGGCTACGAGGGCGCCATATTTGTACTCGAAGCTCCATACATGCTTGGTATCCGAAGGGATGGTGCTGGTCATAGTGACAAGATTTGGCTACGGTCGATCATTGACACCCTAAGCTGGGGGTATTTAACCAAGCATCTTTCCTCCCTCATCTTCGTCGGCGCTTTATTTATCGGTAAATACTATTATGTTTCGGGCACATTGCCGAATTCTGATAAGTTTCGCGGCGTGAGGCATCAACAAGGTAGATGGTGGTGCATATGGAAGAACAACCCTCAATCTCACAATCACCTACACGTCTCTGGCCAAGAATGGCGAGCGCCGCCATGACCGGGTCGAATGCCAGCGCAGATGAACTCGGGCAAGCACAATCGACTCAATGCCGTCGATACACCAGATGCTAACACCAAGGATACATACACCTGGAGCGGGAGAGGTCGCTTGAGAGTCGCTTCGAGCCGCTGGCAGATTCTCGGATATGGGCATAAGGAGGGCAGCTGGGTGGTCACGTATTTCCAGAAGTCGCTGTTTACTCCCACGGGCATCGATATCTACGCTCATCGCAGAGGCGGATTGTCCGAGGAATTAATTGCTCGAGCAGATCAGGGATGAGATAAGAACTATCAAGGACCACCACATCCGGAGACTGGCCGATCTTATCTTCCCATCAAGCACGAGTGGTGACGGAACATGCTTATGAAAGACTCAGGCAGCTTGACGAGCAGTTGGAGCCGTTGAGGCCCTGGTACCAACCGCTGCCAGCAGCTCCTACTCCATGGCTGCCCATTTGGCGACGTTCTCTGCTTCGGTCGTCTTCAAATCCAAGTCCGCGAGCTTGAACTCCATGAAGTCGGCTGCTCCATCATCCGAGTCGGTTCTTCGCTTCAGAGCTAGAAAGACGCTTGCAATCCCTCAGTGCCATGGCCATGCCAAAGTCCTGACCATCTGAGTAAAGAAAATCACCCAATCCCACCGCCCCATGCTGTTCTTGAAGAGTCTGTAGATGGATCAAAGTGGGCTGAACCTTCTCTATAAAAGCCTGCCACAAATCTGTCGATGCCAGTTTTTATACGCCAGATATTCGCTTGCGCTCGCTCCAACACCACGCCCTCAGCTGCCAGCAGGGCTAAAGGGCAGCCCCTGAGTCACCTCGCCCCTGATGTGGCCCTGCCTTTCTCTGCATGGCGAAGCGTCCCAGGACCTCCCAGCCGCCATTCTTTGTGGAAAACTGGTTGCCGAAAAATCCGCCTTCATTTTAGGCGCGTCCGGCTCCTCCATGCACATATGTGGAATACAACCTAAGAGGTATGCCAGCTACATCGACGAGAATGACAGCCACCTGGGCGGTCAGAGACAGACGAGTATAGAACGGTACTATAACGGCCCAAACCTGAGACACCCTCGGACTGCGTCCGTTGTGGTCTTGCAGAGGTCTGAGGAACGAGTTGTCGTTCTAAAAGCCACGGAGCATTTCGTGCATAACTATGGACACCAGTCCGTACTGTTGTTAAAAGTGACGTAGACTTGGCGTAGTAAGTAATATATATATTTGCCTGTGCCCTTAGCCCTGACACCTTTCCCTCCAGGAGCCAACTCCATCCAATTTCATGCATCGTCCATGCAGAACCGTCGTCATTTTCGTCATCATCAGCAGGTCGTGCCCAATCCCAAGCATCTCCCACATCGAGTGTCCCAAAATCCCAAATGAAATTCGTTATCGTATCGGGTCGGACTCCGGAGAGCAAGCACCAATTCAACCTCCCAGAATTAAAGACAAAAGCGACAATAGCAGCGCTGAACCATCATCAGCTTAGCCATCCCCTGGTTGGTTTGTGTCCACCATAACTACCTAGAACAAGACTCATACTATCCAAAATACTCCACCCATCGTTTGTCGTGAATCATAGAATCGGGTAGAATGCTGCCTCCTCCACGATCGTGGATTAAAAATAGTACCTCGAATGCTGTTCAACAAACTCTTGCCTCCTGCACACACGCTATGCAATGTGGTTTCTTTGCTCCTTTCAGATATATCCTAAGCCTACTCCAAGCAGTGCCTTCTCGCGGAGCGAAATGCCATGGGTCCGTCCGAAGCAGTCGGTTCCACCGTGTTACCAATGTGAAAGATGAGTTCACTCGTCCGTATACTGCCCCAGAACAAGGAAGAGCCCATCCGTTCCCAAACCCCTACCTCGATTGTCAAAACAAGTCCACCAACTCACCTCTTAACTCCCAGGAGGTATCCCCAAAGGTTTCCTTCCAAAGACTGTATTCATGCGATGAACGGCATGGACAGACGGGTCACGCAGCTCACGGCGGACACTGGCACACATGATGCGGACCTCGTCAGCGGACCAACCCAGTACACTGGTCAAGAGCCTCAGCGTCCAATTCTCAAGCCCAGACTCGACGTGGAGTTTGGACCAGTGTCCCAGGTGCTTGAAGAACGGATCCTTCGCCCAAGGGCCGATTGGCCACTTAAAGCGATGCTCAACGACATCCTGGAATCCAATGTTGATCATGTGCTGGCGCATGGAGTCGAGGATCTGCAGTTCGCGGTTCAGCACGCGATGGCACTCCGGCCCAGTCGTGTTCCATAGGGCGAGGCCACCGTTCGGTGGGGCCGTGTTGTCATCGCTGGTGAACTGCGCTGAGTACTCGGATTGCTCCAGGTAGCCGCCAGGCTTGAGGGCGCGCATGCACTGTTGATACACGCCGGGCCAGTCGACGATGCTCCCATGCAGGCCGCGGATGTGGATCATGTCGAAGTGGTTTTCTTGGAATGTCCACGGGCTCTCCATGTCGTCGATCTCAAAGCGCACGTTCGGTGGCGTGTAGTAGTGCTGCGTTGGGCTGAGATCCGTGCCTGTCACGATCGCCGAGGGGAACTGGTCTGCGAAATCGATGGCCCAGATCCCCGTCCCGGTCCCTAGGTCGAGAACTGCAGATGGGTTTGGGTTTATCGGGGCAAGAAACAGGCGGCCATGGAATGTTTTCGTGTACAGCACATGGCAGATATCGTAATGCTCATTTGCCGCTTCGTCGTTAGAACCCCAGTATTTCCCATCATGAAAAGCGTGGTATGTTCTACCATTCTCTATTCTATACTCTCGAATCCACGATGAGATTGTCGTTGTCTCACTCAAAGCATCTTCACCGTAGGCTGAGTCGTTCTCGTCTGCGAGGTCAGGATCTGGCGTTATGTTACTCATCGGTGTAAGCTCACCTCCTCCGGCGTCTTCCTCACGCATTTCATAGGACTTGGGCGGTTGGGCGTGTTGCGAACTTTCCAGGAGAAACAAAAAAGGTGTTGGCAGCCTCAGGGGAATAATATCGCGCTGTGTTCACTAAATACTATGCAAGATCAGTAGGACAGTACCGTGTGCTCAGTCAGTGCCCTCTATTTAACAGGTGGTCCCACCAAGAGGGGGTCTTATCTCAAGAGGAGAAGTCTAATCGTCCAGGCCTACTCAGTTCTGTGGGAATTGCCTAGAGTTTATGCCCTCCAGCAAAGGCTAAGACCAATTTCACTCTGAGCTTGTGACGCGCATAGGCTTCGCCCATCATTCACCTCTTCTAGCGGGGCGACAACTTTCCAGACAACGCATACCTGGCGGGGGTGATTTACCCATCATTCGCAAGTCGGGCTTTCGAGGACGAGATTGCGTTTCGGTCACAGGTGTTCGAAGTCCTAAGAGGATCAATAGGTGGTTCCTTAGGTTTCTCCCGGTTGCGCACTGACGAAACGTCTTTCCACCCGCCCCGATTTTCAACGGTGTTTGCTCTTTCGAGCTCAAGTGTCGAGCTAACATGTTAGCCAAGATCCTTGAAAGGCAACTTTGACTTTGGAGCGGTGTCTTTTGAAGGACGCAGAGTCGAGTAGAAACTTGACGAGACCGAGGATGCAGGGTCCTCCGACACGACACAAGGTGCCCCAGACCACAAACGCCCCCGGCTATGTTAAGCGAGAGGGGATGGAAACCTCGGAGAATTCGATGCCAGGTCACCACGCGAACCCAAACAGTTTCGATGGAGATTGGATTTTTGAGGCCTCAGGCATGGCCGAGATGTCGAAATTGGGCGAGGGACCTTGGATGTGAAACTTTGTCCGAAAGTGACGATGGAATGAAGGCTCCAGTGCGAGCTCCAAAGTATGTCTAAGTATATGCCCAACATCATTGCCGAAGCTGACCTGAAACCGGCCTCGATGGGGTCGGCCGCCTCGAGGGCAACTAGTTAGTGGGGGCGATGCCCCAGGTTCATCCCCCTTCTAGCCTATATAAAGAATTCTGATCTCCACAAGACAATGGAGCAGACACGAAAGACTCCAGGGGCCAGTGGAATCCTTCGGCTGAAGGACGTTCGTCAACCGCTGCTCGTGTTGGTTTTCTAGAACAAATCTTACTCCCTCGACTACTCTTGCCATCATTTCATGGGCAACGTCCAGGGCAGGGAACATATGGAAACAGTGGGGCAACCTTTGATAGTGATCAAGTCTGCTTTTGACTCCGCTTTCTCTCAGCCTGTGGCCGAGAAGCTTTCCATCATCGCGAAAACAATCCTTCTCCGCCGTGACGATGTAAGACGGAGGAAAGTTTGAGAGATCATCGGCGAGAAGTGGGAAGTGCCGTGGGCTTTCGAAGTCAACATCATAGTGCGCTTTTAGGCAGAGTGTCAGCTGAGACATGAACTTTTGACCTGAGCCAAATTACATAGGAGACAAGGACTCACACCAAATGAACTCAGCGAGTTCCTTTCCGAAGAGAAGCGTCCCACTGTAACCATGCTCCTCCAATGCGGTGTACATATGCTTGTACTTGCCGTCATATTTCCAGTGAAGCGTGACTGCAAAGAGCAGGACTAAACCAGTGACGGAAATGTTGTCGCCTTCCTCAGACAGTCGATAGACGACTTGCGCGGCCAGGAAGGCTCCCGCCGATCCCCCACAAAGGATCGTCCTCGATAGATCCGCTCCAAGTTCTTTTGCTTTCTGACGCGCCTGAAAATAGTTATGCGGGCATCGATCATCATGAAGTATAAGGGGGACATACCCAAGGGACGGCGTCTGCTCCGACCTGTATGATATCATCCAGCTTGACTTTGGGAACTTTGGGATAGTTGACACTGATAACCAAGCAAGGGGCTTTGGCCGCGAGGATTCTACACTGAGCATCCTCGGTGTCAAGGTTGCCTGCGATATATCCGCCGCCAGGAAAGTAGATCATTAGCGGCAGAGGCTTCTCTGCCACCGCTGGCTTGTAGATACGGACCTCCACGCTCCCATGGCTAGAACTGTCCATACCTCGTCCCCTGGTGATCTGTATGTCAACACCATGTCATACAAACATTACCATTGAGGCTGAGCCGTTGCTCACCGAGTCAGTACTCACATACTTCCAAATCCTCCGCCAATGCGGGCCATTGTTTTGACAGACCCGCGAAAACCGCATCATATGTCGGTACATCGACAGCAAAATCTCCGGTCATGATGTATCTTCCTCCAGCCGCATCTTCGAGCTGAAATTGATAAGCCTATCAGGAGGCAAGATCACAAGTGGGGATGGTTCAGTTCTCCTTCCCGCAAGCCATTCTGGCCGATAGCCATCGCGGGTTGAGTTTGCGTCTGTAGCCATTCTTCTGGGCATGCGAGATGTCCAGGAAAGGCCCGAAAATCGATGATTACAAGGCGGGCATATGCCGACTCGTCGACCACACTAAAATATTCATTTCATTTTCACGTATCTTCAACCTATACTCTATGGTGTCCCCTGCGTAATCCAGCCGATGAAGCTCCTCAAGAAATACTCACCCAATATGTCCTGGGCCTCCCTACTTCAAGACCAAACACGTCACAAAGGCCTCTCAGAGCTGCACCATAGAATGTATCTTCACTGAATCACAAGTATCGTTCACGAGAAATGGAGGCGTTGATGCCGTGGGTGAAGCTGGTGTGTCCATGAATCCTATTGACTACAAAGTACTTCTCCGGTGCAAACTATTCAACAATTTAGTTATTTGTTTAGTTTTCAATGACTGACTGCCCGAGACTTGATTCTCCAATGAGCAAAGCCATTGAGAACGCCAAACAATTCCTATCCATGCCCAAAACCCAATCATAAGCCAACTCGCTTCAGAACGCCTAGTATCATTATGTCGTTAATAGGTGCAATGCCACCGCGTCAGCTCCCACACATTCTCTTAGGTCTCCATATCCTGCGCAGTCATCTCAAAGTATTCTTGCGCCTCTCCCCTCCTGTCCTCGGATGCCGCTGTCAACGGTTCGGTGCCCAGCCCGCTGTCACTACCATGGTATTTGAGTCCCTCCTCTGTGATCAGGGGTGGTGGCTGGAGATCCGAAAGACCGTCCAAAATTACTTGGGCGGTTTGAAGATCATCCATCGTCATGTCCGTCGAATTGTTCTGCCCTGCATTGACTTGACTCTGCTCAGGTCCATTGTGAAGAACCACTGCAGTATTGGGATCTTGCTCGTCTAAATCCTCGTCCTCTTCCGCAATAATGTCTGCCTGGCCGTTGACAGTGCCTACGATGCTACTTGCGCAGCTTGTTGAACGTCGGCTGTGACCACTGAGAGTGCTGCCAGTCCCGTAAGTCATGCTGTCAGTGTACATGACACTCGTGCCATAGCTAGTTCTTCTTTCTGTGCTGTCATCGCTGTCTCCGTCGTCCATACTATCGTCATGGTCCTCAGTGTAATTTTCTTTGTCGGTCATCTCGGATGGCACACCGTTCCAGCTCGCCTTGCGACCGTTTAGGTAACTGCTTGGGTTACTTTTCACCGATTGGCTTCGCTTCAGGCTGACAAGACCTGTAGACTTGGGAAGGGGGGCGAGCACTAGTGCCATGTCAGCCGCATTTCGAGTTCGATTGCCAGTAACATGGCTAGTGCTCAATATCCGGCGATCAACTGTCGAAGTTCTAGGAGTTGACATGGCTTTGGAATTTGAGCCCAGAGGATTCTTCTTCTTCAGCGCGACGCTGATCGCACTTCCAATAGTTGAACCACCAGTCTTGAGTGATGTCCTGCGATTGATGGTGCTTGTATTGCTCGGGACGCGTTTGAGGTTCATGGATGCATCACGTTCAGCGGGAGATACCTTCGATCGCGGGACCGCACGTGAAGTTTTGGATGATCGAGCATGAGTGACCAGACCTTCCATGATACGACGTTCGAGGATTTCGGCCCTTGAATTCATCTCTCGCATTTCGTCTTGTCGTATGCTCAGTGCTGTTTCAAGTTTGGCAACATCCCTGGTCAACTTCTTCGTTTGATTGATCAGGTCTTGCTGCTCCTTTCTCATTTGAGCCATGGACTCCATCAGCGCATTCTTTTCTGAATTCAACATCACGATGTCGGCTTCCACCTTCTCCTTCTGAGCATTCCTCTTTTCCAACGCGATAGCGGCTTCGGTCGCTTCTGCCGCTTTAGACTCATGGTGCTCGGCCATCAACCGAGCCTGAGTCGTCACCATACCCGCAATCTCAGCGGCAGTTCCCATCACTTGTTCGTGAATTTCATCAAGCTTGGACATGGTGGCGAGAGAGTCTCGGGTGTCTTTGTGGTGATTCTCGATACCAGCAAAGATCTCTTTTGCTAGCGTTGCGTGGGACAACAAGGTGTCTAGCTTGTCATGGACCTCGCTATCGTCGTATTCCTTCTGAGCGGGAATCTGGGGTGCTATGATCGGGCTGGATGGAGCTGCAGGTAATGCAGGTAGCAAAGGCGGAATCGCCGCAGGAATTGAGTCTACACCGGATTTGATCTCTTCAGTTGCTTTTGCAAAACTCTCAGTTTGTTGTTGCGAGTGTTCGTAATGTTGGCTCACAACCCCAAGTACTTCTCGAATCGCTGCCAGCACGGCAGGGTTGTGTTCAGCGTTCGAGTTTTCTAGTCTTGTTGCGGCAGCTAGTGTCTTAGAGACCTCCTCCCTCGTGACTCCATGTTCGAATGCACTAGACGTCTGAAGATTTTCCAGCTTTGAATTTGTCTCTTCAATCGATTCAAACACTGTCTTCGAATCTGCCGAGACTCTCTCGCACGTATCTGTTAGTGTCGACCCCAAAGTGTCCATAAGGGATTTGAGGTCGTCAACGACAGCCTTGGTCTTCTCGGTGGCCTCAAGATGTGCACCATCTCGGTCTTCGAGTGCGCTCAGCTTTGCATCACTGGCGAGCTGTGCGTCGTCGTACTTCGTCATAAGCTCATTGAACTTTTCGTCGATAATGTCCTTGAGCACAGTTCCCGTCTCGTCATGTTTGGTGAAAAGCGTCGCGTCTCTTTCCTCCATTTCGGATTTGCTGGCTGTGTGATGCTCCATGTGCTTCTCGAGCTCGGCCTTGATCATTTCTGCCATCTCAGTGATACTCGAGGCCGTAGCGTACTTGCTCATGTCATCGTGATGCATGCCGAGGACCTTGTTTAATTCAACAATGCCCTCGGCACTACCATCGACTTTTCCAATAAGTTCATCCCTCAGGTCACCGATAACATTTTTGACATCATCGATCTTCGTTGCTAAACCCCCATGTTCAATCTTCCTAGCTTCAAAGGCTTGTGCAGTGAGCCCATTATCGGCTTCGAGCTGCTCTCGGAATGCCTTTAGGTCGTTTTTCACATCAGTCAGATCTTCCTTATTGGGCAAGGTATCAATATCAGGGAGCTTGATGTTTTCAACTTGAGATTTGATGTCCAAACACAAGTTCTGCATGACCTGGAAGTCTGTTTCGCTCACAGTCGACCCGTTGCCACTGCTGCTGAGATTGTCCAGCTTGATCTTGAAATCCTCAACACTGCCTTGGACATCCTTCAACAGCAATTCAATAATGGTGAAATCTTCTTTGTTGTTTGATTCTGCAGCGCGTTCGACTGAATCGTCGATCGAAAGTTTGATGTCTTTGAGCACACCTTCCATCGCATCAATCTGTGCAGCTTTGGCAAGTGGTTCTGCTTCAGGGGAGAAGACCTCATCCAGCTGCGCTTTGACATTGCGCAATAGAGTTTCAATTGCATCAGTGTCGTCCTTCGAGGCGGCATTCTCAGGCATCATGACTTCCGGCAAAGGCGCGTCGCGAACTTTGTTGACCGCATCGTTAACTTGATGAATGGCTGTGAAAATTCCATCGAGGTCATCTTTATGTAGCCTCATCTCCTCCGACTTCGACTGGTTGATTGACTCTTCGACCTGGTGGATTGCTCCATATATTTCGTCCAGATCGTCCTTGTGCATCCGTATATCTGAGGGTGTTGGTGGTGGCCCCATCCCGTCCAGTGCCTCAACCTTGATTCTGAGTTGGGTGATCATAACCTTCAGGCTTTCAATCTCGGTGGAGATACGGTTCTGGTCGTGAACTACCATTTCTTGGCCTCTGGCTGATGAAGAGTCTGACGCCTCATTTTGCTTCTCGTGAAGGCGCTGAATATCAGCACGCACATCTTCGATTCCACCTTTCAACATGTCAAGGATCTCGAAACTGGTGCTGAGATCAACGGGTCGATCAGTCAATTTCTGGATATCGGCTCGAATGCCGTCTACGCCATCTTGGAATGCGTCGAGCAATTCACTGGTATTGGACAGAATGCTCTCGTTGCCATCCCTAGGGGCAGATCGAGCTGATTCTAGACCTTCCCGAATGACTTCAAAAACCTCATCTCGATCCAGGGATCCACCGCTCTTGATCAGAGTTCCTGCTAGCGCGGTGCGCATGTGCTCAAGCTCGTCTTTCACCAATCGGACGATATCTTCGCTATTGCTGCTGAGGGACGATTGTCGATCGTCAGACAGGTCATGGATGGCGTCGAGGATTTCATCCTTGTCCAATGTTTCGCCACTCCGGTTGACGCTCTTGCTGATTGTGTCCCGTAGATGCTGGAATTCTTTCTCCATGGCATCGAGAAGCTCAGGAGTATTTGGTGCACCATTTGCCCGTGTTGCAAAGCCTTTATCTAGGTCGGCTTGCATAGCAGCGAATCCCGCCTTCACAGTGTCGATAATTTCGTCCTTGCCAGTGACATCTGAGTTTCGGTCGACGTAGGATTCTATATCCCCTCGGAGGTCTTCCAGCCCATCTTTGAGAGCATCCAGTACCTGCTCAGTGTCCTTTCCACTTGCAGCCGAGTATTGTTGGAACTCTGTCTTCATACTGCTGAGAAATTCGTGCATAGCCTCGATGACACGCTCCCCCATGCCGCCTAGAGGATTCTGTTCACCCTCCAAGCATGCTTTTATGGCATCAAAGAGATCCTCTCTATTGAACTCAATGTCCTTAGAGATCGGTGGCTGGCTAGAAAGGCCTTCTCTGACAGCTTCTGCGACATATTCCCGGGTCGCGTTCTCGTGATGGGCGACGCTTTCTCGAACAGCCTCGAAGACGTCATCCTTCGTCAAGTCAGTTTCTCTTGCTGACGCCTGAGGTAAGTTTGGCCATTCAAACTCCTCTAAGCAATCTCGCACGGCCATCACAACTTCTTCTCTACTGATCCCTGAAGACACTTTGGCTTCAGGAATTTTGAAGTTATCCAGGCCTTTCTGCACAGCATCAATGACTTGATCATAGGTGGCCCCTGCATCTCTTGCGGCCGGCTGTTGTGGTTGGTAAGATTTGAGTCCCTCCTTGAGCGTTTCCAGAATTTCATCACGCTCAAGGCCGAAGTGTTCTAGTGCAATCTCGGGCTTACAGTCCTCCCATGCATCCCTAACTGCCGCAATAAGCTCTTCGCGCTCGGCAGCTGGATCTCTGACTGGTGCCTCTTTTGGTCGTGGAATCTCGGTAATGGCGTCACGCACAGCAAGCAGCATCTTTTCTGCATCGACTGTGGGGCGAACCTGCTCCAGTGATCGTTGGTTGTTTTCTTGGACCACATGATGCATGTGCTCTTTGAGTTCGGCTAGACCTTGCTGAACAACGGCGGAAATTTCATCTCGAGTGGCTGCCTGCACTTCTGCTGTAGACTTCTTGGGTGATCCTGACTGGTCCAACTTTCTTGCTATCTCTCGACCCATTCCAAGTACCTCTCCACGCAACTCTCGGACCAGGACCTTGACCTCGTTTGTAAGACCGCCTCCCTGTGCAAGCGATTGCTTGACACTTTTCAGCATCTTCATAATTTCTTCGCTGATCACGTCAGGTGCTGTAGCTGAAGTTTTGGCTTCACGACTCGACGTGAGTGCCGAAACTGCGCCACCGTCAAGGTATGCATCAACATTGGAGGGTGATTTGCCATGATCTGCTGGAGTGGAGCGAATCAAAGCTTTTGAACCAGAATTTTCCTTCATGTCCTTCATAATCACCAATATATCTTCAAGTTTGGACATCATAGATGGATCGATTGTTGATTGAGATGGGCTCGCTGCCTCTGTGCGTACTAGGGCTTGTGACTTGACCGCTTCGAGAGTACTGATTATGGTTTCTTGTCCTTCTCGGGTTGCCATTTCTCGTAAAACCTTCTCCAGGAGGGCAATACTCGCCGCGCCATCTACACAAGCAAGGGAGGGCGATGCCGTCAGTTCCCGTTCGAAAGCCGCCGAGAAACTGGAAGGGCTACCAATACGGGGCAGTCCGAAACTTTTGGAGCGTGGTGTTCCGTTGTGCGCCTTCTCGTCCAGATAAAAACCCAGATTGGGAGTGGACCTGCTTGCCTCAGGAGCACCTAAAAGACGAGCGTCTAAATTGGTGAGCTTAGCTTCGAGTCCACTGACCAAATTCCGCAGACTCTGTTGAATGTCTTGATCACGAGAAGTAGTTGCATCTTTCAGGCTCATCAGGTCGGAATAGTTGTCTTTGCTCCTCTTGTTGAGGCTCATCATCTCCTTTTGCACATTTGTCACAATACTGGTCAAGCTCAAGATTTGAGTTGACAAAGCATCGAATGAGTACGTCGTATGAGGAGCTGAAGAGGTGCTATTGGTGATATCACTTAAAGGTGGCGTATCTTGCCTGGCTCTCAGACTCTGCAAAGCCAACATGCTGGAACCAGGAGGAGTATTCTCCAAGTCCCTCGCCCTGGCCGAGCTTCGATCAGCTGGTGTTGGTGTCTCTGATCCGAGGCGAACCGGACTACGTTCTGGAGATCTGCTGCTGCGGAAATCCTCGAAATCGACGAATTTGGCAGTTCGGAGACCCTTGTCGGGCGATCGCCTCTCTAATGAGTCGCTCAAGCGGCTGACACTTGGGCTTTGAATATTTTGCACCCGTCTATTCTGTGCTCGCATGATGTTTCTGTCTGGTGATAGTGGAGCAGGTACGGGGTTGGTTGTGTAGGAGCTGGGGGCATTCTCCCTAGCTCTGGCAGCAATGAGCGCAGCTGCTTCGTCGATACGTTTCGATGTGTTGGATCTTGTTATTGGGCTTCCTGCACCTGGATTGAGGGGAAGAGGAGGAGGAGCTCTATCGGGGTCTGAACTATCCCACCTGGCTCAGTGGTCAGCATGTTTGCGGCTTGAAGTCATTGGTTGCTGGGGACTCGCAACTTACATAGGCACAGAGCTTCTGCCAGACTCCGAGAAGGAGTGTTGATGCTTGACCAAGCGAGACTCAGCACGGTCGCGGGAGTCGTCCCTCGCCATAATAGAGTTGGTCAATGCCTTTGCGGGGAAGCGCTGGGAGGAATGTTGTGAATTAAAATGAGGTGAGGTCAATGCTCATAGTGTACAAGTGGTATTAGAGGGTATGCCTGCAGCTGGCTAAGAGCATAATACAGGCACAAGAGAAAGGATAAAGCAGCAATTTTAGACAAAAAGTAAGGCGGACTTTCGGGAGGGAATACAGTGGTGCGGTCTACTAGGTAGCAGCGATATCTGTGACGAGGAGTCGGTGGATAATACATACGAGTAATACTCGCAAGCCGGGCATCAACTATTCTGGGACGATGTAAACAAAGCTAATGGGTTATCGGCCTAGCGCGGGCGGTTTGGCGGCAACCAATCAAAACCATCCACACATTGGTGGGTGCCAAGCCTGCGAAATTCCAAAATGGATCTGAACTTCTCACTTGCGAAAGACTTGTTGATTTGCTGGTGCAGCACAATTTCAACTCACGACCTCAACAACCCCAAGTCGACCTCAAGATGGTGAAATGTAGGCAGCTCTGAAGCATTCGCGATTGATGTCAATCAATTAACGATCTCCCAGTTCTCAAGGTCGGCCGTGTGGCCATCATCACTCGAGGCCGATATGCCGGAAAGAAGGTGTGTATCAATCGTTGTGCGATCCTCGACAGCAGTTGGCGACAGTTGAATTGAGGGCACGGTCAAGTTTTGAGAAAAATATTGACAAAACCTTCAGGTTGTTATCATCCAGCCCATGGACTCCGGCTCCAAGACTCACACCTTCTCCTACGCCCTCGTCGCCGGTATCGAACGCTACCCATCAAAAGTCACCCGCCGCATGGGCAAGAAGCGAGTCGAAAAGCGATCGAAGGTCAAGCCATTCATCAAATTGGTTAACTACAACCACATCATGCCCACAAGATACACCTTGGAGCTAGAGGGACTGAAGAACGTCATCACCAACGATACATTTAAGGAGGTTTCGCAACGAGAAGACGCAAAGAAGAATGTCAAGAAGGCCTTGGAGGAGCGATATCTGAGTGGCAAGAACCGATGGTTCTTCACCCCTCTGAGATTTTAGACGTGGTTGTGGGAAAAGGTTGTCCTATGTTGGCAGTTACGGCGATTCCAGGCATGGTGGGGTTTCGGTTTTCAGCTCCAATGCCATCAGAGAATGATTCAAAACAACTAGAGCATGATTCCACGAACTTCGCCCAGCAGCACTCTTCTGGTGCATAAGCATGGTGCTTTTCAAGCAGTACGAAGGGCGGTTCAGTGCACACCCCTGATCAAGGTCAGGTTCGAAAACAAAATTCTACAATGCCAAAACCTCATAAAAATGGGATCAATTGGCCGTCATCAGTGATATTTTCCTTCTCGTGATCGATGATCATGTACTATTCTACTCGAGGTACAAATCGTCCTTCAGCCGTTGCAGGTTTCTGAAAAGGCCTGCGGCACCACCAACCTCATTGGACACTTTTGAAAGACGACCCATGGCAGAACTAGACCGCTGTGACCCATCTGGCCTAGCATCTCGTGAATTTCTCTGAGCCTCTAATACTTTCCTTCTATCCTCCACAATCCTGAGCAATCCATCCACAAACTTGTTTCTTGCCTTCTCCTCACTGGTGCTTTTCCACAATTGCGCCAAAAGTCGATACTCTTCGGCCCTTCGCGACGCAGCGTCGAGGCCTGAGAGCCCGTCAGAACTTGAATTGAGTAAATCTGTGATTTCTGCCCTTATGCTCAGCAGAACCTCTCTAGCATTGTCGTCCTCGTCAGTGTACTGAATTCCTAGTTCAGGGGCAGAAACCGATATCAGTGACGAAGATATGTCCGAGGGTGGGATGGGCCATTTCATGGCTTCGCCAAAGATATTAATAACGGCTTCTAGACGTGCCTTGACTTTTCCAAGCATCCGTAGCTGGCTTATGAAATCAGGATCATAGTTGACCACCTTGGTTTCCCGTGTCCCATCTGCATTTTCGGCACCAGCGTCTGCCCCGTCACCTAAAGGCTCGACAGAACCATTAGACAGTTGATCACCGACAAAGAGGTTTATGTCCTGGCGCAGGGACTCAGAGAAAAGCTCATGCAAGCCATTGACATCGCCCCGGAGCACTTCCACCTCATATGCCAACCGGTTCCCGCTGCGGATGATCTCATCGGTCAATGAGGTCAATTCTGAGGAAGAGCGGATGTTGTATGTATTTAAGGTGGATAGTAGATTGAGGGTATCAGTGCTGGCACTCTGTATCTGAGTTGGTCGACTGGCCTTCTGGGTTTGGGTCTGCGAGGACAGAATAAGGGTGGGGAGTGTGTCATTCAGAAAGTCGATTGGATCGAATTGAGAATGCTTCAGCTTGGAGTCAAGTGAGACTCCTGCATCTTCAAATCCATGGCTGGCTTGAACGGAAGCGGACATTGTGGCTTGCTCAAAGAATGATTGAGTTGACTGACTGAGGACCTCTTCCAAGTCGTGCCTTGTCTTGCATTCCACAACTTGAAGCATAGAAAATTGTGGTGCAGAAACGTGATGATATCAGCGCCATTCGGCCAAAGACTTTCAGTATCAGTCTTCAGCCAGCTGAATTTCTAGGGTTGCTTTTCTTTGACATGGCGCCTGATACTAGGGATTGGACTTGCACGGCAACTGTGTGCAGTGATGTCAATGTGAAAGGTGCCTGAATTGACACAGATGGAAAAGAGCCAGTCAGGCAGTCACGAATTTTGCTTTGCGTCTGCGCCAAGACCGCGCATGGTCCACTAAATATTGGTGTCAGACGAAATCGATATCTGTATTGTCATATACGGCCGATCACTCGGTTTCAAACGGCAGAACCACTCACGCACAATGATATGGCCCCACCTTCACCACCTGTATCTATAGTACGCCGTACTACAAACTATTACACCCACGTTCCTCATCTCAGCCTGATCCTCCTGAATTCCAATCACAAAGCGAACCATGGCTGCTAGGTGAGGACTCCCACAAGGGAGATATGGAACAGGCTTTCTCGCCTTGTATTTGTTCTATTGCTCTTGCTGTTGTTTCAATCGCTGATGTTAATCTCTTTCATTCATGGCGTCGCTCCTTCGTCTTTTCAAATGGCAAGTATGAAGCCGTCGACGGCGACAGGTTTGTTGATCGTAATACCACACCCTTCCTAACCTCGACGCAAATGACGCTTTCCAAGCCACTACGAAGTTGCAGGCACTGCCTCGCTCTCACTTGGACTTCTTATTCTTTTCCTGCGGTGCAGTTTGCCATCTTCTTTCCTCCTCCATCCTTGTCGATTTGTCCCACCACCATTACACACAGACTTGACATTGCTGCCACCTTGCCATGGGCCGGCGACTGTTTCTCAGCCATTTGGCTGATCTGAAACATCCGGATGCGGTTCAGGGAATATATGACGTCCAGTGCTTAGACGAGGGCGTCGTGAGCTGCCACTTCATCTACAATCAACCTGAAAACAACTCGTCCATCGACGTCGACGTTCAGCTATGCGCTACAGACCTAGATGAGTACCCTCATGGCAATTCCTTCATGTTGTTCACCAATGATGAATCCATCTGTGGTATCATTCCAGAAAACCTACAGGACCTCTCGAACAACACGCATGGCCAGCCATTGTTCTCTGTCTTAGGAAGCGTTTCCCGACGACTCACTCAAGTCATCACAAACGGCGTGACAGAGAAGCCACAGGACGACAGCCAGACCGAAGAACTGGACTTTGAGTTTGAAGAAGACTCAGACATCGACTTTGGATTCTCTGAGCCATCAGGGAAAGCTACGAGTCAAACCCAACCAGCTCTCCCGCAGCCATCAACCCTTCCTCAACCTATCGATCACCCTAGACTCCTAGCCGATCTAACAGCTGCCAAGCAGGCTGGTTTCCGAGTTGGTGCCCTAGGCGATCTGGAAAAAGGTGGCGTTCTTTGCATCTCGATTCGTGTTTCCAAGTTGGGACTATCGGAAGAAGCAATGCAAGCTTGGAATCTGGAGCGCAAGCATTACCTTGTCCTAATGATTGCATTTCCAAAGGGCTATCGCGATATCAGTCAAGTCAAGGAAGACTCCAGTCTATCAGGTCTGACTCAGATGCGTGTTGCCCTCTGTGACGGCTACAAACCCCAAATGTCATGCGTCTCGCGACTCTTTAACCTCTTCAAAGAGCAGAGAATTGAGGATGATCAAGACTTATTCGAAATTAAAAAGAGTTCAGAAAACAAACTGGAGCCGGTTTTCATTGACAAGCCACTCAATCAGCTCTTACACGACTTCTTCCCAGAGATCATCAAAGCACGGTTGGATCATAGCCTGAGCTGGCTCGGTGCAGAGTCGTATGTCCAAGCCAAACAGGTAGCTGCTTCGAAGGATGAGCTCCATGACATGGAAAAATTCAAAATTGACGACATGTCCGAAGCCAACAGCTTCCCAGCTGTCATGGTCGCCGATCACCTCGCCGAAACCGATGCTGCCGAAGTTTCATTGCCCCTCACAGCCATGGAATTCGTTCTCAGACACTTCCGTCGCTGTACGGAGTTCTGTCTGGTCTGTCATTGTCGTATTGAGGACAATTTTGAGGCGCTAAAGCCCTACGTTTGCTCCAAACCCCTCTGTCTCTACCAATACATGTCACTTGGCTTTGGCCCGAGAATCGAACGGGAGATAGTCTCTCAACCCCAAGTTGTTGATCTTCTTATCAGTTTCTGCTACTTCGCGGCTCAGTATCGGAGATTGAAGGATCTACCAGTTGGCATGAGCTTCCCTGTTGCACTTCGACCGGTTCACAGCATAGCTTGGCCCACCTACGCATACCTCCAGATCAATAACACGCCTCCAATTGACAAGATATCTTTCAAATGCCAGTGGAAGTTCTACCAGAACACTTTGGATCTTGGAAAGAACCCTCCCCAAAAGGCTCAGCTCCTTCAACCAGGATCTTGGATATTCCTCATTTCCGACGCTGGTACACATGAAGCCCATTGTCGGGTTAAAAAGATTAAGCTGCCTCTCGTGGAGGTTGGAGATGTATCCGTCCTCTCATTGAAAGAGTCCACCCTGACAAGCAATGGAAATCCAGGTTCAAATGGAGCATCCACAAACCAGCCGGGTCCAGTGAATGGGATGCCGAGCAAGTGTTACATGTACGAACATAACTTCGATGATCTGACACCCGCAGCTCAACAGCATGCTATTCAGGCTATACTGATGACCTTGCCCAGTGTTGAAGACATGCGGAGTTACCTCTTGGATCAAGGCCCGGACGGAGAATTGAAGCATTGGAGGAGCAAGATATCAGACTCCGCCCTCAGCGTGCTTCGCTGGATCATTGCATCAAACAGATCCTGCATAGTACAGTTGAATCAGTTTGACGAAAATGGCCGCTTCCACACTACAGCGGCAGTTGAAGATCGAGTTGGTGGCATGGACGAGTGGATTCAATTTCGGTTCGCTCAAGGCGCCCCAGACAAAGAAAATAGATTCATGGACTGTATGCGTCGAGAAACTAGTCCGACGAGCGAATATCCTACCCTCTTCGCTTGGCACGGTTCGCATGTGCGCAACTGGCACAGTATCATTCGGCAAGGTCTTCGATTCGACGACATTGCTCATGGCAGAGCTTATGGAAATGGTGTTTACTTTAGTCAGCATGCCCAAGTGAGTTTGACTTACTCGAATCAGACATATTCAGCATCTCAAGAATTCGGATGGAAGCAGTCGAAACTTCGGATATTGAATGCAATTTCACTCAACGAAGTGATCAATCGACCAGACAAATATGTGAGTACCCACCCACACTATGTTGTCTCTGAAATCGACTGGATCCAAACTCGCTACCTATTTGTCAAATCAGCAAGCTTCGCCAAATTTGAGGGACAACCCTCTACTGTGTATGAACAGGACCCCTCACGCCGGGCGTTCAACGAAAAGAATCAGGGTATCATGATTCCAATCGCCGCAATTTCCAAATCTCGACGACCCGGTACCACTGTCGAATTGGCCGAGGCAGGAACTCACAAACGCAATAAGAGCGTCGTCGTTACCGACCAAGCTACCGCTGAACGTCTCGAGGACGATGCTAACAGTGTCGTCTCAGATGATGATGATCTGGCCCTCTTTCTCCCTACCATAGTTGAGGACTGTGAAGCCGCCCTCCAGGAGTACCAGGGCTTGTCATCTCCATGCGGCTCCGGCAAAGGCAAGGGCAAAAAACGCGCAGCAGAGAACCACGACGACACAGACTTCATCCCTGGCAACTTGGACGTGGATGGAATCCGGTTCCTCGCCCCTCCCAACGATGCCACTTCCGCATCGACTCAGGCTCTCATGCGCGCGTTCCGCGATACCCTGGATGTGCAAGAAAAGACCTCTTGTGCGACATTGGGCTGGTACATCGATCCTAACCTCGTGGATAACATGTACCAATGGATCGTGGAGCTCCACTCATTCCCTGCTCACCTCCCCCTCGCTGCCGATATGAAGGCCGCCGGCTTGACCTCTGTGGTTCTGGAGATGCGCTTCTCCAGCAACTACCCATTCACGCCTCCGTTCATCAGAGTCGTCAAGCCGCGCTTCCTCCCCTTCGCCCAAGGTGGAGGCGGAAACGTGACCGAAGGCGGGGCCATGTGCATGGAGATCCTGACCAACAATGGCTGGACCGCAGCACAGGCCATCGACGGCCTCCTTCTCCAGGTGCGCATGGCTATTTGCGACGAGGAACGTCCTGCGAGGCTCGCACTCCAAGGCAAGGGAGCTGCCACCTATAGTGTTGGCGAGGCGATCGCGGCCTACCAGCGTGCTTGTCGCAACCATGGTTGGACTATCCCAGAGGGATTTGAGAAGTTCGGACAGCAGGTCTAAATTTGGAAGGAATGCACCAAGCAAGTAAAAGCAATTGCCGGCACAAAAGGAACGGATACGTGTGATGCTCAGGCTAAACAACCACGATCCACATGGGAACGGAATTTTTGCACATGGGAGATAGAATGCTGCTTGGGAAACACACACGACTGTAAGATTATGATAACAACAACGACAACGATTGAAATCGAAATGGAATGAAAGGAACTAAAAATGACAATGACGATACCCCCCTCTCCAGTCTTACCAAGACCAAAGATGGATCTCGATGAGCTAGAAAACTCATGAAAGCATATCATCGGCGGCGTTCAGAAAATTGCCCGACAGGCAAAGAAACACAAAAAAGTCCGGCAAAGGGAATGATAAATCTTCCTCGGTCAATCGACGACATCGGTTTCGGGTCTCGGGTCAAAAGTCGAAAACTTTGAAAACTTGGGAAGTGTTGCTCCGTGGTGGTGGGAGGGAAGGAGGGCGGCAATTCAAATCACAGGGCACTGGCAGTGCAGCAAATTGCATGGGACAGAAGGAACCGGCGATGATGAATGAAAGGTACCTAGGTACCTAGATCGATACCCTCAGGCTGGATGGATGGATGCCTTTGGTAATCAGTCTTGAGGCCCAGTTGGTCACAGTACCTAATACCTAAGTAGTCACATTTGGTACCGACCCAATCACTCAATGCCTTGCCCAAAATAAATCCTCGTTCTCGTCCCTTGTTTCTCGTGCGTGTTCTCCCCCATCCAGAAATGCTTCGACTCTCGAGATCCCCCCCCCATCTCCCCCCCATTGCTTTCCTAATCGCGTAGCGTGCGGTAGTATAGTAGTAGTGGTAGTCTATACTTTCAATGCCAATTAATTTCTTACAATAATAGGCAAATCAAAACACGGACGAGACGCGACGAGACACGACACGACAGAACGTGACGCGCATAATGGCTGAATCTGATGTGCACCGCGGTACTGACCGCCGTCATAGTAAATCAATCAATCAAGCATTCTGGAGGCGGGTATTATATAGCACATGTCAAAACTTGGTTCGAAATTCTCTTTTTTAAAAAAAAGAGCCCACCAAAAAACCAAAAACCAACGGATCGAGTATAGTTAGGACGGCGGAGCTCGTAGGCGCTGTTCTAGCGAAAGATATTTGCTGTGCTAGCTACTATAGTATGCTATGCGAATTGGTGGCGTATAGTGCGGCCATCGGTCGGTTGGATTGGTGTGACGGGCTGGTGGAGTTCACGGCGATCTGCAGACTATAAGGTAGTTACAACTTACAACTTACGAGTACTAGATCCCACCCTGAATGGGAAAGAAATGGTAATGCAAGGGTTCTCCGGCTGGCCGACTAGGCCTTCTTCGTCCATGTTGGATGTTGAATATGGCGAGGGCGAATAGTTGACCTTGGCATTTAAGTTGATAGGTCCCATATGCAGAGCAGTTGGTAGTCGAGTCGTAGTTCAATGGTGAGCATTGAAATGAATTCCGTTCAAAATTCCACGGGGCAGGGGATTTCGCTCTATTGGCTTTGAAGGGATGGAGACTAGATGGCTACTCATAAATACTGTCCCCGTCAGTGCCAATGTGAAGGCTATCTTAATGACACGTCGCCTTCGACCTACAATGGCAATTGCCTATTTTGGCCAGCAATGAGGTTGTTCACTTACCGTAGCAAGATTCTACTATTCTGCTCCTGTCCAAGGTGGCCACCGGTGATAGAAAGTTCACGCAACAAGTCAAGGAGCGTGGCCTAGGAATGGAACGATCCGTTCGGCTGCAGGATGCACGTTGCCCCGGTCAGTCAAGCGTGAGCCGTTGTGATAGTCATGGCACCAGTGATGACATGCGGAGCTCCACGATTGCAGACGTGGAGGATTCGATGGGTTTTCTGGAGTCATGTAGAGAACCTGTCAGTGGTTGATCTTGCTGGAAGTGTGTTGTCCTACCTTGATGTCATGAAATGTAGATATAATAATATGGGTTGATCATTGAACCGATGGGATGCCTCCTGCGGAGGAGACCGAGTTTCACATGTCAGGCTGACTCGTTAGGGCTCCATTTGAGATAACCGTTGTACTCGTAATTTGTGCTGTCAATGCCATCAGCAGTAGAAAGTATAATTGCTCTCTCACCTGCCTCGCCTGGTAGAGAAACTCCGGAATGCCGATGATTTGCACGGGAGATCAGACCCGCAAGTGGCACTTGTTTGTTCGAAGGGTGCAGGCGGCCAGGGGTGGAGATAAGGCTCTGACGTTGATGAATATATCTCTCAAAATTACTCGTATAATACGGCGCATGTGGGCGATCGCGTCAGGCCAAGGAGCATCCTTACGAGTAACACCACCGACTCACACCAGGGCCACACAATCCGGATGATACTTCCAACGTCGAACCGAGGCTGAAGAAAAGAGCCCTCAGCGGCCAGCCAGGCAAGACCGGTGGACTCTGGAGCCTGAAGAACACGAGACAGGCAGACAGGCCCCATGCGGCTGAGCTGCTGCTGGTCAGGGGCATAATGGTTGTGGCATTATGGTTTCAGGAACGGTGTCGGTAAATCGAGTAAAGTGGTGTGCTTCGGAGAGATTTAGGTAACTAAATTAGCAGAGGTGGTCCTCCGTCCTGAGTAAATTCAGGATCCAGGACCAGGACCGAGGCGGCATACTAGAATGATACTGCACCCGTCTTGAAGGATCAATTGACATGCCTCGTTCCATGTGAGAAATTGCCATGTCTGTTCAGTGTTGGATGAGTTTCGTTCTTCAGATATGGAATGCTGGCCTGTGGAACAGGTTGTTGTGTTATCGGGTCGGTAATGGGTGTGGCTTTCACATGCCATCGGGCAGGGGAGGTAGACTTGGCAATGACACACGGGATGGCCACAAGCGGAGGACCCGAGCCAATTATGATTTATCGGGAGGGATTGGGGAATAATGATAGACAGGGCGAGGCAGTAGAGGAGGACGAGGACGAGTGCTCGTAGGCCGTGGAGTCCCCCTCCTACTCCATAACGTGCATGTCATCTAAGTAGCTGTGGCGCCTGTGCAAATCGGGGGAGGCCAACGAGGTGGCTAAATGCTCAACAAATATCCTCCGTACGAGATACGGTATGTATATGCATGCAGGATGCAGTCATAATGTGGAGGAGGAGGAGGAGGAGGGGAGGAGGAGAAAGAGGAGGAGATATGACAAGGACAGGGCCATTAGGGATGTCCTCACTCGTAAGGACAAGGCAAGAGCCCCCCAAGCACCCCCGATGGCTCCTGCCATTATGAACTCCCACAAAGAAGGTTACCTATTTCATCGCACTATACAAAACGACAAACTACAAAGGTAGATCAAGTTTCTGACGAATCTACCTAGTTAACTAGTAGTATTTCAAAGCTAACAGTTGGATGTCCTAACTTAAGGTCCCCTAATTGATATTATTAACTAAACAGACCCCACCATTT
>Ga0105239_10000151_pt1 | contig 99979 bp, 85 predicted proteins | sample KBSC44metaG_FD_92761 | JGI IMG/M metagenome (GOLD analysis project Ga0105239, IMG submission 92761) | Corn rhizosphere microbial communities from Kellogg Biological Station, Michigan, USA - KBS C4-4 metaG | ecosystem: Host-associated > Plants > Roots > Rhizosphere > Soil | place: Michigan, USA... | reverse complement strand
CGCTCCAGATCGGTCCGCCAGCTCTCGTCCACCACCATCGTCGTAAGTCCGTCAGCCTGCACTGACAAATAGGAATCAACGACGATTCCAGCTGGTTCCTTCAACCTGCCAAAGTAGTGCTAGATCGCGGCCACAAGGAAAACAGATGTGAGGATGCGCAATGACCGGGTCGGACTTCGCCGGGCGCTACGGGCCTTGGGCGGTCATCGCGGGCGGCTCCGAGGGAATCGGGTCCGCTTTCGCGGAGCGCCTTGCCGAACTGGGGATCAATCTCCTGCTCGTCGCCCGAAAGCCCGGCCCGCTCGACAATCTCGCTGCGGATATCCGTGCGCGCCATGCCGTCGACGTTCGGACGCTGTCGCAGGATCTGATGGCGAACGATGCGCCAGCGAACGTGGCCAGGGCGGCCGAGGACTGTGAGGTCGGCCTGTTCATCTACAACGCCGGTTCAGACGTCTCGTTCGACTATTTCCTCGATCGGCCGCTCGCCCAGCATGAGGGCATCATGATGCTCAACGCGGTAACGCCAATGCGCCTAACCTACCAGTTCGCACGCGGGATGGCGGAGCGCGGACGCGGCGGCATCGTCCTGTGCAGTTCGCTGGCGAGCGTCGGCGGCATGCCTGGTAACGGCGTCTATTCCGGTGCCAAGGCGTTCCTCAACAACTTCGCCGAGATGCTCTGGTACGAGATCGGCAAGCGCGGCGTCGATGTGCTGGGCGTGGTCATCCCCGGCGTGCGAACGCCCGCCATGGTCCGCATGGGCGCGAAGTTCGACGAGAACACGAGCGAGCCAGAGGCGATCGCCGACGAGGCGCTTGCTCATATCAGGAACGGGCCGATCCTCGATGCCGGTTATTGCCGCGAGCAGGCGCCCGGCTTGCGAGGCCTGCCCCGCGATCAGGTGGTGCGGGCGCTGGGCGCGGCATCGGAGAAATATCACGGCAAGGCCGAAGTATAGAGCCGCGACCGGCCGGACATCCCGATATCATCCAAAAGGACGACGCGGCCGCGCAATGACACGGGGAAAGTGAGCGAGAACGGCCCCGACAAGGGCGGAAGAGGAGAGTTGACCGTGAACGAACGCATCCAGACGATGCTCGACCATTTCGAGATCCGCGAAGTCATCGAAGCATATGTCGACGGCTGCGACCGGGCCGACCGCGATGCCGTCGCGGATTGCTATCATGAGGATAGCTGGGACAATCATGGCCCGATCACCGGCCCCGGTCACCAGTTCGCCACCGATTGCGTCAACAGCCTGCTGCAATACTGGAAAACCTGCACGCACGTCCTTGGTCAATCGCGGATCAAGGTGACGGGCGACACCGCCGGAGCGGAAACCTATTATTACGCCTCGCTGACCCGCGATGAGGACGGCCAGGAGATGCTGGACCAGCAGGTCGGCCGTTACATTGACTGGTTCGAACGCCGTGACGGCGTCTGGCGGATCAAGGATCGCCGCTGCATCCAGGAATGGGCAGCAACCTTCCCCATCACCGCGAGCTATGTCGATCCAGGCCCTTTCCTGCACGGCGTCCGCTCGTCCGAGGACATATCCTACGAGGTGCTCGGAATGGAGAAGGGTCGGACGCGGATCGTCCGGTAGGGGCTTGCGCGGCGCAGGGTTCGTTCATATCGGCGTGGCCGCAACGACCGGTCTTTGGCGGTGAGCGGGCACTTATCGGCCCGTCCACCGAGGCAGACGCTTTTCGCGGAACGCGGCCGGTCCCTCCCGCGCATCCTCGGAGGACAGCAGCCGCCCAATCGCTGGATGCTCCCACTGGAGAGCCATCGCCGCGACGAGATCATGACCGGCATGGTCGCGGGCGACCGCCTTGGTCGCCCGCACCGCCATCGGGCTCGCCTTATTCAGGCAATCCGCCCACCGCATCGCGGCGGCAACCACATCGCCATCATCGACGATCTCCGTCACGAAGCCCATAGCGAGCCCCTCGGCCGCGCGCACCCTCCGACCGGTCAGCAACATCCCCATTGCCTGCTGATGCCCGGCGAGGCGCGTAAGGCGCAGGATGCCGCCGCCCAGCGCGGCGACGCCGACCGTCACCTCAGGCAGGCCGAACACAGCATCCGGCGCCGCGACGACGATATCGCAGGCCAACACCAGCTCGAACCCACCCCCAACAGCGAAGCCATTGACCGCAGCCAGGACGGGCTTGTCGAGACCGAAACGCGCTGTGAGGCCGCCGAAGCCCGCTTCAGGAAGGCCGGACAGTCCCTTGGGATCAGACCTCAGATCGTGCCCACTGCAGAAGGCCTGCCCCGTCCCCGTCAGGATCGCGACCCACTGGTCATCGTCGCGCGCGAAATCATCGAAGGCCGAAGAGAGCGATCGCTGGGCTGCATCGTCCAGCGCGTTCATCACTTCGGGCCGCTGGATGGTCATCAACGTCACCCGCCCACGATGTTCTATCTTTATGGCGTCATTGCTCATCGTACTTCCCGCGACCTTCTGGTCGCCGTTCCCCTCGTCGTCTCGTTGCGGCATGCGTGATCATCCCGTAACCTCCAGCGACACCGACGGCCAAGCCACAGAGTCGCGGGAGAGGAACCGATGCTGCGACATCAGGACATTCTGGACGGCGTGGACAGCATATTGTCCGCCCTCTACGACAATATCGAAGGCGCGTCGCCATGGAGCGAGGCGCTCGAGCGGCTGCGCGCGCTCATGGTGACGAACTGCACCTGCCTGCGCCTGGCCCAGAAAGGTGGTCGGCAACGCGAGCACCTCTTCGCCGCCGGTCCAATGAACAGCGCGCAAGCAGTTGCCGAGTGGGAGAGCCGGGACATGGGCGAACTCGGCCCGGTCCCGCTGGCCCAGGGCGAGCATTGCGTCGTCGACTGGTCCAGCCACCGGCCGGACCCTGCGCTGGCAGAGATGCTGCGACGATATGACACCCGGCAGATGCTGACGCTTTGCATTGACCGCTTTGGCGACGTCGAATGTTTTCTGAACTGCGACAGAGGGGCACTGCAGGACGATTTTTCGACACGGGACGTCGAGATCTTCCGGATGGTTGGTGCTCATTTCGGGCGTGCCATTCGCCTGCGCAGGACCTTCGCCAGTTATCACGTGCTCAACCAGGTCAAATCGGAGGCGCTCGATCGCCTTGCGACGGCGATCTTCATCGTCACTCCCATTGGCGAGGTGCGGGCGGTGAACGGTAGCGCTGAAAAGCTGATCGAAGCAGGCGACTGCTTTCACGTCCGCGGCGGTATGCTGCATGTGCGTGATGGTCGTGCCGACCGCGTCCTCCAGGACGCCGTGCGATCGATGACGGCAAGCGACGGACGCGCCCCGCCCCAAGTCCTCTCGATCGAGAAGCCAGACGGCAAACGGGCCAGCAATCTGCTGGTCGTCGCGGCGCCGACCGTCTCGCTGCTCACCAATCGGCCTGAGACATGTGTGCTCATGTTCGTTCGAGACGATATCGGACTCAGTCGGGACGATGGAGACCTCCTGCGAGACCTCTTTTCGTTGACGCCCGCCGAAGCGAACGTCGCGGTCGATCTTGCGAATGGTTGCAGCATCGACGACATCAGTCGTACCAGCCGGGTGAGCAGGAACACCGTTCGAGCACACCTGCGTTCGATTTTCCTGAAGACAGGGCTGCGCCGCCAGGCGGATATCGTGCACGTGCTCACCCACAGCGTCATTCCTCTGGGACGACGCGCGGGCGAGCCGGGACATTTCGGCCAGCACACCGTCGATCCCTTCCGCGCTTCCCGGGCGTCGCCTGGCGGTGATGCGGCGTCAGCGTCACAGCAGGATGTCGTTCACCCGACCACCCAGTAGTAGGTCGCCGAAGATACGGCCGTAATTGCGATATTGCGCAGCGGCATGCTGCCGTCCCGTCCGCATATCGGCGAATATCCGCCCCGTCGTTTCGCCAGCGAACGACCGAGAGCCGCTCGACGAGAGGAACGGCTCAGCCAGCCGGACGCAACGATCCGCAACCTCGGCGCTTTGGAACCGGAACAGGTGACGGGTTTCGATCGCGGGCATTTCGCCGCGCTGCGCACAACATTCCATGTGCGCGAAGTTGGCGGCCATCGTCGCTCTCATCGTCGCGATATCGGCATGGGCATAAGCAATCGCTAGTCGAATGTCAGGGTCCGCGCGATCGGCCGCGCCGCATAGATCGAGGATATGCGACAACGCGCCGATCTGCCCATTGGTGATGCAGCGCATGAAAACGAGATTGAACGGCATTCGAAACAGGATGCCGTCATTTGCCGCCCGGCCGGGATTTGTGCCGAGAAATCCGTCTAGATAATCGTGCGAACGGTAATCCGGGACGAAGGCATCCTCAACCACGACATCGTGGCTCCCCGTTGCAGCGAGGCCCCCGCCGGTATGCCATGTGTCCACGATGCGCGCGTCCTCGCGGGGCAGCAGGAACGAGTGGAAGCGGCTGGGGTCGCCATCGACAAACCCGCCGAGGAAAGTCCAGGGACAATGCTCGCAGCCGCTGGAATAGGACCAGCGCCCGCTCAGCACATAGCCGCCGGGGACCGTGCGGGCGACGCCTCCGGGCATGTACGGCGACGATATGAGAAGCGCGTTGTCCCGCCCCCAGACATCGTCGGCTGCGCGATCGTCATAGAGACCCAGATGAAAAGCGTGAACACCCAGCACGCCAAACACCCAGGCCACCGACATATCTCCTTGCGCGAGCAGCATCTGCACATCCGCAAATGTCTGCTGACCCAGTTCGTAGCCTCCCCATCGCTTGGGCTGGAGGATGCGGAACAGACCGGCGTCGACGAGACGCCCAATCGTATCGGCCGAGATCCGGCGATTGCCGGCATCCTCGACGGCACGCTCTCGCAACAAGGGGATGAGCGCCCGCGCCGCGCCGGTCAACTCGTTGGAAGTAGGTATGCTTTCGACAGTGCGCATCGTCCGGGATGTCATACCGCCGTCGCTCCTTCCAGGCTCGCTGCGGTCACCATCGGTCCTGGTTCGAACGGGGTCAGCCCCATTGGGGACTAGTCCGTTTCGAGGATGCCGCGCGGGCGACCCGGACATATCAAATCCAAAAGACAAATTGGGGGGATTGCAGATGAACACGACGCTCTTTGGCCGATCGAGCCGGCGTCCCCTGGCGGTCGCGTTCTCCGTCGCCTGCCTGTCCTTTGACACAACGGGGGCATACGCTTTCGAGGGCCCGGCTCCGCAGGCACTGGCTGATACCGTTCCGGGCGATATCGTGGTGACCGCACGCCGCCGGGAAGAGCGTTTGGACAAGGTGCCCGTATCGGTCAGCGTCATCAGTTCAGACACGCTTCGGCGTCAGAACCTGAGCAGCGTGCAGGATATCCAGTATCTTACGCCTTCGCTCAACGTCAGCAGCAATACGGCACGCAGTTCCAACAACTACACCCTGCGCGGGCAGGGCACGACTTACGGCACCGATCCTTCCGTGGTCGCCTATTTCGCGGAGGTGCCGATACCCGGCGGCGGCAACGGCAATGGAGCTCTTTTCGACCTCGCCAACGTGCAGGTGCTGAACGGTCCCCAGGGAACGCTGTTCGGCCGCAACTCGGTCGGCGGCGCCATCCTTTTCTCGCCCGCGAAGCCCGAAAACCGGACGGACGGCCACGTCACGATCGGATATGGGAACTACAACAATTTTCAGCAGGAAGCCGTCTTCAACACGCCGTTGATCGATGACAAGCTGTTGCTGCGTGCCGGCATATGGCACCGCACGCGCGACGGCTTCACCCACGATGTCGGGAACGGCCGATCCTACGACAACATCAACGCGGTCGCGGGCCGCATATCACTGCTGTTCAAGCCAACCAACAAATTCGAGAACCTGTTCGTGTTCAATTACAGTGAGAACAAGGAACACGGAACCGGCACGGTCATCTCGCTCGTCAACCCGACTGGCCTTGCGGCGTTCCTGTTCCCGACGCTCCCGCAGGTCGCCGCCGATCAGGAGGCACGCGGTCCGCGCGAGATCGAACAAACCCCCGGTGTCTCGGATCACCAGCGACTGATTCAGCTGATTGATACTGCAACCTACAGCTTCAGCGACAATGTCACGCTCAAGAATATCCTCAGTTATACCCAATTCCGTTCCAATGTACGCTCTGATGTGAGCGGCACCGCGCTTCCGATCCTCTATTTCGATTACACTCCGGGCTGGGGCGGACCGCAGAACAACAACCAGCCGGCGATCAACCAGTTCACGGAAGAGATGCAGCTTTCCGGTTCGATCGCCGACAAGACTGTACAATGGACATTGGGCGGTTTCTACCAGAACAACAACCCGATCCACACCTTGCAGCGCCTCATTGCCTTCGGCGGCCCGCCTGTACTGACCGATCGCGGCGACGATCTGCGCAGCATCGCGGGCTTCGCACAGGGCACGTTCGATATTGGCAAGCTCATCCCGCCTCTTCACGGTCTCAAACTTACACTTGGTTATCGCCGCAGCCACGACCGGCGCCGCGATTATGTGGATTCCTATGTGCAGCAGGGCACGTCGTTCGAGGGCGGCGGCGCCTGCGCGCTCACAACAGGCGTGTATCCAGATTGCAGCCTGGATTATGCTCGCAGTTTTTCCGCAGGCACCTATACGGCTGCGCTCGACTATCAGATTACGCCGAGTACGATGCTTTATGCGACGGCCCGCAGCGGGTTCAAGAGCGGTGGCTTCAATCTCGGCGCACCTCCCAGCGCCGGCTTCGCCTCTTTCGATCCGGAAAAGGTCAAGGACCTTGAAGTCGGGATAAAATCCAACTTCAAGGTGGGAAATGTCGGCCTGAACTTCGCGCTGGATGTGTTCCGAGACAGATATACCGACATCCAGCGACCTCTGCTCAAGAATTTCGACGGTGTCGTGACGACCTATGTGGTCAACGCGACCAGCGCGGTCATCAAGGGCATCGAGTTCCAGGCCGCGGCCCGCCTGCCCGCCGGCTTCTCGCTGTCTGGCACGTACTCATACACCCATTCAAGCTATGGCAGCTTCGTGACGGACCAGGGCGATTTCACTGGCTACCCGTTGCCTTACACGCCAAAGCACAAGGCGAGCGTCTCGGCAGGGTACGAATTCGCCCTGGGAGATGATCGGGGCACCGGGCGGCTGGGCGCCAACTACACCTACCAGAGCAGCTATCGCAATCTGGATGTTCTCGATCCGGACGTCCGTGTGCCAGGTTATGGCCTCTTGAACCTTACGGCGGGCTGGGATCGCGTCATGGGGACGCCGTTCGACATCGGGGTGTTCGCGCGAAACGTCACCGACAAGCTCTACATCATCGGCAAGGGCGACTATTACTACAGCCTCGGCTTCACCACGAACGTTTATGGGGAGCCGCGAACCGTCGGCGCGAACATCACCTATCATTTCGGGCCATAACGCCTTCCTGCGCGTCTTCACGATCATCGCAAGAGCGGGCCGTTGCTTTCGACGCGCGCCGACAACGCCACGGGCGGAGCAATGATCGGCCGTTAAGACGAGGACAGGTCATCCGAACCGGCGCAAGGCGGACTCGCAGAGGAAAGGAGCAACTATGTCCACACCAGAGAAGAGCGTCCGTCACGGAGAGGGGCGGATCGCCTATCATGAGATGGGCGACGGCCCTCCCCTGCTCATGCTCCACGGCTCCGGCCCCGGCGTGACAGCCTGGAAGAATTTCGGCCGCAATCTTCCGGTCTTCGCCGAGCATTTCCGGTGCATCGTGCCCGACCTTCCAGGCTATGGCGCCAGTTCGGCGATTGCCGGCGACCCGTTCGGCGGAACTATCGACGCCGTGCTGCACCTGATGACCGAACTTGGCATCGAACGCGCGAGCCTGATCGGCAACTCCTTCGGCGGCCTGATCTCCGCTCGTCTCACCGCAGCGCATCCCGACCGGGTCAAGCGGCTCGTTACGATCGGCGGAATCGGGGTTCCGATCTTCAATCCGTTTCCCTATGAGGGTATTGAGCGGCTTGCCGAGTTTGTCGAAGATCCCACGCGCGATCAACTCATCAAATGGCTGCGCTCGATGGTCTACGACAAGTCGTTCTTGACAGATGACCTGATCGACGAGCGATTGTCATCCGCGACCGAACCGGTGGCGCTGGAAACCAACCGGAAGATTTATTCGCGTGCCGGCCTCGCAGCGATCGCCAACGGAATGTCCGGGCCAGAAGCTGTGCAGAATTTTGCATATCTGCCGAAAATCCAGGCGCCCACCTTATTGACCTGGGGACGTGATGACCGCGTGACGCCGCTGGACGGCGCGCTGGTCCCGTTGAGGCTCATCCCCAATGCCGAACTCCACGTATTTCCCAAGTGCGGCCATTGGGCAATGATAGAGCAGAAAACCGCGTTCGAGAGCGTCGTACTGGCTTTTCTCAGGCAACCCTGATCACCACACTCAGCCATCGCCAGCACGTGGTGCTCGGAGCGAGGGCAGGATCATTGGTTCGAACGCCCGATCTCGCGGTTTCGGTCCCACCCCCTTGACCTCGAGATCGGACGTGTCCGGGACAATATGGAGCGTTCCATCAGGTTCGATTTCGACGGTAAGCCGCAGTCGCGCATTTATGGCACGGCTCTTGACAGTCGCGGCGCGCATGGCGTCCAAAACGGTTGCGACCGCATCAAGGCGGAGGGAATATGTTTCGGCGGCTGCCTTGGCGGCGGGCAACGGCGCACGAGCACGTTCGGTCACCACGATGAGTGCTCCCGTGCGCGCGTCGCTCATCATCCAGTCCTTGAGCCTGCGAACCTTCGACCCGCCACGCCTTGCCGTTCCGATCATGTCCGATCCTGGGTTTCGAGATGCTTCCGGTGCTTCTGGCAAGCACATGCAGTCTCGCCACGGCTGCCTCCGAACCGGATTGTCTCGCGTTTGGCAGCGTCGTATGCTCCAAACTTCGTCCTAAAGGACGAGAAGCGATCGCCGGAGAGGGATCTCTGGCGCAGACCTCCGCCCGATGACTTTGGCGGTTAGTTTGGTCGGACGACGGGATACAATCCGCTCACGTCCTATCTCCCCATACCATTTCTTTGGACGCCGGCGGAAACTTACGAGATCTTCTTCGGCGGCATATGTATTGAATATGGGCATCTGCCATCCGGAAGTCTTCTACCGACAGGATTCAGAAATTTATGAAGATCATCGTACCCGTGAAGCGGGTGATCGATTACAACGTGAAGCCACGCGTGAAGATGGACGGCACCGGCGTCGATCTGGCGAACGTGAAGATGTCGATGAATCCGTTCGACGAGATTTCCGTCGAAGAGGCGATCCGCCTGAAGGAAAAGGGCGTGGCGACCGAGATCATCGCCGTCTCGATCGGCGTCGCCAAGGCGCAGGAGACGCTCCGCACCGCCCTCGCCATGGGCGCCGACCGCGCCATCCTCGTCCAGACCGACGACGAGGTCGAGCCGCTGGCCGTCGCCAAGATCCTGAAAGCGATCGTCGACGAGGAGCAGCCGGGTCTCGTGATCCTCGGCAAGCAGGCGATCGACGACGACAGCAACCAGACCGGCCAGATGCTCGGCGCGCTGCTCGGCCGTCCGCAGGGCACCTTCGCCAACAAGCTGGAGGTCGAGGGCGAGACGGCCACCGTCACCCGCGAGGTAGACGGCGGGCTGGAGACGGTGAAGCTGGCGCTGCCGGTGATCATCACCACCAATCTCCGCCTCAACGAGCCGCGCTACGCCTCGCTGCCCAATATCATGAAGGCGAAGTCCAAGCCGCTCGCTTGCCATGCGCCTGCCGATTACGGCGTCGATATCGCGCCGCGCCTGCAGACTCTCAAGGTCTCCGAGCCGCCGAAGCGTTCGGCCGGCGTGAAGGTCGCCGACGTGGATGAGCTGGTCGCGAAGCTGAAGAACATGGGAGTGGCGGCATGAAGACGCTGGTTTGGGTCGAACACGACAGCGGCGCCATCAAGGACGCCACCCTCTCCGCCGTGACCGCCGCCGCCAAGCTCGGCGAGGTCCATCTCCTCGTCGCCGGTTCGGGCGTGGGCGCGGTCGGTGAAGCCGCCGCGAAGATCGCTGGCGTCGGCAAGGTGCATGTCGCCGACGCCGCCGCTTTCGATCACGTCCTGCCAGAAGCGATCGCGCCGCTGGTGGTCGAGCTCATGGGCCACCACGATGCCTTCGTGGCGCCCGCCACCGCCAACGGCAAGAACATCGCGCCGCGCGTCGCCGCCCTGCTCGACGTGATGCAGATCTCGGACATCCTCTTGGTCGAAGGCGACAACACCTTCACCCGGCAGATCTACGCCGGCAACGCGATCGCGACGGTGAAGTCGAGCGACAGCAAGCTGGTGATCACCGTGCGCGGCACCGCCTTCGAGAAGGCGGCGCGCGAGGGTGGCTCGGGCGCGGTGGAAGCCGTGTCGGGATCGGGCGAGAATGCCGGTTCGTCGTTCGTCGGCGCCGAGATCTCCAAGTCGGAGCGTCCGGAGCTGACCTCGGCCAAGATCATCGTCTCGGGCGGCCGGGCGCTGCAGAACAGCGAGAACTTCCATTCGATCATCGAGCCGCTGGCCGACAAGCTCGGCGCGGGCGTCGGTGCCAGCCGTGCGGCGGTGGATGCGGGCTACGTTCCGAACGACTATCAGGTCGGCCAGACCGGCAAGATCGTGGCGCCTGAAGTCTATATCGCGGTCGGCATTTCGGGCGCGATCCAGCACCTCGCCGGCATGAAGGACAGCAAGACCATCATCGCCATCAACAAGGACGAGGATGCTCCCATCTTCCAGGTCGCCGACATCGGCCTAGTGGGCGACCTCTTCAAAGTCCTCCCGGAACTCTCGGACAAACTATAGAGGCGCGGTCACCTAAACCTTTGTTATATGACGGCAGACCTTCCGCGACGAGCCGATCCGCAACTGGCAAATAATACGAATGGGTTTCTCTCTCCACCACTTGGAGAATTTCCGCTTTCATCTGCCGCTGCCACACGCGCTTTTCAACCGTGGAGATGCCGCTCGGCATCAACGAATCTCGGATATATCCGTATACCATATTAAACGGGCGTCATGATAACGCCCACATCATTGGCGCTCAAGAGCACAATCCGATCCGCGCCATCGGATCATGGCTCGATATGCGACCAGTTTGAGCGCCAATGCAGCCAACGACTATCTGTAAACAGAACCCATAGCGCATTGATCAGTATCGCCGTCCATAACTCACGTCCCGACGGCGGACGGAAAAGATTGAACAATTTGACGTACTCTCGGCCCCTCGCCGGCCCCCTCCTCGCAGCCAAGCTTTTGCAGTTGCCTGATGCCTGCTGACGTTCGCCAGCTTCTCTTCCGAGAGAAGGAAGGCGGCAAAGCCGCTGAGCATATGGCGTACTGAAAGATCAACCCGACCACAATCTGCGACCCTTGCTTGCAGGCGATGCTGCGATACTGATTCTATCCGCTTCCGTCTTGCCGGCAGGTCGGAGAGGATCATCTTCGCCCACCGCCAGCCTCCTTGATATGAAGCACTTCGCCACGCCGGAACTGGCTGAATTCAATTACGGCCCGAAAAAGCAATTCCCGGATACCAGCCCCCCCCCCATTTGGGGGGGCAACACGCGACGGGCGCACGCGAAGTTGTTGTAGAAAGCGGGAGCAGAATGTGACGGCGCGAAAATTGACGCATCTTCAGCGGCTGGAAGCCGAGAGCATCCACATCCTGCGCGAGGTAGTTGCCGAAGCGGCAAAGCCGGTGATGCTCTACTCGGTGGGCAAGGATTCGGCGGTGATGCTGCATCTGGCTCGCAAGGCCTTCTATCCCTCGCCGCCGCCCTTCCCCTTGCTCCACGTCGATACGACATGGAAGTTCAAGGCGATGTACGAACTGCGCGACCGGATGGCGCGCGAGAGCGGCATGGAGCTGCTGGTCTACCAGAATCCCGAGGCCGCTGAGCGCGGCATCAACCCGTTCGATCACGGCGCGCTCCACACCGACATGTGGAAGACGGAAGGTCTCAAGCAGGCGCTCGACCTCCACGGCTTCGACGCGGCCTTCGGCGGCGCGCGGCGCGACGAGGAGAAGAGCCGGGCGAAGGAGCGCATCTTCTCGTTCCGCACGGCCTCGCACGGCTGGGATCCCAAGAACCAGCGGCCGGAGCTGTGGGACCTTTACAACGCCCGCAAGAACAAGGGCGAGAGCATCCGCATCTTCCCGATCAGCAACTGGACCGAACTCGACATCTGGCAATATATCCAACTGAACGACGTGCCGATCGTACCGCTCTACTTCGCGGCGAAGCGGCCGACCTACATGCATGACGGCCAGCTGTTCATGGCCGATGACATCGAGCGGCTGGAGAAGACGCTGGGCCGCAAGCCCGAGATCGTCGAGCGCTCGGTGCGCTTCCGGACGTTGGGCTGCTTCCCGCTGACCGGCGCGGTGGAGAGCGAGGCGACGACGCTGAGCGAGGTGATCCAGGAGACGCTCCTCACCACCACGTCCGAACGGCAGGGCCGCGTGATCGACAAGGATGCCGGTGGTGCTGGCATGGAAGTCAAGAAGCAGCAGGGGTATTTCTGATGACGACGCCCCTGACCAACGCCGAGCCCGTCTACCAAGTCGAAAGCCTGATCGCCGAGGATATCGACGCCTATCTCGCCAAGCACCAGCACAAGACGCTGCTGCGCTTCATCACCTGCGGATCGGTGGACGACGGCAAATCGACACTCATCGGGCGCCTGCTCTACGATTCGAAGATGATCTTCGAGGACCAGCTGGCGGCGCTGGAGGCGGACAGCAAGCGCGTCGGCACGCAAGGCGCCGAGATCGACTTCGCCTTGCTGGTCGACGGCCTCGCCGCCGAGCGCGAGCAGGGCATCACCATCGACGTCGCCTACCGTTTCTTCGGGACGGAGAAGCGCAAGTTCATCGTCGCCGACACGCCCGGCCACGAGCAGTACACCCGCAACATGGTGACGGGCGCCTCCACCGCCGACCTCGCCGTGATCCTGATCGACGCGCGCAAGGGCGTGCTCACCCAGACGCGGCGGCATAGCTATCTGGCGCACCTGATCGGCATCAGGAACATCGTGCTGGCGGTCAACAAGATGGATCTTGTCGACTATTCGCAGGAGCGGTTCGACGAGATCGTCGCCGATTACCGAGCCTTCGCGACGTCGATCGGCATCACCGATTTCGTGCCGATGCCGATCTCCGGCTTCAAGGGCGACAACATCACCGGCCCGAGCGCCAATACGCCCTGGTACACGGGGCCGGCGCTGATGGAGCATCTCGAGACGGTCGAGCTCGATCAGGTGTCGGATCAGGCGAAGCCGTTCCGGATGCCGGTGCAGTGGGTCAACCGGCCCAATCTCGATTTCCGCGGTTTCTCGGGCCTGATCGCCACCGGCACGGTGCGGCCGGGCGACACGATCCGCGTCCTGCCCTCGGGCAAGACCTCGACGGTCACGCGCATCGTCACGCTGGCGGGCGATCTGGACGAGGCGGTGGCCGGCCAGTCGGTCACGCTCTGCTTCGCCGACGAGATCGATTGCTCGCGCGGCGACGTCATCGCGATCGCCGATGCGCCCCCGCAGGCGGCGGACCAGTTCGAGGCGACGATCGTCTGGATGGCCGACGAGGAGATGCTGCCGGGCCGGCCCTATTGGCTGAAGACCGCAACGCAGATGGTCACCGCGACCGTCCAGCAGCCCAAATATCAGGTCAACGTCAACACGATGGAACAGCTGGCGGCCAGGACGCTGGAGCTGAACGCGATCGGCGTCGCCAACCTCGCCACCGATCGCCAGATCGTGTTCGAGCCCTATGAGACGAATCGCACGCTCGGCGGCTTCATCCTGATCGACAAGATCAGCAACGCTACCGTCGCGGCGGGCATGCTCCATTTCGCGCTGCGCCGGTCGCAGAACGTCCACTGGCAGGCGACCGACGTTTCCCGTGAGCATCACGCCGGGCTCAAGAACCAGAAGCCGGCGGTGCTGTGGTTCACCGGGCTTTCGGGTGCCGGCAAATCGACCATCGCCAACATCGTCGAGAAGAAGCTGGCGCGGATGAACCGCCACACCTTCCTGCTCGACGGCGATAATGTCCGTCACGGGCTCAACAAGGATCTCGGCTTCACCGATGCCGATCGCGTCGAGAATATCCGCCGCGTCGGCGAGGTGGCGAAGCTGATGACCGACGCCGGCCTCGTCGTCATCACCGCCTTCATTTCGCCCTTCCGGTCGGAGCGCGACATGGTGCGCTCGATGATGCAGCCGGGCGAGTTCATCGAGGTGCATATCGACAGGCCGCTGGCCGACGCCGAGGCGCGCGACGTGAAGGGCCTCTACAAGAAGGCGCGTTCGGGCGAGCTCAAGAACTTCACCGGCATCGACAGCCCATACGAACCGCCGGAGGATCCCGAGATCCGCATCGACACGACGAACATGACGCCGGACGAGGCCGCCGACGCCATCATCGCGCGGCTGATCCCATGAGCGAGGGGCCGTACACCGACGTCCAGCTCGCGCGCCGCATCGCCGAGAAGGTCGGCGAGATGCTGCTGATCCTGCAGGGATCGGGCCTGTTCGAGGGCAAGGCGCTGGGCAATGCCGGCGACCGGCTGGCCAACGCCTTCATCATGGAGGCGCTCAAGATTCACCGGCCCGACGACGCCATCCTCTCCGAAGAGGAGAAGGATTCGGCCGAGCGGCTGAAGGCCAGCCGCGTGTGGATCGTCGATCCGCTCGACGGCACGCGCGAATATAGCGAGGGCCGCACCGACTGGGCGGTCCATGTCGCACTCTCGATCGACGGCACGCCCGGCCCGAGCGCGGTGGCGCTCCCCGGTCAGGGCGTGACTCTGTGCACGGGGACCACGCCCCGGCCCGCGACCAACTCCGCCAGGCTGCGCATGCTAGTCAGCCGCACGCGGCCGGCGGCCGAGGCGGTGGCGGTGGCCGAGGCGCTCGGCGCCGAGCTCATGCCGATGGGTTCGGCCGGCGCCAAGGCAATGGCGGTGGTACAGGGCGATGCCGACATCTACCTCCATACCGGCGGCCAATATGAGTGGGACAATTGCGCCCCCGCCGCCGTCGCCAAGGCGGCCGGCCTACACGTGTCGCGCGTCGATGGCGCGCCGCTCACTTACAATTCGGTGAATCCGTATCTGCCGGATCTGCTGATCTGTCGCACGGAATATGCCGGGCGTGTGCTGGATTTGCTTCGTTCAGGCCGCTGAACTCAGGAAGGCCCTACCCGTGCAAACGGGCAGGGCCTCCTATGGTGATCGAAGACCTAGAACTTGAACGAGACGGTACCGCCATAGGTTCGCGGTTCACCCCATTTGCATGCAGCGTAGCCGATGCTGTTCAGATTGTCCGAACATGCAAGCTTGTAATATTTGTTGAGGATGTTCTGCCCCCAGAAGCTCAGTGTCATAGGGCTGCCGAACAGGCTCTGAAGATCGAGACGAGCACCCCATATTCCAAACTTCGGTGTCTTGTAGATGCCCTGAACCGCAAGACCGGTCGTCGATCCACGGTAGGAGTAGTTCACGCTGAGCGCGGGCTTGGCGAAGCTGTCGGGCACCCAGGTCGCCTCGTAACGCGCGCTCGCATTGAAGGTGTCTTTTGGAACACCCGCGAACGAAACGCCATCCAGGTTGACGCCGTTGCTGTAATCGATCGGATTGCCCGCAAAGATTGGCTTCGAAGGATCCGTCGGTTGCGGCAGAATTGAACCTTTGCCGTATTTTGCTACCTGATGAGAATAGCCGAAATCGAGCTGCACATCCCGGAATGGCTTGAGCGTTCCCTCGACCTCGACCCCCTTGATCGTCGCCTTGCCTACATTGAAAATGATCAGGTCGGTATAGTTGAAGCCCCCCGAGCATGCAGTCTGATCCGTGCAGAATTGAAGGATATCCTGCGATTGAATGCTCTTATATTTTCCAATGAAACCCGCAATGTTCAGGCGGTAGGGCATGTGAGCGATCCGCCCTTGAGATTTGAACCCCAGCTCGAAGTCGGTAATCTTCTCTGGATCGAAGAACTGGAATTGAAGGTTTCTCGTGGTCGGATTGGCATTACCAGCCTTGTACCCGCGCCTATTGGCAAGATAAATCAGCGTATTGGGGGTGACCTGATATTCGAGCGAGTCGGTCCACGTCACGGCACTATAGTGCTTCACGCCGCCAGCAAAGCAGGATACTCCATCATTTACGCCTCGAACATTACCGAATGTCGAGTTGATCTCGTTGCACGACGTAGGATTGCCACCCCATTCCTGCAATTGCGATACGTCGTTGGTGTAAAAGTTACTTTGTACGAAATCTCGACGATCCCATGTGTAGCGCACGCCGCCGGTTAGGCGCAGCCCCTCGAGACCGATACCTCCAAAATCATATGTGCCTTGAGCGAACACCGCGTAGGAATCGGATTTGGTGGTCGCCTGGCCATGACGTTCAAGATAGGAGTTTCCAGCCGAATCCTGATAGAGGGAGACAGGTCCAACAATGAAAGCGGAGTTCACAGCATAGAGATGGTCGTCATGGCTATAATATCCGCCGGCAATGAACTTGAAATCCTTGAAATTACCGATCAATTGCAATTCTTCGCTCAAGATCCTGTTGCGATTGAGGTAATTTGTATTATTATCGATGTATTGCACGGGGAAAGATCCCGGCAGCGGCGTCCCTACGGGAACTCCCTGAAGAGCAGCGAAGAACGGAAGTGCATTGACCGTATATCCCGTTGCGCCTTCAGGGTTCTGATAATCTATAGCGCGCTGATATCGTGCCCCGACGATATTCTTTATGGAGAAAGAATCGCTAAGCTCAACACTGGTCGTGTTCGCGATCCCGTAGGTGCGTACCTTCGATCCATAGCCCGTGATCCCCGGCAGATTGGGTGCCGCGAGCAACTTGCCGATCCCCGCTCGGGAATTGGTGACGAACGGATTGCCCTGGCGGACCAACAAATTCCCTTCCTGCACCGCCGTGCCGCCACCCAGAGCGCTCTGCTGCTGCACGGACTGATCTGTAAGGAGGCCGATCTGGAAGCCCGTGGATCCCGCCGGCGGGATCGGGGCGGCCTCGATGACCGTGGGCGCGGTCAGTTCGTCCCTAAAGAGATAATCAGCTACCAGCGTGTTCTCGATCCGGTCGGTCGGCTTCAGCAGCAGGGTCACCCGGGCGCTGCTATTGTCGCGGTTGCCGAGATCCGGCTCGCCGGGATAGGCGTTCTTGTAGATTCCGTCGCGACGCTCGACCTGGCCTGCGATCCGCAATGCGGCCATGTCGTCGGCCAGCGGGATATTGACCGCCGCAGTAGCCTTCATCTCATTGTAATTGCCATATTCCATGGCCGCATCGACGCCGAACTTGAAGGTCGGGCGAGCGGTGGTGAAGACCATCGCGCCGCCGATGGAATTCTTGCCGAAGAGGGTTCCCTGAGGACCTTTCAGAACCTGGACGTTGGCCAGATCGTACAATGTCAAGCCGCGTGTATCCTCTGCGACGCCATTGACGTAGGTGACGACATTCTCATCCGTGTAGAGGACCTGCCGCTGGCCGCGAATGATGAATTCGGGTTGTGAGGGGAAATTGTTACTCGGCTTGATCTGCAGGTTGGGCACGCTGAATTGGAGATCGCTAACGCGATTGACGTTGCGCTGCGCAAGAACAGCGGCGGACAATGCCGTAACGGCAACCGGAACCCGTTCGAGACTTTCCTCCACTCGCCGCGCCGTGACGACGATGTCCTGCAGGCCGCCCGAGGACGATGCGCTCGGGGTGGTGGTGCTGGCCGGAACGCTCCCTGCGGGAGCCGTCGGCACCGGCGGAGTTGTCGCCGACGCGGCGGGCTGCCCAGAGCTGGTTTGAGCGAGTGTCGGCGTCGCACCGATCATGACAAGCGACATGAACGACGCACTTGTGAGCAGCACGGCCTTGCGCATAATCCCCTCCATCCTCTTTTTCTGCTTTTGCTGACGCGCCTACGCTCGGGAGCGACCAACACGTCCCTTGGCACGTTCAATTTGTGATTTTGGAGGCTACAGAGCCGTCGTCCGAACGGACTATTCGCGGAAAAACTATTTCGGGCACATCATGGCTGAGGTAATTATGCAACAATCGGAGATGAGTTGGCGGCGTCGTGTGCGCGTTCTGCAATCGTCGACTTGATCGAGTAAGAGACCCATCTGCTCGACACCACGATCAATCGGGATTTCCAACCGTTAGTGTCTGATCGTCGAGAAATTCGGCTTCCCGCGACATCAATAGCATCACGCTTTCAGCGATCGCTTCCGGCGAGGCCCCCTCGGCTCTGATGACACAGTTGATCCGCACCATGCGACTGCCTCCGGGACGGAGCGCTTCCGGACGAGCCTCGTTCCAATTGGCTGCAATGACATTGACGATGGCGCCGCGCAGATCGGCCCGATGAAGGACCCGGACTTGCTCCGCTGCACACCGAGCAGTCGCCTTCCCCTGATCACTCTGGCCCAGCTCGAAGACATTCACACAGCGATCGAGCCTTCCGCACAACTCCATGGCTCTGTCCGCAACGGTCAGAAGCTCCGGATCATTTGCGAGCACCGTCGGCAGTGCGTGGGCACGTCCGCCAGCCTCGCGCACGCTGCGCACCGTCAGCTCGGCCTGGGCCGCGGGGCTGGCTACCACAATGACTGCTCCCTTGCTCGCCAGCCTTTGCGAGCAGCCCATGACAGCCGGTCCATCGCCGACTATCAGCACCGCGACGCCTGCAAGAGGAAGCTGGCCACCATCATCCTGCCGGTCGGCATGCCTGCCAATGATATTGGTTTCTCCCCAGAAGGCACGCATCTCCTTGATCCGGCCGTCCGCATCGAAACGGAAGGTGTCAGTGATCTGGACGATCATCGGCTCCTTGCCAGATCCAAGAAAGCAGAAGAAGGAGAACGCAACGGCATCACCGGCGTAGCGGAGATCACCGGTCAGTTGGAGGAAGGACGGTTGATCGCGATACTGCGCGTAGAAGGCGCGGATAGCGGCCTTGCCTTCATGTACCGAGCTCCCGACCGGATCCTCGAGCGTCGCATCTTCGGCATACATCGCCGCAACCGCCTCCAGATCGCGATCGTTGAATGCACGAATATAGCTGTCTACGAACTGCTTTGTCTCATCAGCGCCACGCATCGCTCGTCTCCTCTGGCCTTACCGCTCGAGCGGAACGGAAAAGGCTTTCAGGTAATCGCCGGTCATGCGGTCAACCTCCTCGACGGTCAGTCCGGCGTCAGCCAGCGAATATTGATGATGGGCCCGCGACGCACGGCGCTTGCCGTCCTCCAAGAGCCAATCGGACATCGCCACGCGGCGCACATCGTCCGTTTCGATGCCGAGCGATCGATAGATTTCATCGACCGTCCTGAGAGGATCGGTCTGGAATTCGACGAACTTCACATCAACGAAGCGATCGGCCATGCCTGGTTGCGCGCGAAACGCGAGGGCGTCGGCCCAAGTGCCGTCGTAATCGCCGGAGACGGCCCGCGAGGTCGGCAGCGCCTCGCCATATTTGCCATGCAGGATCGCTACCATGTTGGCGATCGAAGGGTAGATCTTCACCGTATCGCGATGGCAGTGAACGAATAGCGCGTCCGGGAACACCTCGACGATTTCCGTCAAGAAGCGGACGTGGATCGGTGTCTTGAGGATCCAGCGACGCCTCCCCTCCCGGTGCTGGAGGTACTGGAGAAAGGTCCGCTCCTCCCGGTAAAGATCGGCAAAATTGCGAGAATAGACGTAATCCCGGTAATTGGGCACATCCATCTTCGCCGGATAATTCATCGAGATCAGCGAAAGCTCCCAGAAGAAGGGACATTCCTCGGCCCGCTCGGCACCCATCGGGTGGACGCCCAGCCAGTCATCGTCCAGCAATCCCTCATAGGCGAGACTCTCCCGGCAGCGTTGTTCGCGCAGGGCGCGGGCAAGCGGCTCGGAGCACTTCGGCGCGGGAAACTGCATCTCGAACAGGCGCGGCGCCCTGTTACCCGGATCGGACGCGAGCAGATTGTGCAGGAAAGTCGTGCCCGCTCGCGGCAGGCCGAGGATGAAGACAGGAGCCTCGATCGGCTCGTCCCCAAGAGCCGGATAGCGCTTGAGATCCGCGATGTACGTCAGCCGCGCGCACAGCGTTTCGTGCAGCTTGCGGTACAGACGCCGCACGCCCGCCTCGCTCAGTTTCGAATGCGTCGCCACGTCGGACAGCAGGATGCGCAGCCCCTCGATCGGAGAGCCCGTATTTTCGGTTTCCCAGTCCGAATGGCCGGTTTCAAGTTCCGCGCCGCGCATCAGCGCGTCCGCGCCTGGGAGTGTCTGTTCCAAGGTTGTAATTCCTTTGCTGATGACCAGATCAGAGCGCATAGAGTCGGCGGATGCCGGCCCTCCGTTCGGCGATGACGGCGGCGCGCTCCGCATGCGTCACCTGCGGCGTATCGGGATGGAGGAGCGCGCGAACCTTCTCCAGCGGCACTTCACGCACCAGCGATGTCGGCACGAAGTCCGCATGAACCCACCGCCATGCCGCGATGCCGCGCTTCACGCCTGCCGGATCGATCCAGTTGGGCACGCCGGGGTCCTCCAGCGACAGCACGAAGCGGGCTCTGCCGTCCGGGTCGATATGGGTCTGGTGCGCGTTCAGAGAGGACTGGTGGTTGAGATAGTCCAGCGTCTGCTGACACAGGTCCGCAGTCTGGATTCCCCAGAATTTCGCCCTAGCCGGCACATCGACCTCGATGACGAGCGCTTCGCCCGCGCGGAGGTCGAACATCATGAAATGATAACCGGCGTGCTGGATGCCCCCGATGTTCGCCTCGCGGCCCTCCCAGAAGCGGTTGTAGCCGACCTCGTCGACGATCTCCTTCGCCCGCGCGATCCAGTGCTTGGCCGACGTCAGGATGAAGGTGCTGGCCTTGTCGATCCGCCGGTAAAGCTCATCCTCGCCAATATAGCCGATCTCGATCGGGGCATCACCCAGCGGCTCGATTTCCAGATGGGTCGACTCATCTCGAACCCAGTCGTAGATCGCGTCGCGCACGACAATCATGTAATCCGGGCGATCCGGCTCAAGCCGTATCCAATTGCCGTCATGATGTTCGGCCGACAGGATAATCTCGAAGCTCCCGTCAGGCCCGGTCGCGAAATCATCGATATCCCATGCGCCGAGCTGAGCATAATCGGGATCGCCCCAGAAGCCTCCCTGCAGATGAAACTCGCTCCAATGCCCCGCGCCGCGATGCCCCCTGATGCGATAGCTGCGGGCGCCGTCGATGAAGGCGTGGCGATAATGAAAATCGGGGCAGCACAGCCCCCAGCTGTGGGTCACCGGGTGATGGAAGGGATGCTTGTCGAAATAGGGAAAACTCTGATGGGGCGCGATTCCGATGTTGAATGCGCTGCGCAGCGTGCTCAACACCTGCGCCATGGCTCGCGCCCGCTCCTGCTCGTCGTGCGCCCAGGGAGACTCTAGCCAGAGCTTGCGGGTCTCGTCGAGCGCCTCGACATGGCGTCTCCAGATTTGTCCGAAAGCTGTTGGGCTCATTCCCGATCTCCTCTCGTCCACGCCAGGCTTGTCCGACTCCCCCGTTCGCGCGGCAAGGATGGAATAGTGCTCGCAAAGCACCTATTACCCCCCCAAATGGCAGTATCGCACCCCTCTGACGAAATGGCGCTGATTGCCGCGCTGCACGAAGGTCCCTTCGAGGACAGCCCGTGGCACACCTTTCTCGAGAATTTACGCCTCGCGTTCGCCAGCGATTATTCCGGCATCATATTCCGCCCGCCCGACAGGATGGGGGAGAGCCCGGTCGAACTGTTCTCCGGCGATGATGCCACGCCGGAATTACACCGCCTTTATCGCGAGAGATATGCACCGTTCGATCCTGTCATGGGCACGCATCTTGACGAAGGACGCGTCTACGGACTCGATGAATTATTCGACGAGGATAATCGCGATCATCGTGCGTATCGCGAAGCCATCTTGATCCCGCGTGGCATCCGCTTTCTACGCAGCGTCCGCATCGTCGAGCCCGGAGGCGTGGAAGGATGGCTGCTGATCGCGCGTCAGGACAAGGACTTCGAGCCTTTTCATAACGCGATGCTTGAACGGACAGCAGCGCAATTCAGACTGTCGCTGCGTACCTACATGGCGTTGGAAAATCAGCGCGCCCATGCGTGGATTGTGGACGAGGCTATCGGGCGTCTGAATTTTGGTTGGATCAGCCTGGACAATCAGGGCGTTGTCATCGAGATCAACCCCAAAGCGCGCCAGATATTGGATGCAACCCATTCACTGCGCATTACGCGCGAAGGGCGGCTGGCGGGGCAGCGCGGGGATGTCGACAAACGGCTCCGCCATGCCGTTGCCCGACTCATCGAAGGCCATGGAAAAACCCCTCAGGTCGTCAATATCAGCGATGACCCCTGGCTCACCATGCTGATGACCTCCGTATCCGCCAATGCCTCGAAGGCGGGGCGGACCCCGGTACTGACCGCCTTTCTTCAAAGCGACCGAAAATCACAGGCTGATCGCCACGAACAGATCGCGTCGCTTTTCGGCCTTCTTCCGAGCGAAGCACGGCTGGCGGTCGCGATCAGCCAAGGCGCGTCGATCGCGCAGGCGGCGGAAATGCAGTCCATTTCCGTCGAGACGGCACGCAGTTATTCCAAAAGCGTCTATGCCAAGATGGGCGCGCGCGGCCAGGCTGATGTCGTGCGCTTCATCCTGACGAGCGTGATCGCCCTCGCCTGAGCGGAGACACTCTACGACTGCGCGACCCTCGTCAGCTTGACGGCAGACCGGGTCGTGTGTTGCATATCGATTTCGCCGGCATCCGACATCGCCGCCGGCGTCCTTTCGGTGCACCGGCCCATCAATATCGCTAGGAGAGGTTTCGTGCAGGATCTGACGGGCAAGGTTGCGATCGTCACGGGCGGCGCATCGGGGATCGGCAAGGCGATCGCGGAGACGCTGAGCGAGGCTGGGGCCTATATTGCGATCATCGACATCGATCTTGAAGGCGCTCGAGCCGCAGCGGCCTCGATAGCGGGCAAGGACGGCCGCGCCGCTGCCTATCACCTCGATATGGGGGATCATCCCGCGATCGATCATGTCGTTGCCGGATTGGTCGCGGACCAGGGCGGGATCGACATTGTTGTCAACAATGCGGTGCGTACCGACCCGGACGACGACAAAGTGGCCGACATCGGCGCGGCTGTCTGGACCACGCTGCTCGCAGCCAATCTGATCGGTCCTGCCATCCTCTCCCGATGCGCGATCCCCTCGATGATCGCACGCGGCGGCGGCGCGCTTGTCCATATCGCCTCCGCTGCGGGCCTGGCAGGAGAAGATACCCGCACCTGCTACGGAACCGCCAAGGCCGGGTTGATCGGCCTTTCGCGCAGCATCGCCGTGCAATATGGCAAGCAGGGCATCACCAGCAACTGTATCGCGCCCGGCCTCGTGCTGACCCCGGCCGCATCGGCCGCGTTCGATGACAAAGTCCTTGCCCTGCTCGAACGCCATCACATGACGCCCCGCCTCGGCACCCCCGACGATATCGCGTCGGCCGTCCGCTTCCTCGTTTCGCCGCACGCGAAGTTCATATCCGGCCAGATACTGGTAGCCGATGGCGGAATGACCGCCGCATTGCCCACGGTCGCCGGTTTCCGCGCCGCGGGGCTGTGACCTCCCTCGGTCAATCGATGCCGAAGCGCTCTCTATAGAAGGTGAAGCGCTCCTTCAAAGCAATGGGATCGAGACCGAAATCCTCAGCGATGTCATAGCGAAGCTGTCCATGCCGATCGCGGGCATGGTCTTCGAGATAATGTGTCATGGCTGCCTTGGCCCGAGCCGTCATGTCGAGTCCGGACATCGCGTAGATGCGGCGCACGGTACCGATCTGATCGCTCATGAAATCTTCGAAGCGCACATCGACCGACCGATCGTGTGGCAAGGTGTCCCGATCGCGTACGCAAGCGCGCAGCAATCGGTCAATCCGGTCCACCCAATAGTTCGCGACCTCGGCAGGATTGACCTTCAGCCGCCGCAGCCGATCGATATAGGCGTTCATCGTCAGGCAGGAGGCGATCACCGCATTGGGATCACGATGCGTCATGACCACCGTGGCATCGGGGAAGGCGGCCATCAGCGGCCCCAGCTGCTCGAGATGGCCGGGTGACTTCAGCACCCAGCGGTTCGGTCCGCGCGCCCAGGCCAACACCTGCAACACCTTCCGCAGATACAGGTAGCTCGGTGTCTGGTCGTGTGAGAGATACCAATCACGCCAACGATACGGACGCGCGATCCACTCGATCATGTAGGACGAGAAATCGAGCATCTGCAGCTCGATCTCCTCGTGGATATGGGTCGGGCTCAGCTCATGCACGTTCTTCTGCATCGGCAGCAGCGCGTCGAGCCCCGCCCATCCAGCTTGCGCGTCCGCGAGCCGGGTGTCCGGTCCGTCCACCGGCGGCAGCGGACGAAGCGATTCCCAATAGGGCATCGAACGCAATCGGTCGTCGGTGGCGATCAGGTTGACCAGATGCGTCGTTCCGGTGCGCGGCATTCCGAGGATGATGATCGGCCGGTCGATCGCGATGGCGAGGATTTCGGGGTGGCGGCGGACGGTGTCTTCGACCCACAACCTGTTCGAAGCGTAGCGTACCATGTCCGCGAAGAAGAAGCTTCGGCCGAGCGAGTTCAATCCGTCCTCGTCGGCGCTGCGCAGCATGAGGCCCAGTCGCTCGACGAAATCCATCGAGCCGAAATCGGAAAGTCCGGTCGCCCTGAGCGCCGCGTCGAGCACGGAGTCCACCGTCATCGTCACCGGCGGCGCCTGCTCCGCTCTTCGCATCAGGTCGATGGCGGCAGGCGTCAGGCGGGGGTGGGCAAGATCGTCGATACGCATGGGCAGCCTTGCAAAAACAGGGATCAGAAGATCGAATAGCCTCCGCAAACCGGCAGCGTCTGCCCGGTCACGAAGCTGGCGGCGGCGCTTGTGAGGAACAGCACCGGCCCGGCCATCTCGCCGGCCTCGCCAAATCGGCCGAGCGGCGTGCGCGCGATCAGCGGATCGATCACCTCGGGTACGTCGATCACGCGATCGAAGATGCGGGTTTTCACATTGCCCGGCGCGACCGCGTTGACGCGGATGCCGTCGTCCGCCCAGGCGATTGCGAGCGTCTTGGTCAGTTGCACGATCGCCGCCTTGCCTGCGCCATATCCCGGCACCGCGTCCATCCCGAAATAAGCGGAGAGAGAGGCCATGTTCACCACGCTCGCCCCGCCCGCGATGTTGCTTTCCGCCAGCATCGGGCGCAGCGCGTGGGCGAGGCGATAGGGGCCGAACAGGGTGATCTCCACCGTCTCCTCGAACATCTCCGGCTCGAAGCGGCGCTCATAGCCGCCGGGGTGCGATTCTCCCGCATTGTTGACCAGCACGTCGAGTTTCGGGACCCCGGCCACAATTGCGGCGATATCGGCGGGATCGTTGGCGATCATCCGGAAATAGCCGAAGCCCGCAAGTTCCGGCCCATACTCTTCTATCGCGTCCTTGCGGCCGGTGATGAAGACTTCCGCGCCGGCAGCGCGATAGGCGCTCGCAATCGCAAGTCCGATGCCGGCGGTGCCCCCCGTCACGAGCACGGTACGACCTGCATAATCGAATGCCCTCGGCTGATCTCCGGCCATCCTCTTCTCCGTTTCGGTCCCACGATGCGATCGGGATAGATGACTGCCCGATGATCGCATCGTCCAAACGGCAACCCATCCTTTTGGACCACGCCGCTCCGCGCAACGAAGGCTAGCGTTCATCGGACCATAGAACGAACATCAGACCAAAAAACGAAGCGGGACGAGTGGAGGAGCGGCTGATGACCGGAACTACCGAGCAACGCGCCGCAGAGCGGCTGCTCTCCGGAGCGGCGTGGAACGATCTGTGTGCCGTACTGAAGCGTGCCGGCGATATCATCCACCAGTTTGGCGACGACGTTGACGAGCTGGACCGCACCGAATGGTATCGCTTCCTGTCACGCCTTCTGCGCCACGGCATCCAACGCTATGTGGAGAATTCGGAACCTGATCGCCCTCGCCTCCTCAATACGCCCTGGCGGCAGGCAATCAACTTCCAGTCGCCCGATCAGGATCACCTGATCGCCGAGTTTTTCGACGGCGCGCACGATTACCGTATCTCGGGCAATCGCGGGACGATCCCCTATTTTGTCATGGCTGCGTGGGAAGGCGGCTTCCCCGAGGATCATGGTGCCCGCGACTGGGCGGATGCCGGCGTCGCAGGGCTGCGCGATTTTGATCCGGCCGTCATGCGTGCCACCGCCTTTTTGCCAAGCGACCGCATCCGCTTCGACGTCCAAGGCAATTTCAGCGTAACCGTCAGCCGGACACAGCCGGAAGGTGGGCAGGACTGGCTGCCGATCACCGGCGCGAGCGTCGGCGTGCTGGTCCGCACATTGTATCATCTTCGCGAGGAGACGATCGCTCCTTCGCTGCGGATCGAGCGTCTGGACGGCGCACTGCCGCGCCCACTCCGGGCCGGTGAACTGAGCGGCAGCCTTGCCCGTGCGGGTCAGATTGTTTTCGGTTATGCGGAGTTGGTGCGCCGCTGGTGGCAGGAATCATTCAGTTGCACGCCCAACCGGATCTCCTTCGATCTCGCCCTGTACCTCGCCAATGGCGGAGTGGCGGACCGTCATCACGGGTTCGGCACCTGGACATGCGGCCGCGACGACGCACTGGTCGTTTGTTTCGCGCCGCCGGAATGCGACTACTGGATATTCCAGCTCTGCAACGTCTTTCAGGAAAATCTCGACAATTACGAAGACGGCGACGGCTACCTCCAGAAATATCGAGCGCACTACGAACCCGACGGCTCCGTGCGCGTGGTGATCGCGCATCGCGATCCGAGACTGGGCGGCAACTGGATCGATCCCTTCGGTCATGTCCACGGCGCATGGAGCCTTCGCTTCATCAAGACGAGCGGCGGACCACCGGACGTGAGTGTGTACCGGCTGCCATTAGCGTCGCTGGAAGCCGGCGGGTTCGACGCTTTGCGCGCTGCGCGCGAAGAAAGGTCGGGCGGCCTGACAAGCAATGAAATTACCTAAAGCGGGCAGATCATTCTCGTATCGACAATCATTGAGCGGCCATTCTCGCCAATAGGTCCGATCCGGCGCCCGTTGACCGGCGCAAGAATTCATTCGTCAGCACCGATCAGCCGGGATTTCCGCGTCAAATGTCTCTCACCGAGGCCTGCGCATCCCTAACGCTGCGGGTCTTGTACACACCGATACCATCATCCGGATAAATTGCCTGCCATCGTCGCCCGACCCGATGTCGGCGGAAAATTCCAGCAAACTTGCTGAACACCCGGTTCGAACCTTTCAACAAGGCGATGGCGACGCATCGAAGGCAGGCGATCAACTACAGAGTCTGTATAAAAATCGGATCAACATGTACGGGCGATATCTTGACTGACTCCATCGAACCCCCGCAATCGGCTCCGACGTCTCATCGTGAAATCAATATCGGCCAATCACTCGCCATCCAGTTCCTCTCCAGCGCGCTCAAATCTTCGGCGCAGCACTGCCCCCAGCTGAGGGGAATGATCTCGCAATTCCGCAGCCGTGCGACGTAGCAAATCCGACAAACGCACGACACTCTCCGTCCCGAGCACGGAATGGAGCATTTCCTGCTGCTCAAGATGAGCGAGTTTGAGCGACTCGCGAATTGCCCATGCCCGATCCGTCAAATGTATCATGATGACTCGTCGATCGTCGGATAGGCGCCTGCGTTCGATAAGGCCCGCCCGCTCCAAACGAGTCAGAGTCTGACCCACAGTTGCCTTCCCTATGTCCAGCCGCCGAGCCAGTTCGACTTGCGACAAGGGTTCCGTTATCCAGAGTTCTCCCAAAACATAAGCTTGGGCTGGCGCAATCCCGATACTTAAAATTCGCCTGAGATAGTCAGATTGTAGGATCCTGGCGACGATCTGTAAATGATAAGGCCATGCTCCCTTGAACAAGAACTCATTTTTCCTCGACGTTCCAACGCCTCCTCTCATAGCGGTCGCGAATCATTGCACAGAAGCGACACACGATGCGAGCAATATTTATGTCCGCTTATCAGAATAACGGTGTTCACAATGGACATCGGCTCACGCACTTGTGGGCAACATGGTCTCACGTCAGCTGTCACTACGCATTTTGGACCATGCCAACGGAAGTTTCCTCATGGAATTTACCATGCCTCGCTCCACAACCGGCCTCGCATCGGCTGCGATCGAAAAATCAGGAATTCGAGCCAGCCATTCCTCGATGAAAATTCGCATCTCCATCCTGGCAAGCAGTGCACCGATGCACCGATGAGTGCCCTGACCGAACGCGGCATGCCGGACATCCTTGCGCTGAAAATCCACGACCTCCGGGTCAGGAAAACGTCGCGGATCCTGTCCATGAAACATCGTTTGAATAAGTACCCGATCGCCTTCCTTGAATGTCACACCTTTGTAGATCGCATCCTCGGTTACAACACGCGCGGTGCCGGTTGCGCCGTGATAGCGCATGAGTTCGTCGATCGCCTTGGGTATCATCGCAGGATTGTCGATGAGCTGGCGCCGATGTTTTGGATAGCGGGCGAGGAAGCTCGCGATGAAACCCATCGTCGACATCACCGTATCGAGCCCGCCAAGCAATGTATTCATACCTAGGCTGTGCTGCTCATCATGGGTGAGCGGGCGCTCGAACACCTGTGCGCGCATGATCTGGGAGATGACGTCGCCAGCGTCGCTGTTGGCACGCTCGACCATCAGATTCTCGACATATCTGGCCATCTCGCCATAGCCCCATTGGCGGTTTTCGAAACTGGTGGGGTGCACCGCCGCGTCGGACCAGGCCATGAGATCCGCCCTGTCGCCGTCGGGCAGATCGGCAAGCCTCATGAAGATCACGATCGGCAGGACGGCGGCGAATTCGCTTACGAACTCGCAGTGCCCGCGCTCGCGAAAACCTTCGATCAGCCTCACGGCGAGGTCGCGGACCTCGGCCTCCATCTTCAGGATTTCGACGGGCGAGAAGGCTGGCTGCAGCACGCCGCGATAGGCCATGTGCTCGGGATCGTCGGTTTCGAGCGGTACGTTGACGAACGGCGTCGTACCCTTCGGCACTGTCACCTCACGCATCGAAAACAACTTCCCGTTGCGCTGGGCGTGATCAATATCTTCGGCACGCACGAAAAGCCAGTGACCGCCGTTGCGCGGCGTCCAGATGATGTCCGGCCCAGCCTGGAGGCGACGTGTGATCTCGATTTGGAGATCGGTGGAGATTTCGTGAGGCGGCTCGTAGAGATCATAGTCCACGACCAGATCTTCAGGTACATGATCGGGCCTCGGGCTCAATATGGCGGGGACATTCATCTTGAGGCTCCTGCTTCGGCAAGTGACACGTCTCCCCCTCCATCACGGCCTGTCGCTGTTCCTTGGGGATGGGGACCGCGCCCGTAGGCTGCGAGGTCGCGCACGCTCAGATAGTCGCCACCGTCGGGCGGGACGAAGCGTTCGCGCAGATTGACGAGCGGACGGCGATACGAAGGATCGTCGCGCGTCTGGCTGGGCACGCCGTTGGTAAAGCGGCCGGGCGCCCACTGGAAGGGGATCTCCTGCCCCTCAAGAACGGATACGCCATCGATCGTGGCGTAGCGAAACACGATCCGCCAGCCTTCGGGCCGCCGCTCCAGCCGATCGAGGTAGCGGCCGAAGGAAATGCTGTTGCTCCCGTCTTTGTTGGGCCCGGTGAACAGCCAATATGTCTCGGTCGTGGCGGTGTCGCCGTCGATCTCGCAGCTCTGGTTGGTGGTGTGGTGGAGCGACGTCACCATGCCGCGCGGATGCGAATCCCAGATCCATTCGAAAAATTCCTCGCGGCTGCCGCAGAAGCCGAGATGATCGTCGATCGCATCATCGGCGTAGGCCGTGAACAGGATATCCTTGTCCAGCCGGTCGTCGCCGCGTGCGAGCCGCATCGACACGTCGCGTATCTCGATCCGGTCGCGCAGGTGACGCACCTCGTCCTGAAGTCGCTGCACCGTCTCGCTCAGTTCCTTGATATCGTCTCCGCCGGACACGCCTTCACCTCTCTTCCGCCGCTGAACGTCAGTCCAAATTCACGAGCAGGCGGCTGAGCCGCAAATGCCTGATGCGCCAGCGGCCATCGTCCTCCCGAACATAGGTCTCGTAATAGTGACCGTAGCCATGCAGCCGGCGAAAGGGCGCTCCCTCAGGCAGCCGCACGTGATCTTCCATCGCCCAGATGCCGTGCGCCTCGTCGTCGCCGGAAAACATGATCTCGGGCATGTGGCCGTGATGGACCGTCACCGTGCCTTCCAGCGGGCCCTCCATCCCGGGCACTATGGCATCGCGGCCGACGATCAGGCCGCCTCCTGAATCGACCGGCATGCCGGATTGCGCAAGGCTTTGAATGGCCTCGCGCATGTCCATCACCGCATCGGCGGTGAACACGTCGCACATGCCCCCCCAGTCCCGCGTGTCCATGCACCGGAAATAGCGTGCCTTCAGCTCGCGGATCGCCTTGCCGTCCGCCAGATGGCGCGCTTCCTGGCTGGCATCCATCTTCGTCGCCATCCCGGCCCTCTCCCGCGGTTCCGGTTTCCGCCTTGACCAGCGGAACTCTTCGGGCGGCACGATGCACGGCACCAGCGCATCATCCGTCGTCCACTCGGACGAGGAACCGCTGGTCTCGCACCATTAGAGAGGGCACGAATAACGGGACAGGATCGCATGAGCGTATCGGGCGGCGCCGGCAGCGGCGGTGAAAACACGGAAACGCTGATGGCATTCGAGGCGGCGGCAACCCTGAAGGCGCGTTACTTTCGCTTCATGGATCTGAAGCAGTGGGACGATTGGGAGAATCTGTACGCGGCCTCCGCGGTGATGGACATGCGCGGCGAGGCGGCGTGGATGGGCAAGCTCGGGATGGATGTCGGCGATGCCGAGGCCTGGGTCCTCAAATCGCGGGCGACGATCCGCGAGAGCGTCTCCGGTGCCCTGGAGGGCGTGACGACCGTTCATCATGGCCACATGGGCGAGATGGAAATGATCGGTCCCGGCCGAATCCGCGCGATCTGGGCGATGGAGGATGTGATCCGCTATCCCCAGGGCCGCCCCATCGCCGGCTTCAATGGGTACGGCCATTATCACGACACCTATGTGCTTGAGGATGGATGCTGGCTTATCGAAAGCGTCAGGCTGGAGCGTCTCCATCTCGATCCCGTCCCACACACACATAGCTGACACCTCACCAGCCGGCTGCGGATTCCAAGCAATGAACAAAGATCTCGAGTGCGATGTTCTGATTGTCGGTTCGGGCGCGGGTGGCATGGTCTCGGCCATCCGCGCGCATGAGCTCGGGCTTAAGGCAATTCTCATCGAAAAAAGCGATCGCTTCGGTGGCACCAGCGCCGTGTCGGGCGGCGGCATCTGGATTCCGATGAACAAGGACATAACGGACGACAGCGAGGAGGCCGCGATGGCCTATCTGCGCGCCTGCACGAGGGGCGAGGTACCCGATAGCAAGCTGATCGCCTACGTCCGCAATGGTAAGAGGCTCGTGGATATCCTCGACGGCTGGTCGGTCGGCTATAGCGCAGTGCCCGGCTATTCGGATTATTGCCCATGGCTTCCCGGCGCGGTCGGCGGTGGCCGAACGATGATGCCGCATGCCTTCGATGCCCGCAAACTTGGCGACGAACTGTTCCGGATGCGAGAACCCCATCCCACCCACAAGGTGTTCGGCCGGATGCAGGTCGGTCTCGACGAGATGGGTCCGCTTATCAAGCGTTGGCCAGGATGGTGGCGCACTGGCGCGAAGATGATGGCCCGCTACTGGTCCGATTTTCCCTTCCGCATGACGAGCAGCCGCGATCGCCGCGTAACAACGGGGAATGCAATGATCGCCGCCCTGCGTAGGGCGATGATGGACCGCCATATCCCGCTCAAACTCAAGACAGCGTTCGAGAGCTTCGTCGAAGAGGACGACCGCGTCGTCGGGGCCATCGTGGTGGAGCGCGGCAACCGCTACGCCATTCGCGCACGGCGTGGCGTCATCATGGCTTCCGGCGGCTTCGAAAAGAACCAGGGCTTGCGCGACCAGTATATGCCGAAACCGACCCCGACAGACTACAGCCTTACGCCCGGCGTCAATAACGTCGGCGATGCGCTGAAGGCGGGGATGCGGATCGGCGCCGCCACGGAATTCCTCGATCAGGCATGGTGGGTGCCGACGATGCGCGTGCCCGCGCCCGGCTTCAACAACGCCGACATGCGCGCCGCCCTGTTCATGGAACGGGGCTATCCCCACACCATGTGCGTTAACCGCAACGGCGATCGCTTCTGCGACGAGGCAATGTCGTACAACGACTTCGGCGCGGCGATGCTTGAAGATGATCGCAAGACTGGCGCCAACGCGCCCTGCTGGATGATCTTCGACGCGACAGCGCGCCGTCGCTACCCGATCGGCGCGCTGCTGCCGTCCGCTTTTTGGCCGGATTGGCGCCTGCCGCGCGAGTGGGCGGACAATGTCTATTACAAGGCCGATACGATCGAAGGTCTGGCCCGCAAGATCGATCTTGACCCCGTCCGCCTCGCCTCCACGGTACAGCGCATCAACGGTTTCGCCAGAACCGGCAGGGACGAGGATTTCGATCGCGGCGGCAACAGCTACGACACCTTCTTCGGCGATCCGCGCAACCAGCCCAACACCTGCCTGGGCCCCATCGAGAAGGCACCCTTCTACGCCATGCTGATCGACATCGGCGACATTGGCACCAAGGGTGGCCTCAAGACCGACGAGAATGGCAATGTGGTGCGCGCGGACGGGGCGCCAATCGAGGGCCTCTACGCGACCGGCAATGTGTCGGGCGCGATGACGTACGATTCCTATCCCGGCGCGGGCGCCACGCTCGGTCCGGCGATGACCTTCGGCATGCTCGCCGCCGAGCATATCGCCCACCGCACCGGCAATCAGGGGACCCTTTGACAATGGCGAGCACCGCCGTCACCGCATCGGGCAATAGGCTCGTCGGCCTGCGCGACAAGAAATCGAGCCGTATCGAAAAGCCGCTCAAGGCCGGTGCCGTTCGTAAGTGGACCGGCGAGTATGACGTCGTCGTCGTCGGCTGCGGCCTCGCCGGTGCCAGCGCGGCGCTGGAGGCGGCGGATCGCGGGCTGCAGGTGTTGTTGCTCGATCGTTTCCAGTGCGGCGGCTCCAGCCAGATGAGCGGCGGCATCGTCTATGCCGGCGGCGGCACGCATGTGCAGCAGGAATGCGACGTCACGGATAGCCCCGAGGCGATGGCGGACTATCTGCGCAAGGAGGTCGGCGGCCTGCTGTCCGACGAGGTGGTGCGCCGCTTCGCCGACGACAGTGTCGACACGCTCGGCTTCCTTGAAAAATGCGGGGTCCAGTTCGCGGGGCCGCGCGCGCCCAAGAAGACATCGCATCCCACCGCCGAATATTACCTTTATTATTCGGATAACGGCACCGTTCCGGCTTATCGTGGCGATCATCCCCCGGCCGAGCGCGGGCATCGTACGAAGAACCCTGCCCTCGTCCCTGGCGCGCCCAGGCTGGAAGGCAGGAAACCGCACGGAGGGTTCTCCGAAGGCGCCGACAATGGCTGGTATCTGATGGAAGCGGTCAAGCAGAGAGCCGCTGCGCATCCGAACATTACGATTGTGCGGCAAGCGCGGGTGAGCCGACTCGTGATGGACGGCAAGAGGGTCGTGGGCGTTCAGGCGCGCGTGCTTTCCGGCCTTTCGGCCGCGCTCCACAAGCGGGCCGAAAGGCTGGCCAACAAGCTCACGTTCCAGATCATCGGCATGGACAGGCCGTTCTCCAGGGCCTTCCGCGCCGCCGAGCGCTCGGGTGGGCGGCTTCGCACGTTCAGGGCGCGGCGGGGCGTCGTGATCGCCGCCGGTGGCTTCGTTCGCAACACCGAGATGATGAAGACCTATGCGCCGCGTTATCTCAAATCGCTGCCGATCGGATCGTTCGGTGACGACGGCGCGGGGATCCGGCTCGGCGCGTCGGCCGGCGGCGTTGCCGCACATCTCGACAAGATTTCGGCATGGCGATTCATCAACCCGCCTTATGACTGGACGAAGGGGGTGGTCATCGGCTGCACCGGCGATCGCATCACAAACGAGGAGCAGTATGGTGCGCATCTCTCTCGCGCCATTTACGAAGTTTCGGACGGTCGTGCGTGGCTGGTGGTCGATCAGTCCATCTGGAACGCGGCGCTGGAAGAGGTGAATGCCGGCAAGCTGTTCCCGTTTCAGCAATTCCCCGTCAAGCAGGCTCAGCGAAGCGCGAAGAAATCGGACTCGATCGAGGGTCTCGCCGAGACGATGGGCGTGTCCCCCGAAAGGATGTCCGCCGCGATCCACGCCTATAGCGAGGCAGCGCGTGTCGGCGCGCCCGACCCGATGGGCAAGGGCGATGCCTGCCGTCAGGCGTTCGGGGCGGGTCCCTTCTATGCGATCAACCTCGCGCATGAAATGCCGGTCAGTCCGATAACCGCGCTGACCACTGGCGGCCTGATGGTTGACGATGCGACGGGCGGCGTGCTTGACCAGCGGGGCGCGTCGATCCCTGGGCTCTATGCCGCCGGGCGCTCCGCCCTCGGCATTCCTTCGAACAATTATGTCAGCGGCCTGTCGCTCGCGGACTGCGTATGGTCGGGCCGCCGGGCTGCGCGTGCGCTTGCGGAGGGCATCTGAGTCGGTTCCGCGCCAGTTGATCGCACCGGTCGAGATCGTGTCGGCGGCCTCCACAGGGAGCCATGCACATGGCCCGAATGGCGCCAGTTGGCGCCTGATAGCGACGATGGTGCTGGTGGTGGCCAGCGCGACTTTCAATGCTATTACCGCCGATGCCATAGTCTCCGCCTTACCGCAGATGACGCGCGAATTCGGCGGAGGAGCCGACGCGGCGTTTCTTGCGCAAATGCTTCTCGTCACGCCGTCTCTATCGATCATCGTCGGTGCGCCGCTGGGCGGCATATGCGCGCGCCGTTTTGGGCTAAAGCCCCTGATGCTGGGCGCGATCGCGCTGTACGCGACGTCGGGTGCGATCGGCTTGCTTCCTCTGGGCAGCATGGCACTGATCCTCTCCCGTATCCTCCTCGGTTTCGTGAGCGGGCTGCTGGGCGCGGTGTGCCTCGCGCGCGCCGCCGAGTTCGCGCCTGATAGGGCCGCGCGCCTGCTGGGTTTCGCCAACGCGATGGCCGCCTCGATGGCGATCGGCGCGTTCGTGCTAGGCGGCTTGCTCGCACGCGAATTCGGATGGCGAACGGCCAATCTCGCCTATCTATGGGTGCTGCTCCTCGTACCTGTTGTCCTCGTCTCCGTGTCGCCTGCGCCCGTCCGCTCAGGCGATGTCGATGCCACTCCCCGCCAGCCCTTTCCATGGCTGGCGACGGTGCCGATCTATTTGGCGACACTGCTGGTGTTCGTCTCCGTCTACAGCTCGTCGATCGAAGGGCCGTTCGTATTGCTGCGTCTCGGCATGATCGATCCCGCGCAGATCGGCATCGCCATTTCCGGCGCCGCGATCGCATGCGTTTTCGTGAGCGCCGTCTACGGATGGATCGCACGTGCGCTCAACGACGGCTTGCAGTTCGTCGTCATATTCGCGGCGTTTTTCTCATCGGCCTGCATCACGGCCTGGGCGCAGAGCCTGCCTGTGGCGATTTGCGGTCTGGCGCTCACTGGCATCGGATCGGGCATTCTCTCGCCCCTCCTCGTGTCCCGCCTCATGCGGCGCGTTCCGCGCGAACATGCGGCCACCGCGAGCGGGCTGTTCGCCAGCGCCACGTTCGTCAGCGTGTTCATGACACCACCGGCCTATCGGTCGATCGTGGCTCTCGGAGGGATCCAGGTCTTCACGGGCCTCGCGATCATCGCGGCGATCGAACTCGCGGCTACGATCGCCCTAGCCGCTAGCGGACGCCTGCCCCGCTGAACCGTGGGTGTGCCGCACTCATCGCTGGAACTTGTGCCCCCAGATGTCACCGCGGGTCGTCTCGAAGGCGACATGGCGGGTCCAGTCCATCTGCTTGCCGCCGCAGCCATATTCCAGCGGGAAGCCACCGGGAGTCATGACGTAGAACGACACCATGTCGTCGTTGACATGCTGGCCCAGCGTCGCGAATAGGGTGGCGCCATGCTCCTCGACACGATCGAGCGCCCGACCAACGTCGACAATGTCGCCGACTTCCAGCATGACGTGGATGCAGCCGCCCGGGAACGGAATCTCGCCCAGCGCTAGGCTGTGCTGGCGCGGATTGCCGCAGTGAAGGAAGCTTATGCGGGCATTCCCCTGCGGCATCGGCAGCTTGAGGATATCTGACAGGTCGAAGCCGCAGGTCTTGGTCCAGAAATCATATTCGGCATCGAAGTCTTCCGGTGCGGCGAGCACGACATGGCCCAGCCCAAGATCTTCAGTCACGAAGCGGCTCACGCCGACGGGGGAGACGAATGGCGCGAAATCGCTGATCGGTCCCCAGCCAATCTCGTGCCCATGGCCCGCCGGATCCTTAAAGGCGAAATATTCCTGAACCTGGCGAAGCCCCGCGCCGGCCTCGTCGCCACTCATGACCTCGACGCCCGCCGCCTCCAGTTCGGACCGCGCGATACGAAATTCGTCGGGATCGCGTACCAGCCACCCGCTCGTCATCAGCCCGTTGTCATGGCCAGGCAAGACGGCGATGCGGAACTTACGCTCGTCGATCTTCGTGTAGAGCGCACCGTCCGGGCCGTCGATCATCATCGTGCCCAGCACGTTTTCGCCGAATGCCCGCCATTCCGCAACGTCAGGCGCACCCACTAGCAGATAACCAAGCTCGACAATCTTCATGGGATGCTCCCGTCCGTTTCCGGCAACTGATCTAGATGGCAGACCGGTCCCGCCAAATCGTCCGAAGGGACGCGCCGTCCCGTTCAGTCGATCGAACCGGCGTCGAAATACGCGCGCAGCGACATGATCAGGCCATCGTCGTTCAGCGCCAGCGTCTCGATGATGCGGATGCGCACCATGTCGCCCTCCCGATCGTAGAGAGTGGCGGTCGCGTTGAACGCCGCCTCACTGCCGCTGACATAAAGGCTATCGAGCGCCATCTCAATCCGGAACGCCGCCGCGCCCGCCTGCCAGAACGCGCGGATAGCGTCACGCCCGCGCATCGGCTCGGAGCCGACCGGATCCTCGAACACGCCATCGACGGCAAACAGAGCGACACGGCCATCGATATCACCGGACCGATAGCTGCCCAGATAGGCGTCCACAACCGCGCGCACGCGCTCCTCGATCCCGATCGTTCGCGCTCCGGCCGCATCACGGAATATATCGCGCAGCATAGCGGGCCTCAGTTCAGATCGATCCAGCGTCCCTCCGTGCGGGAGCGCTCGACCGCCTCAATGATACGAACATGGGCGAGGCCGTCGTCGAACGTCGCGATCGCCGGATTGCGATAGTTCGGATCGCGTATCCAGGACGCGAAGGCCGACGTCAGGCCTACCATTTCCGGAAATCCATAATCGCTCGAATGGGTCTGGACATAATTGGTCTGCTCCATCTGCGGGAGTTGTTCCTCGGGCGCGTGGATTTCCGGTCCGCCGCCGCGCAGTTTCTCTGTCAGGTCGGCCGGCATCTCAACCGTCCGCGATCCGTCCGCATCCGTGAGCATCACGTCGGCGAAGCCGATCGAGATTCCGGCATCCGCGCCGATGATCCGAGTCGAAGCGAAAGCATCCCAGGCGCGGCTAGTGCCAGCCATGATGCCCTGCGCGCCATTGTCCATCAGGAACGCGAAAGCGTAGCTGTCGTCGGACGTCATGCCGCGATCGCTGCCGGGGTGCACGGTACCGGCGACCGCCGCGAATTCGCCAACGATGTAGCGCAACAGGTCGATGCCGTGCGCGTTGTAGTTGCGCAGCCAGCCGCCTCCTTCCTCCTGTCGGAGCCACCAGGCCGGGGTGTCAAGTTGCTCCGGCGCGCACAGAGTGTGATCGAACTGCGCCGTCACTTGGATGGGCGCGCCGATCCGTCCTTCCTGCACAACACGCCGCGCCAGCGCGTTCTGCGCGAACCACCGGAATTCGTGGCTTATCATGTTGGCTAACCCCGCCTCACGCGCGGCATCACGCATTTCAAGGGCTTGGCCGACATCGAGCGTCATCGCCTTTTCGCAGATCAGATGCTTGCCGGCCCGGATCGCGCGCAGCGAGAAATCGTGATGTGTGGCCGGCGGGGTAGCGATCACGATCGCGTCGATATCGCTGTCCAGCGCTTGGTCGAAGGATGTCAGCGCGTTGGGAATGCCGAAATGGCTGGCGCGATAGGCCGTCTTTTCGGCGTCCTGGCCGACGAGAGCGGTGACATCGAAACCCGAAGCGCGCAGCGCGCGAATGTGCAGCGTGCAGCCGATATTGGTGCCGACGACGGCGATCTTCAGCTTGTCCACTATTTTCCCTCTCCGGGATCGGGACGAAAGACTTGAGCCGCCCCGATGCCGTTCTTTTTATGATTTTTCGGCCACAGAAGGGGCGCCGACGACCGCCGACGCCCCTTCATAGGGTCAGAGCATCATATCGAACGGATCGCCACCCATCAGCAAATCTCCGAATGTGCGGCCGTAGATCCGGTATTGCGCCGCCGCGTGCTGACGCCCGGTCAGCATGTTGCGATAAATACGCCCCATATTCGACTTGTCATAGACTCCACCGCCACCGGATACCGTCAGCATCTGCTCGGCGAGCTTGACGCAGCGCTCCGCCACGCTCGCACTCTGGAAGCGCATCATGTGACGCATCTCGATCGGCGGCATTTCGTCCCGCTCTGCATATTCGAGCATGATGTCGAAATTCGCAAACATCGACTTCTTCATCTCGTCGATGCCCGCTACGGCTGAGGCGACGGCAAGCTGCGCATCGGGATCCTTCGACGTCTTGCTTCCCATGAACACCTTGTCACGAGCATATTCGCGGAACAGGTCCGTCATATGCTGCAACGCACCGATCTGGCCACTGGTGATCCCGCGCATGAATACCAGCATGAACGGCATCCTGTAGAGGGGACCGTCGTTCCACTGCCGGCCAGGACTGGTGCCCTGAAATCCATCGATAAATTTGTGGGTTCGATGCTCGGGAACGAACGCCTTGTCGACGACAACGTCGTGGCTTCCCGTCGCCGCAAGTCCGGTCGTGTGCCAGGTATCGACAATCTTGGCGTCCTTGCGCGGCAGCAGGAACGACCGATACTGGTTGGGATCGCCATCGATGAAACCGCCGAGAAATGTCCAATCGCAATGCTCGGACCCACTCGAATAGGACCAGCGGCCACTAAATTCGTACCCGCCTTCAACTGGCGTCGCCTTGCCGCCCGGCATATACGGCGAGGCGATCAGCACGGAGGTGTCCTGTTCCCAGACATCCCTGGCGGCCTGGTCATCCATCAAGCCGATGTGCATACTGTGCAGACCAATGACACCGTATATCCAGGCCACCGACATGTCGCCTTCGCCCAGCGCCATCTGCACCTCGGCGAAGGCGCGCTGTCCCAGTTCGTAGCCACCCCAGCGCTTCGGCTGCAGAACACGGAACAGACCGGCCTCGTTCATACGGCGCACGGTGTCCGGGTTGACTTTGCGATTGCGCTCATCCTCGGCGGCCCGTTCGCGCATGAGCGGAATGAGTGCCCTGGTGCGGCTGATAAGTTCCTCGGTAGTCGGGATTTCCTCGGTCGGAACAGTCATGCTTGCGTTGGCGGTGGACACCGGCTCACTCCTGAGAATTAGCGCTTATTCAATGAGACTGGAGCCTAATCCTGGCAGCCGGGCACCAACATACCCCGTTCGGACGAGCAGCAAATCTCAGTGAAAACCTATTTTCTCGGCGATGGCCGCGCCCATCGATTGCGTGTTCGCCATTCCGCCTAGATCCGGCGTGAGCTGCTCGCCGGCGCCAAGCACATCTTCCATCGCCCTGATGACGAGGCCCGCCGCTTCCACCTCTCCAAGATGATCGAGCATCATCGCGCCCGCCCAGATCTGCCCGATCGGATTGGCGATACCGCGCCCGGCAATGTCCGGAGCCGAGCCGTGCACCGGCTCGAACATCGATGGATAGCGCCGCTCGGGATTGAGATTGGCCGACGGAGCTATCGCAATCGTACCCGTGCAGCCGGGACCGAGATCGGAGAGAATATCGCCGAAGAGGTTCGAACCGACCACCACATCGAATTGCTCGGGCCTCATGACGAAGCGCGCGGCCATAATGTCGATATGATGGCTATCTGTCGTGATCTCAGGGTAATCGGCCGCTATGACGGCAAAGCGTTCGTCCCAGTACGGCATAGAATAAAACAGCCCGTTGGACTTCGTCGCCGACGAAACATGGTGGCGGCCAAGCTTGCGGGCGAGGTCGAAGGCGTAGCGCAGAATACGATCCGTACCCTTGCGCGTGAACACCGCCGTCTGGAGGACCGCCTCGTCATCCCCGGAGCCCATGCGTCCGCCTATCCGGGAATATTCACCCTCGGTATTCTCCCGCACAACCCAGAAATCGATATCTCCCGGTTTCTTATCGGCCAGTGGCGATTTGACGCCGGGTAACAAGCGAACGGGACGAAGATTGACATACTGATCGAATTCGCGGCGGATCGGGATCAGCAGCCCCCACAAAGAGATGTGATCTGGCACGCCGGGAAAGCCGACCGCGCCGAGGAAGATCGAGTCGTGCTGCGAAAGACGGTCGATGCCGTCGTCCGGCATCATCGATCCCGTTGCGTGATAGGTCTCGCAACTCCAGTCAAAGGGCTTCCAGTCGATCCGGAAGCCGCAGGTCTGCGCGGCCGCATCAATCGCGCGAATGCCCTCCGGCATCACCTCCTTGCCTATGCCGTCGCCCGCGATGACCGCGACGTTATAAGTTTTCATGTCGCCGTCTCCGCCTGCATGCCAGCATATTCCTTTTGCAATATGTGCTTCAGCACCTTGCCCGTCGCGTTGCGCGGCAATTCGTTGCGGACGATGACGCGCTCGGGATATTTGAACTTGGCGACGCCATGGTCCGCCAGCAGCGCCACCAAGTCGGCAACCACGATGTCGCCTCCATCATGCGGCACGACGAACGCACAGGCCAGTTCGCCCGTCTTTGCACTGGGCAGACCAACAACGGCGATTTCAGATATTCGCGGATGGGTGATGAGGATATCCTCTATCTCCTTGGGACTGATATTCTCGCCATTGCGGATGATGATGTCTTTCGTGCGCCCGGTGATGACGATGTAGTCGCCGTCCACGATCCGGCCCAGATCGCCCATCCTATAAAAGCCGTCCTCGTCGAAGGCAGCTTCTTCGTCCTTTCGATCGAAGAAGCCCGCCATGATCTGCGGACCTCGCGCGTAAATCTCGCCTTCGCCATTTGCGTCGGGCGCCTTGACCCGAACCGTGGCCATGCCGATCCTGCCGTCCGTCCCGGCTGCATGCTCGATGTCGCCCGGAAGGAGAGAACCGACCGTGATGGTGGGCACCTCGGTTGATCCGTAAACACGCGTGGCAATGCAGTTCTCGAACCATTCGGTGGCGCCGCGGATCAGCGCGGGTGGGACAGACGCGCCCCCGCAGATGAAGAGCCTGAGGCTCGGCAGCCGCGTTCCAGCCTTCCGCGCAGATTTGACCAGCAAATCGAGAAACGGCGTCGCGCCCGCCATGTGGGTGCACTGCCACCGGTCGATCAGTTCGACCGCGCGATCCGCATCCCACGGATCCATCAACACCGCGCTGGTACCGTAAATCAGCGGCATTTCGAACGTGTAGAGCGAGCCGCCAATATGACTCACGGGCGAGGCGACCAGATAGCGGGCATCCCTCCCTCCATTCCATTCCCGCTGAAGCTGGACGATGTCGGCGTTGATCGAATTGTGCGTGTGGAGCACGCCCTTGGGCCGTCCGGTGGTCCCCGATGTGTACAGGATCATCCGCACGGCATCGGGATCGATCGAGTCAAAATCGATGCCCGGTCGTCCCTCGGCCATCAGGGTCTCGTAGGCGACGAATGCGCCGGCATCGCCGCGCAGCACGCACACGTCAGGTGGCGTGTCCAATTCTTCGCAGACCTCGCGCAACATCGTGACATAGTCATGATTGCGATAGATGGCCGGCACGAAGATGATCTTGCTCTTGCAGTCCCCGAGCATGAACAGCAGTTCGGCATGGCGATAGTTCGTCACCAGCGGATGGCAGACGGCGCCGATCAGCGAAGTCGCCAGATAGACCGCACAGGATTCGTGCCAGTTGGGGAGCATGAACGAAACGACGTCGCCTCGTACGATCCCACGACGGCTGAGCGCGTCGGCGAGCCTGCGCGCCTCGTCCCACAGCGGGCCGGCGCGCAGTTCGACATCGCCGTCGATGATGAGCAAGCGATCGGGCTCGCTCGCGGCAAGTTCGGCGGCGTAATCGCAGATCGTCCGGTCGAGCCACAGACCTGACGCGCGCCAATCGGCCGCCCGTTCGGCGTTCCACCGGATCGACCAGCCGTCTATCTCCCGGCGGCGGCCCGTTCCTTTGCCTGCCGTCACGCCGGCACCCGCTTCGCCGTCAGCGCCTCTTCGGCGACGTATCGGCAACTCGTCCAGCCGCCATCGACCGCCAAGACATGTCCGTTCACGAAACCGCCGCGATCGGACAGCAGATACCAAATCGCGTTGGCGACGTCTTCGGACGTGCAGGTGCGATCCATCGGCGTCATTTCGAAGTTCATCCGCCGAAAGCGCTCATTCTCCCAATTATATGCCGTCATCGGGGTTTCGACCACGCCCGGTGCGACCACGTTCGAGCGAATGCCCTGGGCGCCATATTGCGCGGCCATGTGGCTGCTCAGCCCGAGCAGCCCCGCTTTGGAGGCCGAATAGGCGCCGCCTCGCAAGCCGCCAACCAGCGCATAGGAGGAAGCGACGTGGACGATCGCGGAGCCGGGTTTCATGTGCGGGAGCACTTCGCGGCTGTAGCGAAAGGGCGCCTTCAGCAGGACGTCGATATATTCGTCTAGGATTGCGTCGGTCGTTTCATGGATCGGAAACGGCTTGCCCTTGCCGGCATTGTTGACGAGATAGTTCAGCTGCCCGAACCGATCGATTGCAAGGTCAACACTGGCTTTCGGCGTGGCGGGATCGGTCACGTCGGCGACATGGACCGCAATCGCATCGTCACCATGCTTGTCCGCGATAGCCTGCAACGGCTCGCGGCTGCGGCCGACGACGACGACTCCTATACCGTTTTCGACTAGGAGATCGACGGTCGCAAGGCCAATGCCGGTTCCTGCCCCGGTGACGATTGCCGCCTTTTCGATATGGGGCATCCGATATCTCCTCGTCTCTATCCGCCGGGAGCCCTTTCAATCAGAGCAAGGGTGCTTCCCGGCAGATCGGGTTTTGGTTCGGCAGGTAAGCAGCGCATCGTCCAATCGGATGAGCGTACGCCCCCTCATGCCCATCAAGTCAGAGCCCGGACGGTAATTGCCACGTGGCGATCTGTGGGTCCTCGGTTGCCATCTTCGACCAGCAGCGCCGCGGCCATGCCGCCGTTCATCACGATGTTGGTACCGGTTAAGGAGACCGGCGGTGGGACTGACCAGCCATTCAGCGAGCGTGGCCGTCTCTTCGGCCCGACCATTTATCTGGCAGGCATGGCAGCCACGGTCGTATCCACAAGTGAACCCATAGCGCGTTACTCGTGAATCATCGCGGTTGAGAAGATGCCGTGGCTGACCGAGAGGATTTTCGCCTCGCGTTTTCCCCAGGCCGCAACCGCTGATCCGACGCGAAGCTCGCTGCATCACTTGGCGAGCCAAGGATACGCTTTGGATCGGCCGAGCGTGGCGAATTGCCAGCGGTCACCACGAAGCTTTGCAAGCGGCCTATGCCTTCCTTTATGCCATCGAAAGCCGCTACAGATGCGCGATCTGCGACATCGATGGCCCGCGCCACGACGGCATAGTCGTCCTGCTGCAGCGCGCGCACGCCGTCTTTCAGCATGGCGACGCTGACGTCGCGCAGCAGCAACCTGCGCCCCAGGCCTAGGCGTCGCGCACAAGGAAGTTCAAACACGCACGCCAACGGTCGCCGACCCCTCTACCATTGTTCTGCTCCCATCGGGCGGCCGGAAAAAGCGCCGGAAAAGCAGTCCAAGCGACTACGGCGATCACGCTTAGTCCAGCGAGACTAAGCCCGCGAAGCGCCCGACGTGATAGCCTCAAAGGAGCGTCAAAAGGATCCGCTCGGATTTCGCTGAACGTCCTGCGGGAGGAATGCTGATGGTTGTGGCGCGTCAGGCGGTGGTCGAGATCGCGTACTGTCCGATCTGATGAGCGAAGCGGTATCGGGCAAGAAACAGGAATGGGCGCTGCATTGGCCGCTCGTGCTCGGCGGCACGATGGGCTATTCGGTGATAAACCTCCATGCATTCGGCATCGCCGCGTTCGTACGGCCGCTTGAGGAAGCATTCGGCTGGTCGCGGGCCGAGGTGATGTCTGGCCTGACGTTCGCGAGCGCGCTCGGTATCCTGATCTTCACGGTCGGCGGCGCATGCGTTGATCGCTTCGGCGCGCGACGTGTGGGCCTGGCCGGCATCGTTATCGTGTGCAGCGGCGTCGCGGCCCTCGGCCTCGCCAGCGGCGGATTCTTCGAATGGATCGCAAGCTGGCTTTACATTTCGTGCGGCATCGCGGCGGTGCAGGGCGTGGTGTGGACGAGCGTCGTCGCCGCGCGCTTCGCGCGGTCCCGCGGTCTCGCGATCGCCGCGGTGCTAAACGGTTCGGCAATCACGGCGACCTTCGTGCCCATCGTCGCGACCACGCTGATCACCTCGTTCGGCTGGCGCCTCGCGTTCGCGGGCGTCGGCGCGATCTGGTTCGTCTCCGCCTTTCCGATAGCCTTCTTCCTGTTCCGAGACGACCGGCCCAAGCCGGAGATCGCTCGGATGCGCACCCCCGAGCGGGAAACGTGCACCATGCCGGGCCTCTCTCTGCGAGAGGCCCTCCGGACCGGCGCGTTCTGGCGCATCGCCTTCTGCATGTTTGCGTTCATCATCTACACCATGGCGCTGTCGCCCAACCTGATCGCGTTGCTGACGGAGAAAGGGGCCACCGCCTCCCAAGCGGCGAAGATTGCCGCGCTGATGGGCATATGCGGGCTGGGTGCCAGATTGGGTTGCGGCTTCTTGCTCGACAGGTTGCCCGCATTGCTCCTCGCTTGCGTTGTGTTCCTGCTACCCGTGATAGGCTGCCTCATCCTGCTGATACCCGCGCCCGGACCCGCGCTGCTGGCGATTTCGGTCGCCTGTTTCGGGGCAACCGTCGGAGCCGAAAACGACATTCTCTACTATCTGGTCGCGCGATACTGCGGGCTGCGGCATTTCGGCTTGCTGCTCGGCGTCATCACGTCGGGTGGCGCGATCGCGGGCACCATCGCGCCGATCGCGTCGGGCTGGCTGCACGATCGCATGGGCTCCTACGACGTCGTGATGACGATTCTGCTCGTTATGATGGCGCTGTGCATCGTCGCCACCGCGACCATGGGTCCGCCCGATAGCCGGTTCGCTACTCCGGCCGCGCGGTGAAGGATGACGATGCACAATCTTCGCGAGAAAGCCTGCATGGAGCACCAACACCCGGACGGATACCTGCGGCCAGGGGGCCTGCACGGCGGCGGCGTCATCGTCCTGCTGCTGTTTATCAGCATCGCCAATGCGGTCGATCGGCAACTGCCGTTCATTCTGGCTGACGCGATCAAGGCCGATCTCGACCTCACCGATACTCAGATCGGGCTGATGGCGGGGCTGGCTTTCGCGCTCGTCTATTCGATGGCGAGCCTCCCGCTCGCTCGTCTCGCCGATCGGTCAAGCGCGCGCGGCGTGCTGATCGCCTCGCTGGCGGTCTGGAGCCTAATGACCGGGCTGACCGGCCTGATCCGCAGCTTCCCGCAACTCATCCTGTGCCGGATCGGCGTGGCGGCGAGCGAGGCGGGCAGCATGCCATCGGCGCACGCGCTTATCGGCGGCACCTTCCCTCGCCGCCGTCGCGCGGTGGTGCTGGCGCTGTTCTCGCTCGGTGTGCCCGTGGGCAGCACGATCGGGCTGGTGCTCGGCGGCTGGATCGCGGATGCCGCCGACTGGCGGCGCGCTTTCCTGTTCGTCGGCCTGCCCGGCCTCGCGCTCGCGGCGCTGTCGTTCGCGACAATCCCGCCTTCGCAGCAAAGCCATCGGCACGATCACAATGCCGCCCTCTCCTTCGTGGCGACCGTCCGGCACCTGCTCAGCTTCCGGTCCTTCCGTCATATGGCGGCCGCGAGTTCGCTGTTCGCGTGCGGCAGCTATGCACTCAATGTCTTCGCGCCTGCCTTCCTTATGCGGATACATGGCCTCACCACCGCGCAGGCCGGCGCGGCCGTCGGACTGGCCTTCGGCCTGGGCGGCGGCCTCGGTACGTTCATCGGCGGCGCGCTGGCAGATGCGCTTGGTCAGCGCGACCACGCCTGGCGGCTTTGGATTCCAGCGATCGGCCTGCTGCTGTCTGCCCCCGCTGCTCTGGGAACATGGCTCGTCGATGACCCCGGGCTTTCGATCGGCCTGCTGACCTTCACCATGTTCTTCGGTCTTTTATATTTCGCTCCGACGTTTTCGGCCGCGCAGCGCCTTGCCCCCGAGGGGATGCATGCCATGGCCTCGGCCGTTCTCCTATTCTTCCTGACACTGATCGGATCGTCGATCGGTCCGATGGCGGTTGGCAAGATGAGCGATCTCCTCGCACCGCATGTCGGACGGTTGTCGCTTCGGTATGCACTCTGCCTCATGGCAATCACGATGATCTGGTCGGCCTGGCATTTTCTGATCGGAGCCCGCTCGCTTGGTTCCGATCTCATACGATCCGAAGCCATGAGATAGACCGAACCAACCCGTCGCGGATCGGAAACAATCCCATCATGCGTCCCGCCTCTCCTCGTCTGTTTGGTCGTTTCGGCGCGGAGCATCGGACCATACATCCCCACACCGACGCCTTCGACAAGCTGCGCGCGCCATAGGAAAGCCATGCTGACAGACATCCAGCTCTCGATCCAGGATACTGTGCGACGTTTCGCACAGAACACTATCCTTCCTCACAGCAAGGACTACGAAGAAAAAGGAGGCTTCCCTCCCGCGCTATTCGAAGACATGGCCGCGCTTGGTTTGTGGGGGATGACAGCGCCCGACGAATTTGGCGGGACAGCGCTTGACGCTGTGTCCTATGCGCTGGCGCTCATCGAGATTGCCGCCGCCGACGGTGCGCTGTCGACCATCGTGTCAATTCAGAACTCGATCATGGTCGGCGGTCTTCTCAAGGACGGCACGCAGGCGCAGAAAGAACGCTTTCTGCCCGAACTTATCGCCGGACGCACGATCGGTGCGTTCGCGCTAACCGAATCCGAAGCCGGATCGGATGCGGCGGCGGTGCGGACCCGCGCCGAGAAAGTGGACGGCGGCTGGCGCATCAACGGGTCAAAGCAGCTCATCACCTCGGGCAAGATCGGGCGATTGGCGATGGTGATTGCCTCGACCGACCCTGCGGCGGCCAAGAAGGGTTTATCCGCCTTCCTCGTCCCCACCGACCGGGACGGCTATGTCGTCGACAAGGTCGAGCACAAGATGGGGCAAGTCGCCTCCGACACTTGTGCCCTACGCTTCAACGACATGTTTGTCGAGGAGGAGTTGATGCTGGGCGCGCCGGGCCAGGGCTATCGTATCGCATTGTCCAATCTTGAGACCGGCCGCATCGGCATCGCTGCGCAATGCATCGGCATGGCGCAGGCAGCGCTGGAGATCGCCGTCGGCTATGCACGCGATCGCCGCAGCTTCGGCAAGCCGATCCTCGATCACCAAGCAGTGGGCTTCCGGTTGGCTGATCTCGCCACACGGCTCGAGGCGGCGCGGCAGCTGGTGCTGCACGCCGCACGCACCAAGGATGCCGGCCTGACCTGCCTGCGCGAGGCCTCCATGGCCAAGCTGTTCGCATCGGAAGCGGCAGAGGCGATCGTCTCCGGCGCGATCCAGACGCTCGGTGGCTACGGCTATCTAGAGGAGTTCGGCCTCGCCAAAATCTACCGAGACGTCCGGGTCTGCCAAATCTACGAGGGCACGTCCGACATCCAGCGTATGGTCATCGCCCGCTCGCTCTGAGCCGGCATTTTCGCAGCGCGGCGACAAGGGCCGCTTCGTTTTCGGATCGAGAGGGATCGACATGGACATTGAGGGTATCGCCGCGATTGTGACCGGCGCGGCTTCCGGGTTGGGCAATGCGACCGCAAGGATGCTGGCGGCGCAGGGCGCTAAAGTCGCGATATTCGACATGAATGAACAGACTGGACAGCGTGCCGCGGCCGAAATCGGCGGGCTCTTTATGCCCGTCAACGTTGCCGACGATGCCAGCGTTGCGGCCGGGCTCGATGCCGCGGAGCAGGCGCACGGCACTGCGCGTATCCTTGTAAATTGCGCAGGCATCGCGCCGGCGGCAAAGACCGTGGGGAAGGAAAATGCGCCCCACCCCCTCGATACCTTCCGCAAGACGATCGAAGTGAACCTGATCGGCTCCTTCAACATGATCTCGAAATTCTCTGCCCGCGTTGCAGCGGCAAGCGAGATCGAGGGCGAGCGCGGCGTGATCGTCAATACCGCATCAGTTGCGGCCTATGATGGCCAGATCGGCCAGGCGGCCTACAGCGCGTCGAAAGGCGGTGTGGTCGGCATGACGCTGCCGGTCGCGCGCGATCTCGCGCAACTCAAGATCCGCGTAATGACGATCGCGCCCGGCATTTTCCTCACCCCCATGCTGGAAGCCTTCCCACAAAATATCCAGGATGCACTGGGCGCGCAGGTGCCGCACCCCAGCCGTCTCGGCAAGCCGGCGGAATACGCTCAACTCGTTGAATCCATCATTCGCAACCCAATGCTGAACGGCGAGGTCATCAGGCTCGACGGCGCGATCCGCATGGCGCCGCGATGAGCAGGGATGGCTTCGACGGTGTCGATCTCCACATCAAGGACGGCATCGGCTTCATCACACTCAACCGACCGGACTCCGGTAACGCCTTCACCCTGTCAGTCGCCCGCAGCTTTCTCGCCGCAGCACTGCAATGCGAGGCCGACAAGGCAGTGCGCTGCATCGTCGTTACCGGCGAAGGCCGGTTATTCTGCGCCGGCGGCGATGTTCACTTACTGTCCGGTGCCGGCGAGCGTCGGGCGGAAGTCCTGAGCGAACTCGTCACCGTATTTCACGCCGCCATCCAGCGGCTGGCGCATGGATCGAAACCGCTGGTCACGCTCGTCAACGGGCCCGCCGCAGGCGCGGGCTTCAGCCTGGCCATGCTTGGCGACATCGTCATCGCCGCTCGATCGGCGCATTTCACAGCGGCCTACAGTGCAATCGGCCTTACCCCCGATGGGGGCCTGAGCTGGCTGCTGCCCCGGCTCGTGGGTTTTCGTCGCGCTCAGGACATTCTTCTGACCAATCGCCGCATCAAGTCAGAGGAAGCCGAAACGATCGGGCTTGTCAGCCGGATCGTCGAGGACGACGATCTCGGCACGGAGGGCCGCAAGGCGGCAGAAGCCTTGAGGGACGGGCCTTTGCTGGCGCTCGGCGCAGCCCGCACGTTGCTATACGAAAGTTTCACAGCGACGTTTGAGACGCAGCTCGATCGCGAGCTGCGGTTCATGGCGGCGGCGGGAGCCTCCGCCGAAAGTCGTGAAGGGCTGTCCGCCCTGCTCTCCAAGAAGCAAGTTGATTTCAAACGAGGGCCGGCAGGCTAGGCCTCGACTGAACGTCATTTGTCCATTTGATCTCGTCTGATGAGACGATGTTGCCGCCTAGCGCTTGCCTAGGCTCGCGCATTGAGCAAGCATATTGCCGGGAGACAGTTGATGGCCATCAAAATCCTTCACGATGCACCGGCCTCGGTCAGTGAAGACCTCGATCGCTTCGTAAAGGAACATTCGCTCGTCGCTGATCCCTACCCTCTCTTTTCCTGGCTTCAGCAAAACGCCCCACTGGCGGAAATCGACGGCGTGTGCCTGCTGACCCGCTATCAGGATATTGTGGAAGGCTATCGCAATCAGCTCCTCAGCCGCCGACGCGGCGTCGAGGTCGAAGCCGCCGCGCACCCGTCCGACGGACCCGTCGACGAGATCGTGCAAAAGGCTCACGAGGCCTCATTCAACATGATGATCAATCTTGATGAGCCTGATCACAAGCGGGTTCGCCAAATCCTCGAAATCGCGTTCAAGCCGACCCGGGTCATTGCATGGAAGCAGCGGATTGAGGCCATTACCGATGAGCTTGTCGAGGCTGTCGCCGGCAAGGATCACTTCGACTTCCGGCGTGAAATCGCCTTTCCGCTACCCGAACGAGTGATCTGCGAGCTGATGGGCGTCCCGATCGAAGATCATGCGCTTTGGAGCCGATGGAGCGAGACGGTCGTCGATTTTACCAATAAGCTAGAATTGACGCCGGACGAGTCGGCGGCCGTTCTTGATGCCCATCGCGGGTTCTACCTCTATTTCAAAGATCTCATCGAGAAGCGGCGGGAGAGCCTCAACGACGATCTTGTCTCGGTGCTGATCCGTGCCGAGGGGGACGATGGCAAGCTCACCGAGCTGGAAATGCTCGGCTCTCTTCAGATGCTGATCGAAGCCGGCCATGAGACGACGGCCAATCTCGTCTGCAACGGCATGTATATGCTTCTGAAGAATCCTGGCCAATATGATCTGCTGCGACAGAATCCCGATCTCGTTCCGACGGCGGTCGAGGAAATGCTCCGCTACGAAAGTCCGGCGCATCGCTCACTCCTACGCGTCGCGCTCGACGAGGTGCCGATGAGCAAGGGGATTGTTCCTAAAGGGTGCCCAGTGGTCATGCAGCTCAACGCCGCCAACCGTGATCCGGATGTATTTGAGAACCCGGAAGTGTTCGATATCCGCCGCAAGGCAAACCGGCACGTCGCCTTCGCTGCCGGTCCGCACTTCTGCCTAGGCAATCAACTTGCTCGGATGGAAGCCCAAAGCATCTTCCGCGCGATCGCGACCAGATTGCCTCGGTTCGAACTGGTTCAGGAACCGAAATTCAGGCGGACTAATGTTCGCGCTCTGGGATCGCTGCTTGTGCGAAAAGTCTGAGCTCGACTTTGTACGTTTAGGTGGCGAAGCATAGAGCGTTGGCCATACGTACGAGGCGCGACGGAGGAATAAACTGCGATTTCCGGTTTGGCGGGGAGTGCGAATTAATGTCGCCGACCCAGAGCTGGAGACGGACAGCGCCGATGGCATCGCTGAATGTCAGGCTGGTTTTATGATACCATGCAGCGGCGTGAGGCGCGCTCGTGCTGGTCAGGAGCTCGCAGGCCCAAAGTGAGACCAGGCTATATAAACCAAGCAGCGCCGGCGTGGTCCGAGAGATCGCCTTGTCGGTCCATTGGCGCTGTGTCTCGACGCCCAGATGAGCGCGCGTTTCAGCGAAGGTAACTTCAATCTGCCACCGGCGGACATAAAGCGCGATGATGTCGGCGGGCTTGAAGGTGATGTCCGTACTGAAGAAAGCTTGCGGATCGCGCTTTTCGTCAGGGTCGCGGACCAGGACCCATCGGACTGGCAGGACCGGGGTGCCCGGTCTGTACCACAAGGCGACCCCCGATGTGATCTCGAGCGCCTTGCCGCTGGCATGGCCATACCATGCGGACACGAAGATCCTGCTCCAGTGCGTCGTCGGGTTGGACAGCAGAGTTTTCAGCTTCGGCAGCTGTGCGCCTTTTTGCGCCGGCCGCCCGCGCGAAGACGTGGTTCTTATTGGGGGCGGAGCGAACAGGTTGGCATCCAATCGCAAACGGCTGATTAGCGTCGCTCTTCGAACGATGGCATGTGCAAGTTCATGGACAGCGAAACTGCTGTCGCCAATGAAGACGATCTGACGACCCGGCAACCAGCGAGACAGTTGCAATGCGCCTTGCCGGGCCCAGTCGGTCAGCAGCTTGTGTCGGCAGCCGCGGCCTCGGTTCGATCGCTCCGAAGGGGCGAGCAACGTCAGAACCGGTAGAGCCTTGATAAGCCTGGTCCATGACACTGGCGTGAGCACCATGAAGCTCAACCAGCGCAGTCCGCTGGCTTTGACGAAATGGCCGTGGCTGGAGCGGACCGGGTCCCGGTAAATTCCTCGTGCCGTGATCCGCCGCCCCCATCGACGTTCGATGGTGTCGTCTATGCCGATCACGACAGGGCCGTCGGGCACGAGCCGCTCGACAACAAGGGCTGTCAACGGGCACCGAAGTTTCCCCGGAAGTGGGCTCTCCCGCAATTTTGGTGCAGGCGGGAAACAAAGGATGAATCCCGTCGATTCAAAGAGGCTCCATTATCAGGAGCCACGGAGCCGTGTCCAAGCGCCTCTTACCTTTCATCCCTCCGCAATTCCTTGTTGAGCAGGTGCGGAGGTGCGCGGATCAGGTCGCCATCATCTGCAGAGCGCGCCGTTCGGCGGCACGTTGCCCGAATTGTCGACGGCGATCGACACGGCTCCATAGCCGATATCTGCGCCGTATCGCCGACCTCCCGTGGCAGGGACGTCCGGTGAGGTTATGGTTTCGCGCCCGTCGCCTTCGTTGCGATAATCAACGATGCGGCCAGCGCATCTTCGCGGAGCGGGCGGAGGCAGTCAGCGCCTATGGGCGGCGCACGGTGCGGTTGCGCGACACCCAGCGAAATGTCGGCCTTGTCCTGGGCGGCGAAGGCGGCGCGCGACTGATCGAGCGACTGGGGATGGCCGCCAGCCCGGACACGGTGCTCCGGATCGTGCGGCGAGACAGCGGCGGCCAACATCGTGTCCCTCGTATCCTTGGTGTCGATGACTGGGCGTGGCGCCGCGGAAAGCGCTACGGGACGATGCTCATTGACCTTGAGGGTAACCGGGTCGTCGACCTGTTGCCCGATCGCGCCGGCGGCACGCTGGCGAACTGGCTCAAGGCCCATCCTGGGGTGGAAATCATCGCCCGCGACCGCGGCGGCGCCTATGCGCGCGGCGCTCGTGAAGGTGCGCCCAATGCTCGTCAGGTCGCAGATCGCTGGCATATGCTGCGCAACTGCTCTGATATCTTGCTGACCGCCGTCGAACGGCGATATAGATTGGTGCGGGAGATCGGCAAATCGCTCGCAGCGGCGCAGGCTCCCGGCGCGATCCCTCTCGATGGGCGACCGCCGACCAAAGGCCACAAGCGCGAGGCGTTGGAGCGCCAGAGCGCAAGCAGGGCGCGTCGCATGTCCGCGTATGAAAATGTCGCGGCGCTTCGTGCGAAGGGATGGACAATTTCAGCGATCGCGGTCGAGACGGGCCTCGACCGCAAGACGATCCGGCAATGGCTGGTGGCGAAGCGTCCGGGCCTCTGGCAGCGCGATTGGCGGCACCCTGCCGACGATTTCGCCGATTATCTCAAGCGACGATGGGACGAAGGCTGCCGCAACGCCAGCCAACTTCACCGGGAAGTGAGCGAGGCCGGCTATCTGGGCAATGCCAAGGGGTTCAGGAGTTGGGTGAAGACCAGGCTCCGAGAAGGCGTCGTGCGGCCTCCGCGCATATCCCGCGTGTCTCCGGTGACGTGGAAGCCGCCGTCCTCTCGCCAGACCACAAGGCTCCTGACCACACCTGCGGAAGCACTGTCGGTGATGGATCGGCGCTTCATCGAGGCGCTGCGCGCCGCTTGCCCGTCGATCGCGGCAGCCGCCGATCTCGCCCGGCGCTTCCACGTGATGTTGGTCACCCGCGATATCGATAGTCTTGATCCCTGGCTCATCGACGCGGAACTGGGCGACATCGCATCCTTCGCCCGCGGGCTTCGGCGAGACATTGATGCCGTGCGCGCAGCGTTTACGCTGCCCTGGAGCACCGGTCCTGTCGAGGGAAAGATCAACAAGCTCAAGCTCATCAAGCGCTCCATGTACGGACGAGCCGGCCTCGATCTGCTCCGCGCGCGCGTCATGGAATGACGCCTGCACCAAAATTGCGGGAGAGCCCACTTTCCGGGAATTTTGCACGCCCGATGACAAGGGCCAACAGTCGCCTGGCGACAGCACGGGAGCTCCAGCAGGCCCGGTTGAGAATCTGATGATAGCTGGCAAAGTTGCCGGCCTCGGCTCGGCCGGTCATCCGCAAACAGGACGTGATGGTTCGCTTGCCTGTTGCCAGCAGGGCTCCCATCACCAGAACAAGCACATGCTCCCAGCTGGGAGCCGTGAAACAGGGCCGCAACGGCTGCAGCCACCGGCGCAGTATCAGAGGAGCGGGATCGCCGATGACGGCCGTGGTCTGGTCGAGCATCCCATGCTTCGAATCCCGACCGAGGCACGCTGCAACGCTATGACGGTTGCCATGCGCCGAGCTGAATCGGATATGCCGTGACCCGACGACAGCCAAGGGTCAGGCGATGAAAGACGACGAAATCGCCCAGCGGATCGAGGCATTCGACGCAGCCAATGGCGGCGGCGTGGGCTGGTACAAGGACAAAGGAGCCTACCACCTCTATTTGCTGACCACCGAAGCTCCGATCGCGCGCCTCAAGCCGATCGGCGCAAGTGACGAAGTCCGGCTGGGCTATTGGTCACATCGGCGAAAATGGGAAGACATCGACGACATGGGCGGCTGCGTCCTGTCCCTCGATCAGGCCCTCGATCATATCGCTAACAACAGCGTCTTTTGGATCTGGACCTGATCAAAATTCGTACAAAGTCGAGCTGAGATCACAGCCCGATCGATGGGTGCTGCTGATCGGCGAGCTTACTCGTCGCGTTCATACATCTCCATCGATCGCAAAAGTCGTTCGCAGCTCACCTGGCATCAACGATCGATCATGATCTCTTATCAACACATCGATCGGGTGTGAACTCGGAGATCATATTGACGATCATTGGCGTCCGCGGTCAATACCATATAGAAAAGTCTTTACCGCCGTTGCCAGATACTGCTCGCGCTCTTCTTCTGACATCTGCTGGTCGCTGAACAAAAAATCGACCGAACTCGTCGTGATGTTCAAAAAATGCAGGGCGACGAGCTCAGGCTTCTCGACCGACAGCTTGCCCTGGAGTGCCATGCGCTCAAGATAGCTGGTCAGCGGCTCGAGAACCTTTCTCCTTAATTCAATGCCTCTGCTGGCGATCTCAGGCAGGCGGTCGGCCTCCATGATCATGATTCTCGATATCGCCCGAGAATCGTCATATTGACCATCTTGGAAGAAGCACCTGCCCACGCTCATGAGAACCGCCCAGCAAGGCTGTCGATCATCGATCGCCTCATCCAACGCCTCGCGGAGACGATCCGAATAATGGTCCGATAGCATCCGGAGCAATTGCTCCTTGCTTTCGAAATGTTTGTACACTGTGATGCGCGACACACCCGAGCGAGCGGCGATACTGGCGATCGACGCTCCGTGAAAGCCCCGGTCAACGAATTCAGCCATCGCCTCGGCATAAATTCGCTGCCGGATCTGCGCGACCTGAGCCCGAGAGGGGCGACCGGCGCCGCGAGTTCGAGATGCCGTTTCCGGCAGAGAGGAGTCCAATTCATAGATCCTTGATCTTCAGGCCGGAAGTCGCCCCCCCTGCCAGCGACCGCATCCCAAAAAACTTGGCGCGGCACGGTCGAAAGAGCAAGTGGGAGTTTGCAATATAACTGCACCTTGGGCGCCCAGGCAATTCGTCTGTTGAGACGATGCTAGTCGTGTTTCCCTCTTTAGCATGCCTGCGTACAAGCAGCTCCGTTGATCGCCTCGTTGGCGAGAACCATCTGAGGGACTCGGGCAAATGCGCTTCGACGACAAGGTTGCGATTGTGACTGGCGGCGGCTCGGGCATTGGCAAGGCCGTTGCGACCGGCTGGGCAGCGCGTGGCGGGCGGGCCGTTGTGGTCGATGTATCGAGGGGCGCCGGGGAACGTACCGTGGCTGAAGTGAGCGCGGCAGGTGGCTCGGCCACGTTCGTACCATGCGACCTCAGTGCTTTTGGACAGGTCGACGACATGGTTCGCCGCGTAACCGAGACCTTCGGTCGCATCGACATGCTTCACAATAACGGTTTCGCATCCTGGAAAGGCGCCGATGCCCACGCCCTGATTGGGGAAGTGAGCCAGGAGAACTGGGATCACGTCCTCACGCTAGGGGTGAGCTCCCCTTTCAGGGTGACGCGCCAGGTCCTGGCTGTCATGAGCGAAAAGGGCGCCGGATCGATCATCAACACCTGTTCCGAAGCCGCCGTGCGCGCCATCCCGAATGTCGGCCCCTACAGCGTGGCGAAGGCAGCCCTAACCCATTTCACCAAAATCGTCGCGCGAGAATATGCGGCTTGCGGCATCCGGTGCAACGCGGTGAGCCCCGGCGTGATCGATACACCGCTGATCGCCGGCGCCCCGCTTGGCGAAGATTTCATCTCGGGAATACCCCTCCGCCGGTTGGGCAGGCCTGAGGAGATCGCCAACGTCGTACTGTTCCTGGCGTCCGACCTCGCTAGCTACGTGACAGGCGAAGTGATCGTAGTCGATGGCGGTCACACGCTTTGACGGGCTCGAGGCCCTGCCGCGACCATCAGGCTACTTGGCCCCAGACCGCTTGGCGTGCAAGCCGGTGACCGCCATGTGTCCGCGAATCCCTATCCCGTCAGCGGCATTGAGAAATTCCCCTGTCGTGGTTGCCGCGTTGCGACGCGATGCCAACGCAACGAAAAGGCCTGCATAATCTGCGGGGTCGTCGTTGGGTAAAGGGAATTTCCCTCGGATTCCTTGCGCGATCTCGTCGGAAGCCGGCGAAAAGGTCACATGCTCCATACCGAGTGCACGGCTTCCGCGAAGGTCTGTCCTCATCGGACCGGGACCGATGCCGTTTACCCTCACCTTCGGCGCGAGCTGGTAGGCCAATTCCCTAACCACTCCAACTACAGCATGCTTCGAGGCCGTGTAGAAGATGCCGCCGCCGCCCGGAATGAATGAGGCGCTGGAACCGGTCAGCACGATCGATCCCCCTGTCTTCTCGAGCTCGGGCGCAGCCGCATAGGCGGCCAAGACATAGCCCTTTACGTTAATGCCCATCACCTCGTCGAACGCAGCATCCAGCCGCTCAGGTGGCAGTTCCAGCAGAGATGTCGGATGATCCATGATCCCGGCATTGCCGACCAGAACATCCAACTTCCCGAATTTCTCTACTGCCATTCCGACGGCGCGCTGATTATCGCTCAGCGAGCGAACGTCCCCAATTACCACGCCGACCGCATCACCGAACTCTCTTTGAAGAGCCGTCCCCTTTGCAGCGGAAGCTTCCAGCACGACGATTTTGGCACCTTCCTCGATGAAACGGCCGACAAGCGCATGCCCCAGCCCGGAACCGCCGCCCGTTATCAGCGCCACATCGCCTTCAAGCCAGCCCTTGCTTGCCATGTACGAGTTCCTCCGGGAGTTTCGATGGGACAGCGGGGGAGCGTTGCGCGACTGAGCGGCACGCCGTTACGCCTTCCCTGAGCAACGGGCTATCACCCCGTCGCGATCCGGTCATAGTCTGGAAAGACGTGGCAGCGTGGCCAAGCCGGCCGTAGCGCTTCAGTATCAGCATACATGGCCGTGTCATCGCGGCATGCTAAGCGTAGAGATGGAGGAGCCGTAATGTCGCAACCGGCGCAAATCGCCCCCGAGTTCGGGCCGGTCCTGCAGGCCCTGGCCGCTGCCCCCAGCATACCCGACAGCAGCGTCGAACAAGCCCGCGCCATGTGGGACGCCTTTCTTCCTGGCGAGCCCGAAACCCTTGAGGACGTTTTGGATCTGTCGGTTCCAGGCCACACGAGCGAGCTTCCGGCTCGCTTGTATAGGCCATCGCGCGACCCTGAAGGCGTCGTGCTTTTTCTGCACGGCGGCGGCTGGGTTCTGGGAGGCCTGCGCTCGCACGACATCGCCGTGCGGTCACTGGCCAAACGCAGCAATTGGGCGATCCTGGCGGTCGAATACCGGTTGGCGCCGGAGACGCCCTTTCCCGGCGGCCTCGAAGACTGTTACGCAGCCCTGGGCTGGCTGGCTGGCAAGCGATCAGAGATGGGCTTGAAGGAAAAACCGATCGTCGTGGCTGGCGACAGCGCCGGAGGCAACCTTGCCGCAGTGGTGGCGATATTGGCGCGTGACAGGCACGGCCCCCATCTGGCCGGTCAGGTTCTTGTCTATCCGGTGATCGACGGCCGCAGAGCTACGCGCTCTTATGACGAACATGGCGAAGGCGGCCTGTTGACAGCCGCAGACATGCAATGGTTTTGGAACCATTACGCCCCTGCCGGACATGCCCTTGATCCGCTGGCTTCCCCGATCCTCCAAACCAACCTCAAGGGTTTGCCGAACGCCTTCGTGGTGACGGCCGAGTTCGATCCCTTGCGAGACGAGGGGTGCGCATATGCGAATGCCCTTCGTGCGGACGGCGTCGCTGTCGGGCACGTTCATTGTCCGGACCTGCCTCACGGATTCTTGACCTTCGCGCCCATGTCTGTTTCCTCGGACAAGGCACTTACGATGATCGCGGAAAGCATTGCTTCTTTCGGGGGGCGCCAGGCATGACAAAACGGGCAATCATCACCGGCGGGGCGCGCGCAGACGGCATTGGCTGGGCCACCGCTCTCGCCCTCGCCGACGCCGGCTATCAGATCATCGTGACCGGCGCGACGAGCGCCGAGGTGACCGGAGCGGCAGCCCATCCAGCGATCCGAGCGGCGGTCCTAGATGTTCGTGACGATCAGGCCGTTTCTGAGCTTTTCTCATCTTTCGACCAGCTCGACGCGTTGATCAACTGCGCGGGAACAGCCGATCCTCAAGGCGAATTCAGCGCAGATGGCTTTGCGCGCACCGTCGACATCAACCTAACCGGCACGCATCGCTGCTGCTTGGCCGCGCGAGAATCTCTCAGAAGGTCGCGAGGCTCGATCGTGAATGTGGGTTCCATGTACTCCTTCTTCGGGAGCGCAGCGACGCCGGGCTATTCCGCGAGCAAGGGTGGCATCGTGCAGCTTACCCGCTCCCTGGCCTTGGCATGGGGTCCCGACATACGGGTCAATGCCGTTGCTCCCGGCTGGATTCAGACCGGCATGGCACGCCCCGTGTTCGAGAATGACGAATGGGCCCAAGCCATCCTCCAGCGAACAGCGTCTAGGCGATTCGGCGATCCGGACGATCTCGCTCAGCCGATCCGTTTTCTGTGTTCAGACGCGGCTCGGTTCATAACGGGAGTAACTTTGCCCGTTGACGGCGGATATTCCGTCCAAGGCTGATGCCCCACTGGGAAAGACCGAAGCAGCCCATATTTCAGCCGTTAGATCTTCCAGGGGCGATCCGTAGGCATCGCCTTCGGAGATTTGCTGCCGATTACACATTCGTCGTCTCTTGCTGCCGTGCGGCGAACGCGCAGGCGACGAAGCGGATAAAACTAACGTTCTTGTATATTTTGTATATTTTTTGTCCTTTGCGAATTGTGGCTGAAAGTGCGGCGGTGCTGATAACGGCGGAGTTCGTGACGTGCCGATCCAGCAAGGGACGCCTCCCCATGACTTTAGAGCCTTGTTGCGCCGCAACAGATAACCGTTTGTCCGGCTTCTTGCGAAAACGGGCTTCGCCTGGGCGCTGGTCCTGCCACCGATCGGATGACGTGTCCGCCGCCGTAATGCTGAGGGGGCGCTTCACCGCCTTGACATAACTAGCCACTGGTGTAAGTTTTATTTCCAAGGCGGCGGCGCCCCTGAGCCAACATAAGTGGTCGAACACGAGCCGATCGCCGCAAGAGGAGAGAGACCGTGCAGATCGAGCTTTCACTGGCAGAGATGTATGATGATCTTGTCGCATCGATCTACAGGAGCGTGGATCGGGATACGCCTTGGAGCGAGCCTCTCGATATCTTCCGCAAGATGATGGATGCGAACGTCGCCTGCCTTCGCCTTGCCCACAAAGGAAGCAAACCTCACCAGCACCTCTTCGCGGCCGGACCGTTGGCGACACCGGAGGCGGTGGAAGAGTGGAAGGCCTGCAATCCTGGCGAGTTGCTGCCGATCGATCTTCCCGTCGGCTCGACCCAGATTGTCGAATGGCAGAGGATCGGACAATCGGGCGCGTTCGGTTCGATGCTAAAGCGCTATGATGTCGGCACTATGGTTGTGATGTGTGTCGACAATACCGAAGGCGTCCAGAGCACCTTGAATTGTTCGCGCGGCGCCGACATGCCAATGTTCAGCGCCAAGGAGATCGCTTTGGTAAAGGCAGTCGGGCGGCATTTCAAGGAAGCGATGCGCATTCGCCGGGAAATCACGAGATCCAAGATTGTCAGCCAGTTCCAGACTGAAGCCCTCGACAGCCTCGGCATCGCGGCATTCCTCATTTCGGAGTCCGGGGGGCATTTTCTTCTGAACAAGACCGCCGAGTTTGCGATCGACAACCAGATCGGGCTCAAGCGGAGCGCGCTCGGAATTCAGGCAGTCGATGAATCGGAAAACACGGGTTTCCAGTCTGCAGTCCGGGCGATCCTGAGATCGAACGACCCGGTACGCGCCCGTGCCATGATGTTGACCCGCGGCGACGACGGCGAGAGGATGCATGTCATCGTGCGGCCACGATCGCATCGATCCTTCATGTACGATATGTCCGAAACCTCGGCGCTCGTCTTTATGCGTGTGAACGAGATCGTTCGCCGTGACGACATCCGGATGCTTCAGCAGCTCTTTTCGTTCACGGTCACGGAAGCGCAGCTTGCGATCGGCCTCGCTAGAGGGCTCTGCCTCAAAGATATTGAGGCAGAACTCAATATCCGACATAATACCGCACGGGCGCATCTTCGTTCGATGTTCGTCAAGGCGGATGTCAGCCGCCAGTCGCAACTCGTCTCCCTCCTTACGAGCAGCCTCGTACCTCTCGGCCGTGAGGATCGGCCGAGCCTGCAGTAGAGGTCGGCCCTCCGTCCAAGAACCGGCGCAACCGGCGGGGGGGCGAATATGCTCGCCCCCCGCCGGTTTCATGCGTTCGCCTGCAATCCGGTCTTAGCAATCCCGGCGAGCGCACAGATTTCGTCATTATCCGACGTATCGCCGGAAACGCCGACGGCGCCCACCACTGTTCCCGTCGCATCAGCAACGATTACGCCGCCTGGAGCCGGAATCAGTCCTGCAGGAGCCGCAGCAGCGGCCGACGCGATAAAGGTCGGGCGTTCAACGGCCATTTCCCCGATCGTTCGCGACGAAACACCCAGGAAGAGCGCGCCGGCTGCTTTCCCCCCGGCAATTTGGAAGCGACCGATCGAGGCGCCGTCCTGACGCTGATACGCGATGAGATGGCCGCCTGCGTCCATCACGGCCACGGCAAGTGGCTTCAATCCGAGGTCTTCTGCTCTCTCGAAGGCCCCGGCCACGATTGCATTGGCTTGTTGCAGAGAAATCATCCTATGTCCCTTCCAGCTCGTTGCGCTATTCTATCCGCCACCGTCGCGGGGGCTCGGCCCGCCTGTGGCCCAATCCAGCAATTCCACGACATGAACGACGGGGAGACCGCTCGCTCGCCCGATCTGCATCGCACAGCCGATGTTGCTCGTGGCGACGAGCGATGCGCCCAACATTACAATTCGGTCCGCCTTGCGCGCAGCAAGCTTGCCGGCAATTGCAGGTTGCAAAATATTATATGTACCGGCGGATCCGCAGCACAGGTGGGCCTCATCGGGCACGCGCACTTCGAAGTCAGCCTGCAGCAGGAGCTTCTTGGGAACGTCTCCCAACCGCTGACCATGTTGCAATGAACAAGCGGGGTGATAGGCGATCACCATACCACGAGACGGCCGATTCTCGATCAGGAGCGGCCCAAGCTCATGCTGTGCGACAAACTCGCTGATGTCGCGAGCCAGCGTGGAGCAGCGTGCCGCTTTGGCGGCATATTCAGGCTCATCGCGAAGAAGGTACTCGTAATCTTTCACGACGGTTCCGCATCCAGATGCAGTGATCACGATCGCGGCAACATCGCCTCTGTCGATCTCCTGACACCAAGCGTCGACGTTGCGGCGCGCAGCGGCAAGAGCATCGCGCTCCATTCCCATATGCTGTACCAACGCGCCGCAGCATCCTTCCTCACCGGCGAATGCAACATCGTACCCGAGCCGATCAAGCAATCGGATCGACGCCTCACGATATTGAGGTCTGAGTACCTGCTCGGCACAACCTTTCAGCATGAGCACCCTGCCCCGACCGTGGCTAGCCCTCGGTACATGCTCTTTCGGTCTGGACGGCAATGCCCTCGGCGCAAGCGCGAGCATCGCGGTGATCGGTGCAAGCGCGCGAATCTTATCGATCAAGGGAATGAATGGTCGTCCTAGCGGAACGAGCCTGAGGGCCATCCTGAACCGCGATGGATAAGGTAACACCCGGGCGAGAAGCCAACGCAGTGCACGGTCGCCCCATGGTCGATCGTAATGTTCGAATATATAGCTTCGGGCATGGTCAACGAGATGCATGTAGTTCACGCCAGATGGGCATGTCGTCATGCATGACAGGCAAGAAAGGCAACGGTCGATATGCTTGACGAGCTCCGCATCAGGCTTCCGATTGTTTTCAAGCATGTCCTTGATGAGATAGATACGGCCACGCGGTGAATCGAGCTCATCGCCCAACAACGCATAGGTCGGACAAGTTGCCGTGCAGAAGCCGCAATGCACGCACTTGCGTATGATTGCTTCCGAAGCGGCCGTCGCGGGGTCGCGAAGCTGTTCGGTTGAAAAGCTTGTCTGCATGTCAGAACCGCCCTGTCTCGAAGACACCTGCGGGATCGAACGCACGCCGTAACCGCTCTTCGATCGCCGCCACGGCGGGATCGAGCGGGTGAAACACCGCCAGGCTGGAAGTGTTGGGGGTGTCGCGAAACAGCATGGCGTGCCCACCTTGTCTCTGAGCTTCGGCTCGAACGTCGGCGCCGGCCCCAAGGCCGCTATACCAGATGAGACCGCCTGCCCAATCCATCAGCCAATCCCCATCAGCCGCCTTGATCGCATCAAGGAAATCCGGTGCGTGTCGCGCGGGCAGGCTCACCCGCCACAGTGGTCCATCCCGGCGCAGCGGCGACATGGTCCGCAACGCTCCCCAGATCGCCGCCGCGTCGTCTTCGCCGACGCGCCGGAAACGGGCATCGCCGGCCTCAACCGCTTCGATCATCTCGCAGCGCGCCTCGACCGAGGGCGCGAAGCCCTGGACCCGAACTGCCGTTATCGACGCACCCCCCAGCGCGCCCGCCGGCAGATGGGCCGCGGCGGCGACCTCGGCATCCGATCCCAAGAGGCTGGCCATCGCCTGCCAGGCCCGCCGCGGCGAAAGCCCCCGGGCGACCACAGTCAGGCTCGTAGCGGGTCGCGGCAACACCTTGAGCGTGATCTCGGTCAATGCTGCCAGGCGTCCCCAGCTTCCTGCCATCACCTTGGGCAGATCATAGCCGGTCACGTTCTTGACGACCTTCGCGCCGGCCACGAAGCGCTCGCCGCGGCCAGATACGGCCGTGAACCCCAGCAGATGATCGCGTACCGCGCCTTGTGTCAGCCTTTGCGAGCCAGACAAGCCCGACCCAACTATGCCGCCAACCGTGGTGAGACCGGGACGTGTGTCGAACAAAGGCGCCGCATCCCAAGGCTCGAATGCCAGCATCTGACCATTGGCGACAAGAAGCTCGTCGATCTCCACCCAACGCGTGCCGGCTCGTACCGACAGAACAAGTTCGGCAGGATCGTAATCGACGACGCCGCTGAGTCCGCTCATGTCAACGACTATCGCGTCCGCGCACGAGCGGCCGACGCGATCCTTGCTGCCCCCGCCGCGAAGCGCCAGCTTCCGGCCGCCATCGGCTGCGTCCGCAACGATCGCACACAGATCGCTATCGCTGGTAGGCTTCAGGACCGTCGGACTGGTCATCAGAAGCGGGGCAGATCGGGATAGGGCAATTGCCCACGATGCACATGCATGCGACCCAGCTCAGCGCATCGATGCAGGGTTGGAAATACTTTCCCCGGATTGAGCCTCAGATCGGGGTCGAAAACGCATTTTATGCGCTGCTGTTGTCGCAGGTCGGCTTCGCTAAACATCTCCGGCATCAAATCGCGTTTCTCGACCCCCACGCCGTGTTCACCCGTCAGCACCCCGCCGACTTTCACGCAGAGACGCAGGATATCGTTTCCGAATTTCTCGGCCCGCGCCAGTTCACCCGGCTTGTTGGCATCATAGAGAATGAGCGGATGGAGATTGCCGTCGCCGGCATGGAAGACGTTCGCCACACCCAAGCCGTAATGGTCGGACAGATCGGCCATGCGCTGCAACACAATGGACAGTTGTCGACGCGGAATCGTGCCGTCCATGCAGTAATAATCAGGCGCGAGCCGGCCTACGGCAGGAAACGCCGCCTTGCGGCCCGCCCAGAAGAGGTTCCGCTCATCCTCGCTTTTGGACACGCGGATGCTGCGCGCGCCGTTCTCGCCAGCAATCCGCTCTACCTCCCCGATCAGATGATCGCATTCGGCCGCGACACCATCCAGCTCGACGATCAGCAGCGCTTCGACGTTCAGCGGATATCCCGCTCCCACGAAGGCGTCCGCCGCGTGGATCGCCGGCCGGTCCATCATTTCCATCCCGGCAGGAATGATGCCGCCAGCGATTACGGCGGCGACACAGGCGCCCGCCTCCTCGACCGTATCGAAGCCGATCAGTAGCGCCCGCGCCGTCTGCGGCTTCGGCAGCAACCGCACCGTAACCTCGGTCACCACGCCGATCAGGCCCTCCGAGCCGACCACAAGGCCCAGCAGGTCGAAACCCGGGCCGTCCAGCGCGCGACCGCCGAAGCGTATGATCTGGCCATCCGCGAGCACCATTTCCACACCAAGCACGTTGTTAGTGGTGAGACCGTATTTCAGGCAGTGAACCCCGCCCGAATTTTCCGCGACGTTGCCGCCGATAGAGCAGGCGATCTGGCTGGAGGGATCAGGGGCGTAATAGAGTCCGGCATGTTCCACGGCCTTGGTAATCGCAAGATTTGTGACGCCGGGCTGTACGACAGCGATGCGATCCTCATAATCGATGTCGAGGATGCGCTTGAATTTCCCCATGCCAAGCAGCACTGCATCTCCCAGGGGCAAGGCACCTCCCGACAATGATGTTCCGGACCCGCGCGGCACTACCTTGACGTTGTGTTCATGGCACCAGGCCATGACCCGCGAGACCTGCTCGACCGTCTCGGGCAACACCACAACGAGCGGCATCTGTCGGTAGGCAGTCAGGCCGTCGCTTTCGTAGGGACGAAGCCCGGTCGGATCACTGATCACGGCTTCGCCGGGAACGATTGCGCGCAGTCGCGAAGCAATCTCGTCGCGCCTCGCGATGATGGCGGCATCCATCGCCGGCATGCAGATCGACACGCTGCTCGCTCCTACCGGACACCAATATATGTCATATCCGCATCGCGGATGCCGTCAGCCCCCGATACCAATCGGCAGCGGCGACCTTGTGAGTCGCATTAGACGCCCATCGTCACGATCCCCGACGTCCGACCGGACGATGGCGGCGGCATGAATGGCGGCGTTCAGGCCAGCCGATCCGTCAACCGCCTCGTTGCCACGATCGCTGATCGTGCAATCGCGACACCGTCATCTATCGACGCAACGAGACCGCGAGGAACTTCAATTCCCAGGACGAGATCGTCCGGCAATGCCGCGATGAATTCGACGACCGGAAATTCGCCTTCACCGGGCAGAAGGCGACCGCCGAGACCTTCCGCATTCCATTGGTCACGCGGAAGCGACAGCGGTCCGTCGCAAAGCTGCGCCGCGCCGAAAGGCCCGCCCGAAGCCTTTAAATCGCCTGGTGAACCGCCGGATCTTACGAGGTGCAGGATGTCGACGGAGATGGCGGCATTGGCGCAGCCACTTTTGCGCACAACGAGTGCAGCATCGACCAGCGCCGGAACTTCTGTGGTAGCAACGAACTCGATCGACATTTGGAGACCAAGTGGTTCCGCAAGTGCGCACAAAGCGGCGAAGTCGGCCGTTGCACGCGCGCGATCCGGATCGACGATCAGCACAATGCCGCGCTCGATCCCCAGCCGGGCGGCGATGTCGAGCAGGCGCTTATGCCGATCCAACCCATCGGTTCCGTCAATCAAGAACCCTTCTGCGGCATGGACTTTAACCGGGCTGGATCGCAAGCGGGCGCCAATATCGCTGACCAGACCGGCATGGCCCAGAAATGACCTTAACGGCAAGCGATAACGGCCGGAGTCAAGGATCAGGCTCACGAACGGCGCGCCGCAACTCTCGCCGACGGTTATGATGTCGCCCGGATCGAGACCCAGTACCGTCATATGCTCGATCGAGAGCCGGAGCGCGCCCATCCATCACCTCCTGCCTTCTCATCGAGGCCAGGCTGATCGACCGACATCGCGCCGCCATCGTCCGTCGGGACGAGGAAAAGGCCCGATGGCTGGGAGACAATGCTCGAGGGCGTTCGGAGTTACCACGTGAGAACCCAGGCCGCAGTCGCTTTCGCGCCGTCTCAACCGCTGCAGATCATAGACGTGGAACTGCGGGATCCCCGGCCGGACGAAGTGTTGGTTCGGCTCCAAGCCACCGGAATCTGCCATAGCGACATCGCCGCGCTGGACGGCTATAACAAGCTCGGCAGCTTCCCGATCGTGCTCGGCCATGAGGGCGCCGGCATCATCGAGCGGATCGGCACTTCGGTGACCTCTGTGGCGCCCGGCGATCCGGTCGTCGTCTCGCCGATCCCGCAGTGCGGTGGGTGCAGTGAATGCCTGAGCGGGCGATCGAACTTGTGCCTCGACATGTATCGAGGCTTTAGCGGAGACGGTTCACCATTTTCCACCATGAGGCGACCGATTGGCCGCTTCATGCATGCCGGCACCTTCGCGCGGCATTCGGTGATCCTTGAATCGGGCGTCAGCAAGATACGCGGGGACGCGCCGCTCGATCGCGCCTGACTAGCCGCCTGTTGCGTGGCGACTGGCGTGGGCGCATCGATCAACGCTGGCATGATCCGGCCTGGATCGACCGTCGCAGTGTTCGGCATGGGCGGGATCGGACTGAACGCCGTGCAGGGCGCGCGTTTCGCCGGTGCCGCGCGCATCGTGGCGATCGACACCAATCCAGCAAAGGAGGCGGCCGCACGGCGCTTCGGCGCCACGGACTTTATCGATGCACGCGATCTCAATGGCGAAGTGTCGGACCAAATCCAACAGCTGACTGGCGGCGGCGTCGATGTGTCAATCGAAGCAGTAGGGCATCCCGAGGTGGTGCGCCAGGCGCTGCGATCGGCGCGCTTCGGCTCGGGCCGGTGCGTAGTGGTGGGAATGCTGCGCGACGACGCCATGCTAAGTCTCTCGCCCGCCGACCTAGGCATCGGCCGGTCGCTGCGCACCTCGGCGGGCGGCGACATGCGCGGACGCTACGATATCGCGCGCCTGGTCGACTGGTATATGCAGGGCAAGCTGGATTTCGACGGCCTGGTGAACGAAACCTATCCGCTAGAGCGGATTAACCACGCACTGGCCGCGCTGCGCCAAGGCACGGTAGTCCGGAACATCATCGATCTGCAATGATACCGATCGATCGAAATACCGAAACGGACGATGTCTTGCGCGACCGCTCCGCCAATGGGTTGGGTCAGAGCAGAGAGGATCACTATGCCCAATCCCCGGTTCGGATATGCCTTCGACATGCGCAACCCGCCGCACTGGCCCAAGCGATGGACCGATCTCTATACAGAGCATCTCGATTTCATCTCATGGTCGGAAACTATCGGGTTCGAAGGCGTGTGGTTCGCCGAACATCACGGTTCGCTCGACGGATATTTGCCCTCTCCGCTCGTGATGGCGGCGGCCGTGGCGGCGCGGACCAAGACGATACGGATCGGCACGTCGATCGCGCTCGCACCCTTCTATCATCCCGTACGACTGGCAGAGGACGCGGCGGTGATCGACATCATCTCTGGCGGCCGCTTCGATCTCGCCGTGGCACTGGGCTATGTAAGGGCCGAGGCTGACCGCTACGGTCTGGATTTTTCAAAACGCGCGAAGCGGACGGACGAGACGCTGCAGATCATTCGTCGTTTGTGGCGGGGCGAGACTTTCTCGTTCGAGGGCGATTTCTTCCAGCTCGACAATGCAAAGATCGCGCCTCTGCCTGTGAGCGAGCGCATGCCGCTCTGGATCGGCGGCAACAGCAAACCCGCATATCGCCGCGCCGCAAAATATGGTGATGGTTTTTTCGGGCCGGTGGAAAGCTATCCCGACTATGCGGCGGAGGTGGCGGCGCTCGGCATGGCGCCGTCCGCCGCGCGCATTCACTCGATCGGCGCGAACGACATGTGGCATCTTGTATCCAATGATCCCGAGCGCACGATCGAAGAAGTTCTCGACCATATCGTCTATCAGACCAACAGCTACGCCGAATGGCAGGAAGGCACGGCCACAGCCACCTTCACCCGCGTAACCAAGGATCAGATGCGCCCTGCGGCGAACCAATGGGTGATGACGCCGGAGCAATCGATCTCGCATTTCAAGGCAAAGCTCGCGATCGCTCCAGTCGAGAGCCACGCGATGATGGCCCCAGCCGGTTTTCCGCTCGACAAGCTCGCATACCATGCGGAGCTGTTCGCGAAGGAGGTGCTGCCCGCCTTCCGCTGAACCCTGGATACCGGTGCCGCGCAGGCACTCGCCTTTTCAGCAGCTGGCGACGATGGGGCTCCCGCCTCGGCACCGCCCGGATCGTACATCATGCGACGGTTCCGCGCCTCCCTGAGCAGGCATCCAGGCGGCCGTTCAGTCAGGTCCTCGGGCACCTTTGGCATCGGCTGGCCACGCCGATCCAGTTCGCCCTGCAATCGCGAGGCGAGGTCGAATTTTGTATCCTCGCCCGGCGTCCAGACTTGCGCCATCTCGCGTGACCGGCAGCGCCGGAAGATGCTGCGCCAGCAACTCGTCGGCCTGTACTTCCCAGCTGTCGCCCGTTCATTCCGGTCGGGGCGATCGCGCGCCTGCCGGCGCGGGATCGGACGACACCGGCGCCTGTCCGGCGGGTGCGTCCCAGCGCTTCGCCGCCCGGTCCATCACGTTCGACGAGGACTACCGCCAACATGCACCGTTGTCGTTTTGATGATGACCCGCGCCCGGTAATGCGTCATCCCACGCACCACCTCCCATGGATTACCCACCGCGAACGTATCGAAATGCGAGGCAATCTCGCGAGATGGCGGTCAATATTGGCTTGGACGCCCGCATCTTGGACAGCGCCTTGCCCCCCAATTACCATCTCCGGCTCATCGGCAAAGTCCTCGGCGGGCCTGTCCTCGGATCGCGGCGGCCATGGCCGGGTAGGCAAGGCCGGTCGTCTTGCTGGGGTATGTTCCCTCTTTCCATTCACCTCGGCGAGACCGGGCATCATCATTATCGCGCGATCATTTCTGCATCGTCGCCATCGGCTGCTTACAGCCAGCCAGAGCCCGTCGGTGCATCGCGAGGCGGGTCAGCGCAGGTGGCTTCTCGGGAAGCACCGGAATCTCCTGTCTTCGCCGCGAGGTTTCCACCCTGAGCCGGCCGAGCAGCGCCTCCTTGAGCTCCGCATCCGGTTGTAGCACTCGACGCGGATCCTGCATCATGGGCAGTTGCGGCAATGCCCGCTCCACCGCGAAGCGATAGCTGTCGCCGTCCCGGGTCACGTCGCCGACGAAGGTTTCTAGTCCCAGAAACGTCAGGCTGGCTTTGCCGTCGCCCAACCAAGGGATGCTCGGCGGCAACGTCAGGAGGAACCGCTCACCATCGAACTCCCAGCGCGTCGCGCGGACCGGCAGGGGGAATCCCTCTGCATCCATCAGCGACAGGTGCGGGCCGATGTTGCGCGCCATCCCGTCGCGCGCGATATCGCGCCAATCCCGCTCCGGCCATTTCGAACCCCTGCTCGGTGCGCCCTCAGGCGCTGGGTCAGAGGGAGGAAAAACCGTATCCTCCGGTGCTCGCCAGACGTGCGGCTGTCCGTTCATCGCGGCGGGTTTTTCCCACCAGAGGATCGTCTCGGGTGCGATTTCGACGATCAGGCGGGTAAAGTACCAGACCGCCTCCCTGGCAACTGACCAGTCGAGGCCGAACGCTAAGCCTTCATAGCCTGTTTCGGAGAGATAGCGGAGTGCATTGCCTTGAAGATCCTGGTCACGCACTGCCGCGATGCCGCGGATCAGCACGACTGGCTGGTCTTCCGAACCTTCGACCAACACGCCGACCCGGGATATCTTGCGGGCGCGCTCGGCCTTGGCAGGGTAGGAAAGTCCCGTCGCCACCGCGAGATGCGACAGGTTGTCGGCCGGGAAGACATAAACGGGGGTGTCGATCGGCACGCCCGCTGCGCTCACCGTAGCGAACTCCACAATCGGCGCGCCCTCGATCAAGCTGATCACGGTGTCGGGCAGCACAGCCTTCATGCTCATCTCGTTCCTTCCGCCCTCGGAAAATTCACTCCTCGCCTTGCATGCTTTCCGATACCGGAACGCCATGCGACAACATTACCGCATTCGGACTATTACAAACGACGCCTCACGACGGATAATTCCTCATAGACCATGACACCGGCGAGGATTGGCAGGATCATGAGCATGGGCAGAGTGGCAGGCAAAGTGGCGATCGTCACCGGCGCGGGCCTGAACGAGCGCGGCCTCAACATCGGGGGCGCAATCGCCGAGCTGCTGGCGCGCGAAGGTGCCAGCGTGCTGATCGCAACGCGCACCTTGCCGGATGCCCAGGCATTGGCAGCGCGCATCCGCCAAGCGAATGGAACGGCCCAATGCTGCGCGCTGGATCAGGGGGATGAGGCATCGATTCAAGCGATGGTCGATTTCGCCATCACTTGTTTTGGCGGCCTGGACATCCTCGTCAATAACGCGGTCGCCGTGCTGCCGGACGACACGACGTTGCTCGAAACTTCGATCGAGACGTGGGATCGGATCATGGCGGTCAATCCGCGCGGGGTGTTCCTCGCCTCGAAGTTTGCGGTCCCGCATATGCTGGCGCGCGGCGGCGGTTCGATCGTCAACATCTCATCGGGCTCGGGCGTGGCGGGCGACGCGACGCGTGTCGCTTACGGGCCATCAAAGGCGGCGATCAACACGCTGACGCAATATGTTGCCACCCAATATGGCAAGCAGAATATCCGCTGCAACGCCATCACACCGGGTCTTGTCCTGTCGTCCAAGGCAAAGCGCGACGTGACACCGGAGGCGCTGCGCATTTTCGAGAAACAGACGCTGACCCCCTATCTCGGCGAGCCCGAGCATATCGCCTGGCTGGCGCTTTTCCTCGCCTCCGATGAGGCTGCGTTCATTACGGGCGCAATCATCCCCGCTGACGGCGGCCTGCTCGCGCATCAAACCTATACGGGCGACATGGTCGAGCTGGCCGCACGCCCGGCTAGCGCGGCTAGCCCGGCGGAAATATCGTTACAGAAGAAGCCGTTCGCCGGGGCCGAACCTTAAAGGCAAACATGGGCCGCCACGTTCGTCGACGAGACTTGTGCGGATCCCTTCCGGATCGAACAGCATTTGCTGATCGCGCTCGATCCTTGCCGAAGCAGCCGGCGAGCAAACGGCTGCCATGGCAGCGTCATATGATGCTTTATCAGCGAAACATATTTCCGTCACGGCGTCGATGCCTGCCGTGGTTTCCGGCAGAAAGTTTCTACGGTAATCAATGATGCCCGGCATTACTTCCAAAATCGTCGGGACATGATATTCCTCATACCAAGCTACGAAGGCCGACCGCTCAAGATCACGGCGCTTCGCCAACAGTGCGATCAGTTTGACCGGCATCGCTTTTCTCCCGGACGAACATTGTCATTGAGGCCGGTCGTGAACGCTTCGATTTCGAACGCCGGATGCTGACCGGAAAATCTAGCGGCCCAGCAGCAGCGCCGACGCCTTCTCGCCGATCATGATAGCGGCAGCGTTGGTGTTGCCGGAGATCAGCCGCGGCATGATCGAGGCGTCCGCCACGCGCAATCCGTCGATACCCCGCACGCGCAGTTCCGGGTCGACGACCGCATCGTCGCCAACACCCATCGCGCAGGTGCCGACCCCGTGATAGATGCCGTAGCCGAAGGTTCGAGCATAGTCGAACAAGGACGCATCGTCGCCCTCGACCGGATGAGGGCCGGCCGGCGCGTCGATGAGTTCCGCCAGCGCCGGCTGCTGCGCGATCGTACAGGCTAAACCGAGACCGGCCGTAATTGCACGGCGATCCTCCGGCGCTTCAAGGAAATTGAGATCGATCCGCGGCTGTGCAGTGGGATCCATTCCTACGACATGGATGGAGCCGCGGCTCTCCGGCCGCATGTGGCAAGCAGCGATGGTAAGGCCGGGAAATAAATCGACTTGGCCCGTATCCGGATCGGCGGTGGCCGGCGAGGCATTGATCTGGATATCGGGAAAATCGAGCGCGGGATTGCTGCGCGCGAAACCCATGATGGCCACCGGCGGTGCGGCGAGAATGCCCTTCCGCAGAAATCCGTAGCGCAAGATTTGGCCGAGCAGGCGCGCGCCCCGCGCAGTGGTGTTGATCGATGACGTGCCGGGCCGAAGCCGGTAGCGCAGCAGCGAGCACCAGTGATCCTGAAGGTTTCGGCCGACGCCGGCAAGCGCATGGCGCACCTCGATCCCCGCCGCTGCAAGCACTACCGGATCTCCAATGCCTGAAAGCTCGAGCAATTGTGGCGAGTTCACCACGCCGCCGCAAAGGATGACCTCGCCACGGCAGGCGATCTCCCGTTCCCGGCCCGCTTTGCGCACACGCACGCCGATGGCGCGACCGTTTTCGATACGCAGTGCCGTCACCAGCGTGCCGGTTTCTACCTTGAGGTTGCGGCGCCCCATCGCCGGATGAAGATACGCGCCGGCAGACGAGCGACGCCGGCCGCCGCGCATGTTGGCCTGTACATAGGAGAAGCCGTCCTGCGTCCCTCTATTGTAATCTTCGACAAGAGCGTGACCCGCCTGCGCCGCCGCGGCAAGGACGGCGTCCGACAGCGGATCGCGCGGGATGTCGGATACGGTCAGGGGACCGCCCTCGCCGTGTGCCGCGTCGCCCCCCCGGCACTGGTCCTCCGAGCGCATGAACAGCGGCAGTACATCGGCCCAACCCCACCCGGTGCAGCCAAGCTGGCGCCAGCGATCGTAATCAGCGGCCTGTCCGCGAATATAGATCATGCCGTTGATCGAGGACGATCCGCCCAGCACCCTGCCACGCGGATAGGCGGCAGCCCTCCTTGCCGTCACTGCACCGAAACTAGCCTTATAATTCCAGCTCAGCCTTGGCGCGCCCATCGTGAAGCGATACCCGGCCGGTACGTGGATCAGGGCATTGAGCATGGCGTGCCGCGGATCGTGCAGGGGCCGGTCGTCTCCGCCCGCTTCGATGAGGAGCACCCGCCGATCATCCCGCGCGCTTAGCCGGTTGGCAACCACGCAGCCCGCCGATCCGGCTCCGATGACGATATAGTCGAATTCCAAATTCTAGTCCTCGCAACGCCTCTCACGAAGCCGACGGTCGCCGCCCGGTATCGGGGTCCATGTCCATCTGGCGGTTCCAGTCGGCAAGATCGAAATAATCGCGCCACTGCGTGATCCTGTTCTGCTCGTTGACCTCGAACGCACCCATGACCCGGATCGAGACGCGGCGGCCGTCTTTCAGGTTGAAGATGTCCTCGCGCTCGGTCATCACCGTGCCGGAGGGGAGCACGCCTATCTCGCGCACCTCCCACGGCGCCGCATTGATCAGCGCCATGAATGCGGCGTTGGCGGCGCGGATCGCCGCCTTACCGACGATCAGTTCCATCGGTACGTTCTCAAACACCGCGTCGTCGGCGAACTGCGCCATCATCGTATCGATGTCGAGTGCCGCCCAGGCCGCAATCATCGCGCGCACCGGCTGAGTCTTATCGGTCATCTTCAGTTCCAACTCCTCATCGTCCGTCCAAGGACGCGATGACGCCGCGGGCCGCTTCCGCCATCTGTCTGGCGCGCTGCGCTGGCGCGACCTTGCCGAATTTCATCGCCTGTGGCACCTCCACTCCTAGTACGGCGTCTTGCGGCAACCACCGTATATAGTCGGCGAGCGGAAATTCGCCCGTGCCGGGCAGACTCCGGTTGAGCATGTCCAACTGTGCGTCGGCATGGGATGGCAGCAGCGTACCGTCATTGATCTGGACAGTGCCAATCAAGTTCCGGTCGAGCTTTGCCAATCCTGCCATGCCGCCGCTGGTCCGCACAAGATGCAGCATGTCTAGGACAAGCCCCCCATTGCGGACGCCAGAGTCGACCACGAACGCCGCTGCCGTATGAACGTCCGGAATCGAACGACAACCCGCGAAGAATTCCACATTCACATTGATGCCATGTTCGGCTGCCATCGCGCACAGGCGGCGGAATTTGTCGAGCGCATCGTCGCGATCTGGGTTCTCGAAGACGATCGCGGTCGCGTGGGCGGCGCCCAGATCCGCCCCGCATTCGAGCGCTGGCGCGAACATTGTCGGATCCACATCCGGCAGCAGGTTGAAACATTCGAGATTGTGCAGCCGCACGCCGGTCTCGGCCATACGCAGCTTCATGCCCCGCCGTGCATCACGGTCGTTCACCGCAGAGTCGGATGGCAATGCCGGTGTCGGTGAATGGGCGACCATGCTGAAGTGGGTGAAGCCCGCGTCCGCCGCGATGTCCACCATCTCCGCCCCGTTGACCTCGGGAACGCTCAACGGTTCGAGCGACAGCGCACGATCGGGCATATGGTTTCCTCCAGGATGACGCGCCGAGCGTCAGGCCTCGGCCATGAAGCGTTCAAGGCTTTCGTGGAAATGATGTGCGGATTGCTCGTTCCGACCGAACACCACCGCCTTGCGTGCGCCCGATGCCATACCCTGCAGGATATCGTGGCTCACGCTATAATCTTCGGTTTCCACCAGCGCGGCGGTCTGATCAAGCTTCACCGCGTCGATGTGAGAACCGGGACCGGCCGCGATCACGATCCGATTGGTTGAGACGTCCGGCGTTACCCCGGGGCGGACCATCTGCACCAGCATCGCATCGCGGAACAGCGTTACCAGCGTTCCGGGGAAGAAATGAAATTGCGGCTGGATATGGTCGTCGTCGATCGGATGCCACTGCTCCTCGGGCTGGTCGGTGAGCGAGACGAGCGACTTGGCGCAGAAAGTGATCGAATGATGTGCCCCGAACTGATCGCTGGCAGAGCAATTGTTCATCATGAACGAGGCAATCGAATTACGATGAAGCGTCGAGAAATGGTAGGATTCGAGGTGTCCCTCGACGACCAGCTTCCAGTGCCCCCCTTTGACCGTCCGAGTGCCGACGAGGTTGAAGGCATCGCTCGGTTCGCCGAAATTGTTGGCAACGTCTGACAGGTAATCGTCGATGTCGATCGCGAGACCGGGGGTGAGGATCGCGAAGACCATGCCTAGGCGCTCGTCCACCTGCAGGCGAGTTAGGCCGTGGCCGGCGCGGTCCACATCGCCGAACAGCCCTGCGTCCTGAATCGCAAGTAGGTTGCCCTGATTGTCGAACGTCCAGGCATGATAGGGGCAGACGAAACGGCCCGCCTTGCCCGCGCATTCCGTTTGCGGGGCGACCTTTGCGCCACGGTGTGTGCACACGTTCAGAAACGCGTGGACCCTGCCTTCCGCATCGCGAGTGACGACGATAGGAACACCGACGATTGTCTGTGCGAGATAGCTGCCGGGCTCCGGAAGCTCCTTTGACAAACAGACCACGATGGGAAGCCGCTTGAACAAGGTATCGACCTCCGCCCGCCAGACGCCATCGTCGAGATAGGTTTCGGTCGGCACTTCCAGCACATCCGGTGCCAGTGCCGTCGACCTGCGTCGGCTGTAATCGATCAGGCGTTTCGCCAAGCGGTTCTGGACATTTTGGTCCATTCTGCCCTCTCCGTGCTGCGTGAACCGCAACGCGAATAAGATTTCCGGAAGCGTTCCTTCCCTGCATCGTCCTTTCGGACAGATGAGCCGGCTTGCTCCGCTTTATGAGGCGCTGCTCAAAGCCGCTCGACGATAGTGACGTTCGCGGTGCCGCCTCCCTCGCACATCGTCTGCAGGCCGTATCGCCCGCCCCTCGCCTTGAGCGCATGGAGCATGGTCGTCATCAGCTTGGTGCCGCTGGCACCGAGAGGATGCCCGAGGGCGATCGCGCCGCCGTTGACATTCAACCTCGCGGGATCGGCACCGAGGGCCTTGAGCCAAGCCATCGGGATGGAGGCGAATGCCTCGTTCACCTCGAACAGGTCGATATCTTCCAGCTTGAGCCCGGCCCGGTCCAGGGCCTTGAGGGTCGCGGGGATCGGTTCCTCCAGCATGACGACCGGGTCGCCCGCTGTCACTGTGAGATTGACGATGCGGGCGATCGGCTTGACGCCATGCGCCTTGACCGCGCGCTCGTTCATCACGATTACGCCGGAAGCGCCATCTGTCATCTGGCTCGCATTGGCAGCAGTGATGCTCCCCCCGTCCTGTATGGTCCGCACCGCCGCCATCGCCTCCAGAGAGGCATCGAAACGCACGCCCTCGTCCTGATCGAACACGCCCATGTCGGTGGTGACCGGTACGATTTCGTCCTGGAACGCCCCGATCGTGATCGCGGCCGCTGCGCGGCGATGGCTTTCCAGCGCGTAGGAATCCATTTGTTCGCGGGTGAAGCCATATTTGTCGGCGATCGCCTGCGCACCGGCAAACTGGCTGAATTCCGCGATGCCGTAGCGCTGAAGGATGGCGTCGGACCATGGTCCGACGCTGAGCCCGGCCTGGGCGTGCAGCATATAGTTCGATCCCATGGGTACACGCGTCATGCTCTCGGCACCGCATGCGATGACGATGTCCTGCGTGCCCGACATGACCGCCTGCGCCGCGAAATGCAGCGCTTGCTGTGACGAACCGCATTGGCGGTCGATCGTGACCGCCGGGACGGTATCGGGCAGCTTCGAGGCCAGCACGACATTGCGCGCGAAGGCAAAGCTTTGCTCACCCGCCTGGCTGACGCAGCCGCCGATGACGTCTTCGACCGCTGCCGGATCAATGTCGCTCCGCTCGACCAGCGCGTTCAGCACGGTGGCACCGAGATCGGCCGGATGCACGCCGGACAGCGCGCCTTTGCGGCGTCCGCCGGCGGTGCGTGCGGTCTCAACGATATAGGCCTCAGCCATGGAGACGGTCCTTCCCGACGTGATAGAACTAGGCACGGCCCATCGGTGCGGGTCGGCGCTGGATGAAGCGCCTATAACGCGAACAGTGGGCCGCGACGCTGTCCATCCAGACGAGGACATGTCTATCTCGCGATGCTTTGCATCGCTGCCGGGCGGGCAGATATCCTGTCGACCACGTGGTGGAGTGCATCGCATTGGACTGGCGGACCGAATTGGCAACGGCGGACGCCCGGACGATCCTCCACATTCTTGAGATGATGCCCGACTGCGAGCTTGTTGACACGGCCGAACAGTCCACGCTCGCCGAGTCAGGGTCGCTCGTCACATATTCGCCCAAGGTGTTCGTCCCCCTCTCCCGGCTTTGCCGGGATGTCTGCCACTATTGCACCTTCGCGTCGACGCCCCGCCGAGTGGCCCCATACATGTCTCGAGACGAGGTGCTTGCCATCGCGAAACGAGGCGAGGAAGTGGGGTGCCGCGAGGCTCTGTTCACGCTGGGCGACCGACCCGAGGCGCGATATGCCGTCGCCGCCCGCGCCCTCGAACTGTCGGGCCACGCCTCCACGCTCGACTATCTTCGCGACATGGCGGCCGCGGTGCTCGACGAGACATCGCTTATGCCGCATCTCAATCCCGGCCTGATGGGCGATGCCGATTATCGACGGTTGCGCCCCTGGTCCGCCTCTATGGGGCTGATGATCGAATCGACCTCGACGCGTCTGTGCAACGCCGGTGGTCCGCACCACGGATCACCCGACAAATGGCCTGCAAGGAGGCTGGATGCGCTTGACGCCGCCGGACGCGCACGGGTCCCCTTCACGACAGGTCTGCTGATCGGCATCGGCGAAACGCGAGCCGAGCGGATCGAGACCCTGCTCGCGATCCGCGAAAGCCATGCACGTCATGGCCACGTGCAGGAAGTGATCGTCCAGAATTTCCGGGCGAAGGCAGGCACGCGCATGGCACGCCATGCAGAACCGGACCTCCCCGAGCATGTCTGGACGATCGCGGCGGCGCGGCTGATCCTCGGCCCGGAGATGACGTTACAGGCGCCCCCCAACCTGCACACGCCGCATTCACTGGCACAATTGCTGCGCGCCGGCGTCAACGATTGGGGCGGCGTCTCGCCGTTGACGCCGGATCATGTCAATCCCGAAGCGCCGTGGCCACATCTCGATACTCTGGAACGGCTCACCCGAGAGGCAGGTCGCACCTTGCGCCCGAGGCTCGCCATCGGCCCGGCCTTCGCTCGTGACCCCGATCGTTGGTCGGAACCGGCAATCGCCCAACGTATTCGCTCGTCCGTCGATGCGCGTGGCCTGCCCATGATGGACGATTGGCGACCAGGCGTCGTAACCGCCATGCCTTACGATCGCGCCTCGGGAGAAACGGCGGTGTCCAGCCGGATCGACGCGCTGGTATCGCACGCGTCGACCGGAGGGCGACTGTCCGAACACGAGATCGTCACACTGTTCAAGGCCGATGGGCCGGATATCACGCGCATCACCACCGCTGCAGATCGTTTGCGCCGGGAGACCTGCGGCGATGTCGCGAGCTACGTCGTCAACCGCAACATCAATTACACCAACATCTGCCTCTACAAATGCGGCTTTTGCGCCTTCTCGAAAGGCAGCACACGATCCGAACGCGGCCCTGCCTATCGTATCGGGCTCGACGAGATCACCCGACGCACACGGGAAGCGGCGGCGCGCGGCGCGACCGAAGTCTGCCTACAGGGCGGAATACATCCGTTATTTGACGGCGATACCTATCTTGAGATCGTCGCCGCGGTGAAGAACGCGGTGCCCGATATCCACGTCCATGCCTTTTCGCCGCTGGAGGTGACACACGGCGCGACGACGCTTGGCATATCCGTCGCGAGATACCTCGCCCGCCTGAAGGATGCAGGGTTAGCCAGCCTGCCCGGGACGGCGGCCGAGATCCTCGACGACGAGGTCCGTGCCATCATCTGCCCCGACAAGCTGAACGCGACCGAGTGGCTCGAGGTCATGCGCGCCGCGCATGGCCTCGGACTGCGCTCCACCGCAACGATCATGTTCGGCCACGTGGACGACTATCGGCACTGGGCAAGGCATCTTCTTGCGATCCGCGATCTACAGAGCGAAACGGGAGGCTTCACCGAGTTCGTTCCGCTGCCCTTCGTTCATATGGAGGCGCCGATGTGGCGCAAAGGTCAAGCCCGTTCCGGACCTAGCGCGCACGAGGTCGTGCTGATGCACGCGATCGCGCGAATCGTGCTGCACCCTCATATAACCAACATCCAGGCGAGTTGGGTCAAGCTTGGCTTCGACGGGCTATCGACCATGCTCGCGGCCGGGGTAAATGACATGGGCGGCACGCTCATGGACGAATCGATCACACGGGCGGCCGGCGGCGGCCACGGTCAGCTTTGCGATCCGGCGCGTATGGCCGCCATTGCAGCCGCCTCCGGACGGACGTCACGGCAGCGTACAACGCTCTATCAGCACAGCAACGAGGCTTCCCGCCATGAATTCCGCAACGAACCCGCCTGAAACAATCGCGGTTATCGGGGGCACCGGCAATCTCGGTGCCGCAATCGCCCGCCGGCTCGCGAAGGCGGGGCATCGGGTGCTGATCGGCTCGCGCGCCGAGCAGTCCGCCGCGAAGGCGGCCGCCGAACTCGGCTTCGGAATAACCGGTCTTGCCAACATTGAGGCGGCCGCGCGCGCCGACGTCGTGATCCTCGCCGTTCCGTTTGCCGCACAGCAGCATTTGCTCGCGTCGATCGCGCCATATGTCGGCGGCAAGATTGTCGTCGATACCACCGTGCCTCTCGTTCCGCCCAAGGTGATGCGTGTACAACTCCCCGCCGAGGGGAGCGCCGCGGCGCGTGCGCAAATGGCGCTGGGCGAGGCCGTGACGGTCTGTTCGGCTTTCCACAACGTCGCCGCGCACAAACTCATCACCGACGAGGCGGTCGATTGCGATGTGCTGGTCTTCGGCGACAGCAAGCCTGCGCGTGACGTCGTCGTCGGGTTGGTCGAAGCGACAGGCTTACGGGGTATCCATGGGGGCGCGCTGGTAAACTCTGCCGCCGCAGAGGCTCTGACGTCGCTGCTCATTTTCATCAACAAGACCTATGCGGTCGATGGAGCGGGCATTCGCATCACCGGCCAGCTGCCGGTCGCATGATCCGATCCATGCTGCAGGTCATACCGATCACCGGCATCCCGGAAATCAAGGCAGGCACTGCGCCATCGCGTGCGATCGCCACGGCATTGGAACCAACGCAATCGCGATCGCCGATGGTCGGAATTTCCGCTTCGCCTTTGGCTGGGCCAGCTTCGCCCGCCATCTCACCGAGGGCGGTACCGGATGTGCGCGGATCGTTCGTCCCGGCCTCGCCTGCGATATCGACACCCCGGCGGACGCGCTGCTAATGCTGCAACCACACCCGGCCGGCTAGCCGCTGCTGGCTACGAAGCGCGATATTATCGCTTTCGCTGAACGGACGATGAGCATGCCGCCCGCGGCCGATAAGCGGCTTCCATATTGCCGGAGAAAAATGCGTAATGGCTGCACGATCGATCATTGTTACCGGCGGCTTCGGCGTTCTGGGCAACGCCGTTGCGCGCGCTTTTGCGAAACAGGGTGATCGGGTCGTCCGCGTTGATTCCGCCCATCAGGCACCGGAGGCCATCGCTGGCGGGTTTGATCTCGCCGGCGTCGATCTCGCCGATTTCGATGCCTGTGAAAAGGCGGCCGGAACGATCAGATCGGCCCATGCAGGCATCGACGTGCTCATCAACATTGCGGGCGGCTTCGTCTGGGAAACTGTCGGGGACGGAAACATCGCCGCCTTCCAGCGGATGTTTGACATGAACCTGGTGACGGCCGCGAACATGAGCCGCGCCGTGCTTCCTGCGGTCAAGGCCAGCTCCGCCGGGCACATCGTCAATATCGGGGCGGGCGCGGCGATCCAGTCGGCCGCGGGAATGGGTGCCTATGCCGCCTCGAAAGCAGGCGTCCACCGGCTCACCGAAAGTCTCGCCGCTGAGCTCGCCGGCTCGGCAGTGACGGTAAATGCAGTCCTTCCCAGCATCATCGACACGCCAGCCAATCGCGCCGACATGCCCGATGCCGATGCCAGTCAGTGGGTCCAGCCCGAAGCAATCGCCGACGTCATCCTCTTTCTCGCGTCCCGGTCGGCGCGCTCTATCTCGGGCGCGCTGATCCCGGTCTCGCGCGGCACGCCGAATTGAACGCGCGCGTCCGTCATTCTCACTCAGGAGAGCAACATGAAGGCCATCCAGTTTGAACGCCACGGGCCGCCCGAGGTCATGGAACTCGTCGAGCTCGAGACCCCCGCCCCCGGCGCCGGCCAGATCCAGATCCGTGTCGCTGCGGCCGGCGTAAATCCGGCCGACTATAAATGGCGCAACGGCTTCAATTTGCGTTATTATCCGCTGCCGCTTCCGCATGTGCCTGGCTACGACGTCGCCGGCGAGGTCTCCGCGATCGGCGATGGCGCGAGCGGGTTTGCCGTGGGCGATCGGGTCGCAGCCACGGTCAACGGAGCGTACGCCGAATATGCCGTGGCCGATGCTGCTGCCTGCGCGGCCATCCCTGATGGTGTTGACTTTGCGCAGGCGGCTGCCCTGCCCTGCCCAGCGCTCACCGGTGTAGAAATGATGGAGGAAGGCGTCGCGCCGTCCGAGGGGCAAACGGTCCTGGTGACCGGCGCCACGGGCGGTGTCGGCCGTTTCGCGGCTCTGGCCGCCCGGCGGCTCGGTACGCGAGTGATAGTCGCAGTGCGTGACGAATATGCCGAAGAAGCGCGCTCGCTCGGCTTCCGGGAGGTGATCTCCTTTGACGAAGCGCTGCCGGACGATCTGTCTTTCGACCATGTCGCAGACACAGTGGGCGGCGAGAGAGTTGCCAGGCTGTGCAGCAAACTTGCCGCCGGCGGCAGGATCATCACGGTGGCGACGACGCCGATCGAGAGCGCCGGCTTGCCGGCGGAGCCGAAGGTGTTCGGCTACCACCCGGACGGCGAGCGCCTCGGCCGCATCCTGAAAGACATTGCAACCGGTGACATGGTGATGCCGATTGCCAAAACCATGCCGCTTGTGTCCGCCGCGCAGGCTCATGAAGTGATGGAACAGGGCGGAGTTGGCGGACGGATCGTCCTGTTGACTTGATAGGTCGGACGGTCAGGGGCGTCCCATCGGGCGCCCCTGCACGACTATGCAGCGAAGGGCCCCGGCGCAGCGCGCTGGCCACGTACGAGCCGGCCTGGCAAAGCGCCCGTCGAGCGATCGTCGCGGTGAGTGACGACGCCGCTCACCACCGTCGCGACATAGCCCTCAGCACCCTGCGCCAGCCGGCGTCCGCCCGCCGGCAGATCGCGACGAACATGCGGCCGGCGCAGCGTGAGGCGATCGAGATTTATGACATTCACGTCTGCCTTGTAGCCTGGCGCCAGCACGCCGCGATCACCAAGGCCGACCGACAACGCCGGCTGGCTGGTGAGCGATCGGACCGCGGTGGGCAGATCGAGTCCGTCGCGTCCGAGTCGGCCGGTGAGCATGAAGGTAGTATACGCAGCGTCACAGATCATGCCGTAATGGGCGCCGCCATCGCCTAGCGCCACGATCATATTGTCGCGCCCGATCAATGGCGCCGTACGCGCCAGATAATCCTGCACTTCGTTGCCGAAAGCACATAGCACCGCCCTGCCCTCATCCTCCAACAAGGCGTCGTAGATGACATCGCGCGCATTCCTGCCCTCCCGCTCGGCCTCGGCCTGCAGGCTGTCGTCCGTGCGGAAGTCGTAGTCGGCCGGATCACCCAGACGGAAAATCGTCGTCAGCCGTTCAAGCAGCATCCGGAACATGGGATTGGGATCGTCAATATCCTCAGCGATCAGGCGCGCGCGCAGACCAGGATCGCGCATCCGTTCGACCTTTTCATCGAGCGGCAGATCGGCCAGCGGCCGATAGCTCGGGTTGAGCGCGAACGGATGGAATGTCAGATCAAGGCCGAGCAGCACGCCGGTCGAGCGGGCCGAGAACTGACCGTTCAGCTCAATTCCTTCGCCTCGCGCATCGGATATAGCGCGCACATACGTTTCCCACCCGGCCGGCTGGGCGGGATTGTGGATCAGACTGAAATTGACGGGCCGGCGTGACGTGCAGGCGATCGCCTTCATCACTGCCACCTCTTCTGCGGGATCGCCGTCGATGCTCGGAATGCACTGAAACACGCCCGTGCCAGCCTCTCGCAGACCTGCGCCAAGCGCATTCAACTCATCAAGGCTGCTGCGCGCGGATGGCACGTGCTCGCCGGAGCGAAAGCGGTGGAACAAGTAGCGGGAGGTCGATACACCCAAGGCACCCGCCTCCACCGCCTCGCGCGTCAATCGGGTCATCTGCGCCAAGTCGTCCTCGGTCGGCGGCTCCAGATCGGCACCACGCCGCCCCATCACGAATACGCGAAGTGGCGAATGGGGAATTTGCGCGGCGAAATCGACGTCGCTCGGTCGTGCCTCGATCGCGTCCATATATTCAGGAAAGCTAGACCAGTCGAACGGCACCCCGTCTGCCATAACGACCTCGGGAATATCCTCCACGCCTTCCATCAGCCGGATCATCAGTCCTTCATCTCCGGGCCGAACAGGCGCGAAGCCCACGCCGCAATTACCCATCAGGACGGTAGTGACCCCGTGGTTGGACGAAGGCACGAGCCGGTTTTCCCAGGTGATCTGCCCATCATAGTGGGTGTGCACGTCCACGAATCCGGGCGTGACGATGCAATCGGTCGCATCGATCTCCTCCTCGGCCTCGTCCTCAATCTCGCCGATCGCAACAATGATCCTGTCACGAACGGCGAGATCGGCCTTGAATGGAGGCCTACCTGTCCCGTCGACGATCGTGCCGCCGCGGATTATAAGGTCGTGCTGCTTCTTCATGGCTGCCCTCCATGTTTGGTTGCGGCGCTCGCGGGAAATAGTTTGACGCCACCCGGTCGAGGCAGTCCGCGAGCTCTTCCGGCGCTGAATAAAAGGGCGAGTGATCGGTGTCGATACGCATCACCTCGTCAAATCGTGTGAGAGCCTGAAGGCGCCTTTGCACCGTAATCGGTACCGCGAGATCCCGCAGGCACTCGATATAAACCTTAGGTATCGCCAAGATCGCTCGTGATGGCATCGCTTCGCCGAAGCTTCCGCCCACCGGCTCCGCGCGCAGCGCGCCGGCGGCGCGCGTCACGCGATCCGATGGCGTGCAGTTATAGAATAGCGTCCCTATCTGCGCTTTTGCGAGGTGAAACGCGGTGCCCCCAACCGCCGGCTCTATCCGCATCTTCTCGCCATCATGCTCCATCATCATCGCGGCGACGCGCTCGAACGGGACATTCGGCGCCGTGACCATTGCCGACAGATAGACCATGCACGCGATCCGGTCGGCGACCGGACCGGCCGCATCGCCGATCGTAAGGCCGCCCCGGCTGTGCCCCACGAGGATCACGGGCTCGGGCTGGCTGATTATCAGATCACCCACGAACCGCGCCCATCCGGCGCGAGTCACATCCTGCGGCTCGGTGTCGTCGGCACCGGTACCCGGCAGATCGGGCGCGATCGCCCGATGCCCCCGCGCAGTCAACAGCGGTGCGACATATTCCCAGCACCAGCCGGCGTGCCACGCGCCCGAGATGAGGACGAACGTTGCCATCGCTGGTTAGGCCACAGCTTCCGCCCTGCTGCGCTCGGCGGCGTTACGGATGCCGTCTTCGATCAGTTGATGCGCGGAGACGACGGTAAGCGCCGAGGCGGTCGAGCCGCCCTCTACAGGGAGCACCTGCCCGGTCACATAAGACGATTCGTCCGAACAGAGCCATACAGTTGCCGCCGCGATCTCCTCGACGGACCCAAATCGCTTCATTGGGGTCGAGAGGCGCATCGGATCGAGCACCTCGTCCGTGTTGCGCAACAGCATCGGCGTGGCGATGGCGCCAGGCGCAACGCTGTTCACCCGTATCCCCTGATCGGCATATTCCAGCGCGGCGACCCGCGTCAGCCCCAAAGCGGCGTGCTTCGCAGCCGTATAGCCGCTGAAATAGGCGAGGCCGCCATAGGCTGCGCCGGAGGTCACGTTGACGATCGCACCGCCGCCCGACCTCAGCATGGCGGGAATCTGGTACTTCATACCGAGGAAGACGCCGCGTGAGTTCACCGCGTGATCGTCCTCGAACTCTTCCACCGACATTTCGTGCAAAAGCTTGGGTACGGCTGCCACGCCGGCGACGTTGGCGGCAAAGTCGAGGCGACCATAGCGATCGAGCGCGCTGTCGACGATCCGCACCGCATCCGCCTCGATGCCCACATCGGCGATACAGGCAATCGCGTCTCCACCAGCGTCGCGGATCATCGCCACCGTTTCATGGCTATTACCAGGAGATCGACCGACGACGACAACCCGCGCGCCCATCTCCGAGAAACGCAGCGCAACACCCCGCCCCATCCCCGATCCCGCACCTGTGACAATCGCCACGCCTTCGCTCAGTGCAACCATGATGCTCCTCGCTTGTCCGAAAGGGTCCGGATTTTGGTAGGTCGCACCACGATCGCACAGGAAGCTACGTCTGCTTGGACTAACGGTCAGCGGCCGTAGGGTCGCCGGATTTATCGCTCTGGACGACGTCCAACCATGCAGCCGCGCGCCATGAGTGACGAATGATTTGCGCGGAGGTTCGGCGACGGCTGTCAAGCTTGTGACATATCTGAACGCTGCGCCTGGGATGGAGCAGGCACTTTTCCGGGACGGTTACGAGCCGCGCCATGTGCCGCTGTTGCCGCCGAAAATATCTGTTCGGCGCCGTATTGAGTTTCGACGCAGTGACGGAAATCCGGTTCGGAAGCCGCGCGGCCATGGATGCCGCCATGGCACTCCCAACCACCCTGCCGGCCAGCGAGCGCATCGCTTGCGGCGGGCAGACTTCCTCGATCGCTCGGCCGCGCAGATGGCATTGCCGAGGAGCGCAGTGGCCCGGTCTGTTGATCAAGGGACCCCCGATCGTCCGAGCGGACGAGGCGGGCTGAGCCGTGCCGGCTAAGCTTTCAACTGATAGTGACCTGGCGGGACACACCCGTATGGCGCCAGCTGAGGATAGGCGATGGACGAGATGGTGAAGACCGCCGCGACCGAGAAGCAGTCAATCAAGGAGCCAGTCTCCGCTGTACGCAAGGACGCGGCGCTCTCGAGTATTTTCATCGTCATGACCGAGGCGGTGGAGGGTCAGGAGGACGAATTCAACGATTGGTACACCAACATCCATTGCCACGACACGATGCGCTTCAAGGGCAGCGTCGCGACCCAGCGATGGAAGCTTGCCCCATACCAACTGCGCTACAATGCCAGGTTCAACGGTCCCGAGCAGCAGTGGCTGTGCATCTACGAGATGACCGACACGCAGGAAAATATCGACGTTCACGTCGAAACCTGCTTCACAGACCTGTTGCCGATCACCTCCGCACAACGGATCGACAAGGCCGAGGATTTCTACTACGTACCCGCTGGCGGGACGAAGTCCGCCGTCGAAGCCTATAATGCGCGCGACAGCGACGTATTGCTGATCCGTATGAATGCGCTGAAGGGTAAGGAAGCTGAACTCGTGCGCTGGTATCGCGAGGAATATTTGCCGCGAACGCTGAAGCTGATCGGTTTTACGGACGGAGAACTCTACAAGGCGGCCGATATCCAGCTTATCGATGCGGTTCCGCGTTACCAGTTTTCGGCGGTTTATCACATCGCCGACGCGATGGTCGCGGTGGAAAGCCTCGACTCACATCTGGCACAACCTGGGACCATCTTGGACTGTCCCTTTGCCGACCCGGCGAGTATCGGTGTCGCGTGCTACAGCGCGATCACGAACCGTTTCACATCAGAGCAAGCTCACCATTTGCCGGCGGTCCAGAGGAGGTTGGAGGATGAGTTCCGCGCCAACATGGGCGATCGCCGCCACATGACCGAATCCCCGGACGGCCTCAAGATCAAGCGCTGACGACTTTCCCGCTTTCAATCCATCGGACAAGGTAGAGCATGACCGAGCATTTTCGCGGCTTCGAATTCGACACCGACGCCCTTCGGGCAAAATATGATGCCGAACGCGACAAGCGCATGCGCAAGGATGGCAACGATCAGTATATTCATCTGAGCGAAGCGACCTCGGACTGGCTCGACGATCCCTATACTGCGCGCATCGACCGCGCGCCGGTGAAGAAGGACGTCGAGGTTCTGGTGATGGGCGGCGGGTTCGCGGCACTGCTCGCCGCCGGCCGACTTCGCGAAGCAGGTGTCGATGACCTCCTGATGATTGAGAAGGGCGGCGATTTCGGCGGGACATGGTATTGGAATCGCTATCCTGGTGCGGCCTGCGATGTGGAAAGTTACTGCTATCTGCCGATGCTGGAAGAAACCGGCTACATGCCGAGCGAGAAATATGCACGCGGTCCCGAGATCTACGATTATGCTCGCCGGATCGGGACGCATTTCGGACTCTACGATCGGGCACTATTCCAGACGCGGATTGAGGCATTCCGCTGGGATGACGAGGTTTCCCGCTGGCGGGTCGAAACCGACCGGCAAGACGACATCACCGCCAAATTCCTGATCGTCTGTCCCGGCCACTATCAGAACCCGAAACTTCCCGGTATTCCGGGTGTCGAAACGTTCAAGGGGCACGCCTTTCATACCAGCCGCTGGGACTACGAATATACCGGCGGCGATGCGCATGGTGGCGAACTCGATAAGCTGCACGACAAGGTTGTGGGGATCATCGGCACCGGGGCGACGGCGATCCAGTGCGTCCCCCATCTGGGCAGGGGCGCCAAACATCTCTACGTTTTCCAGCGTACACCTTCCTCGGTGGACCTGCGTGGCGATCATCCCACCGACGAGGCGTGGTACAAGTCGCTCACGCCGGGCTGGCAACGGCGACGGATGGACAATTTCAATGTCGTGGCCACGGGCCTTCCGACAGAGGAGGACCAGGTCAACGACAGCTGGACGCGAGCGACGTTCGAGACGCTTTGCCAGGCGAAGGATCTGACTCCCGAGAAATGGGGCGAACTCTCGCAACTCAATGACTTCGCGATCATGGAGCATATCCGAAAGCGTACAGAGACGATCGTCGAGGACAAGGCGACCGCCGAAGCGCTCAAGCCCTGGTACAACCGACTGTGCAAACGCCCCTGTTTTCACGACGACTATTTGCCGACTTTCAACCGCCCGAACGTCACGCTGGTCGATACCGAGGGCCAGGGGGTCGATCGGATCACCGAGAAAGGCTTGGTGGTCAAGGGCAAGGAATATGAGGTCGATTGCATCGTCTATGCCACCGGCTTCGACGTCACACCTTATGCGGGCTTTTCGATGCCGGTCTACGGCCGTCATGGTCTCAGCCTCGCTGACAAGTGGAAAGACGGCGCCACAACGCTGCACGGCATCCATGTCAACCAGTTCCCGAACATGTTCATCGTCAGCACGACGCAGAGCGGATGGGGCGCCAATTTCCCCCATATGATGGACGAGCAGGCGCATCATATCGCCTACATCATCAAGGAAGCGAAATCCCGCGGGGTTGACGTGATCGAAGTCACTCCGGAGGCAGAGGCCGCCTGGGTCGCGCTGCACGAGCAGCTCTCGATCAACATGACCCGTGTCTGGGCCGATTGCACGCCCAGCTACTTCAACAACGAGGGCCAGGTCTCGCCGGTCATCAAGCGCAACGGCGGCTTCGGCGGCGGCGTCCAGTATCTGATCGACATCTTCAAGGGCTGGCGAGACACCGGAAAACTGGAAGGACTGAAGCTGGGCGGATAATCGCCAAGCCGCGAGCATCGAATGGGCCGGCGCCCGGTTCAGGACGTCGGCCTTGTTCGTGCAACCCCACCCCGGACTGTGCTCAGATTAGCTCCGATAGCGATCTCATCGGGCGCGACCCGTCCCACTTGCCGGCCTCTGTCTCCATCCGCGCGTAAAGGTCGAAGATCGCAGCGGACGAGCCGGTCATGCGATCGGTCTCCAGAACCTCGATGAAGTGGCCCAGCCGGGCGCGGGCGTCGATGAACCCGAAACGGATGCCGTCTTCTCCCGCGAGCCCGTGGTAAACCAACTCCTCGCCGAAGCCGGCGTGGCGTTCAATGATCAGGTCGTAGCGTTCCGCGCTCTTAACGTAGACATGGTGTAGCGCTTCACGGCGATTATACAGAACCTCGGAGTAACAGGAGGGCATGCCGGCCGGCGCTTGAACCAGTTCGATTTGCAGGTGACCCCGATAAGCAAATGCCACACTAAGCATTCCATAGTCGACCGTCATCCCGCGATAAACCAGGTCCTTGAGCGGAAATTCCGCCATATAGAATGGGCCGACTCTTTCGATCTCGGTCATTGCGCGCGCCGTCGCCTCAAGATCGCGTGTCCTATAGCAGATTTGCGTCACCTCACCCATATCCACTCTCCCGGTTCGGTCGCGTCATTGCGGCGAATCAGTATTTTCGCGCATCGAGCGCGAATGCCTCGACATAATCACCTGGTGTCGTGTTGAGCCCGCCATGGCCACCGGCGCCGACGACCACGATCTGTCGTCCCGTGCGGTTCGAGATATAGCTCATTGGCGTCGCCTGACCGCCGGCTGGCAGGCGGGCCCGCCACAATTCCTTGCCCGTTCGCGTGTCGAGTGCGCGGATATAACGATCCTGCGCCGCCGCGATAATCGTCACGCCGCTGCCGAGAGTGAGAGGTCCGCCAGCGCTCGGCACGCCGATGGGAAGCGGCAAGCCAATACGAAGGCCTAGCGGCCCTGTGTCGCGCGAGGTGCCGAACGGCTTCTGCCAGACCACCTTGCGGGAGCCGAGGTCAACCGCGGTCAGCTGCCCCCAGGGCGGCGCGATGCAAGGTATCGCCAGCGGAGAGAGGAATGGCATTGCTTGCGCGGCATAGGGTGTGCCGACCTGAGGGAGTCCCGCCATCGCGCCGCTGGCCTTTTCAGGCGAGCCTTTGGTGGCCTCCCCCGCGCCGCGGCTGTTAGGCGGCGTATCCAGCCCCATCCGGTCCGCTTCCGCACGCGGGATGAGCCGCGTCACAAATGGCGAGTTCACGCTATTGACGACGAGCAGATGCCGTACCGGATCGATCGAGCCGCCGCCCCAGCTCACCACGCCGGCGCTACCGGGGAACGAGATGCTGCCCTGCACCGAAGGCGGCGTCAGTGGCCCGTCATAGCGGAGCTCGCGGAAGCGGATACGGCAGGCGAGTTGATCGAGCGGGGTGATGCCCCAGGTCGAAGCTTCGGTTAGCCGGGGCGGCAGCAGGCTCGGCATTCCCACCGAATAGGGTTGCGTCGGGGCGGTGAAATCACCCGGCGCGGCACCCTGCGGCGCGGCACGCTCGACAACTTGCGTGAGGGGCTTGCCAGTTCGCCGATCCAGCACGAAAAGTTCTCCACGCTTGGTCGGCTGGACCAGTGCCGGTACGGTACCGCTGGGCGTCGTCATGTCGAACAGTGATGGCTGGGCGGGGATGTCCTCATCCCAAAGGTCATGATGCGTGGTTTGGAAACTCCAGCGAAGCCTGCCCGTCGCGAGGTCAAGCGCGACCAGCGCACTACCGAACTTCTCCATGGCGGGCGTCCGATAGGCGCCGAAAAAATCCGGCGTCGGATTGCCAAGCGGCACGTAGACGAGGCCCAGTGTCGTATCGGCGGTCAGCGGTGCCCATGCATTGGGCGTTCCACGAGTGAAGGGCGCGTTCCTCGCTCCATCGGGCAGACCGAGGTCCCAAGCCCAGTCAAGCTTGCCGGTCCTGGCATCGAACGCCCGGATCACCCCAGACGGCTCGCCAACCTCCGCGCCGTCCATGATATTGGCTCCGACGATGATGCGATCACCTACGACAAGCGGACCGGAGGTGCTGTGGTAATAGCCCGGTCGAACGAGCCCAAGGCCCTGACGGAGATCGAGGGTGCCGTTGGTGCCGAACCCAGGGCAGGGCTTGCCGCTGGCAGCATCCACCGCAACGAGCCGGCCGTCGATCACCGGCGCGATGACACGCTCCGAGCACAGCCCACCCGTGGTGGCCGGATCTCGAAAATAAGCGACCGAGCGGCAGGCGCGCAAAGGTATCCAGACAAGGTCCGGCTTGGGATCATAGACCCACAATCGCTTTCCGGTGTCGGCGTCGATCGCGTGGATCTGCGAATGGGCGGTGCACAGAAAAAGGCGGTTGCCGATCTTGAGCGGCGTATCCTCGAACGTCCACGCCGTCATCGCATCGGCGGGTCCGGGCATGTCGCCTGTGCGGTAGGTCCAGAGCGGCTTCAGGCTGGCGACGTTCGCCGGGGTGATCTGGTCGAGGGCGGCATGGTGCGTGCCAGCCAGATTGCCGGCATAGGTGGGCCAGTCCGTACCGGGCCGCATGGCTGCGATATCGACGGGCCCGCCGCGCGACGGACCGGCCATCGCCAGCAGATACGTGCCGCCCCCCAGCACTGCAACCAAGATGATTGCCGTGCCATAGGCTTTGACTGCGCCAAACCGACGCGACAGGATGCCGAGCGCCAGACCTGCGCCGACGAGGAGCGGAGCGGCCAGCCGAGCGAACTGGCCCCAGAAATCCGAGCCCACCTCCGTCCAAGCCCAGGCAGCAGTCCCCACGAGAAACACGGCGTAAAGCCAGTAACCGGCGAAACGGTGCAGGAACAGCAGGACAGCGGCAGCGATCAGGGCAAAACCCGATACGAGATAGTAAGCCGAGCCGCCCAGCACCACTAGCCGGATCCCGCCCCAGACAAGGACAAGACCAACCAGCGACAGGAACGCCATGGCGATCCACGGTCGCCCTGCCCTGATCTCAGGACCCGATGACGGCACGAACCTTTCTCCCCTCTTTATATTTCTTTCCACCGAGGCTCGGGCACCGGTGTCGTTCCGATCGGGACCGGTCAGATGCCGCCCATGCAGATATATTTGATCTCGAGATAGTCCTCGATGCCGTATTTTGAGCCTTCGCGGCCAAGGCCGCTTTCCTTCACGCCGCCAAACGGGGCCACCTCGGTCGAGATGATCCCGGTGTTGACGCCGACGATCCCATATTCGAGCGCCTCGGCCACGCGCCAGACCTTGCCCAGATCACGCGCGTAGAAATAGGAGGCTAGACCGAAACAGGAATCGTTGGCGAGCGCAACGACCTCGTCTTCCGTCTTGAAGCGGAAAACCGGGGCCAGGGGCGCGAATGTCTCGTCCTCCGCGACGAGCATCTCGCGCGTTGCGCCCGTCACCAGCGTCGGCTCGAAGAAGTTACCGCCGAGTTCAGACCGCTTGCCGCCCGTCACCAGACGACCGCCCTTGGCCAATGCATCGGCGATGTGAGCCTCAACCTTGTCGAGAGCCGCCTGATTGATGAGTGGTCCGATCTGCGTATCCGCGGCAGTGCCGTCGCCTACGCGCAAAGCCATGATCGCCTTGGCGAACCTGTCGACGAAGGCATCGTGCACGCCGTCCTGCACATAGATCCGATTGGCGCACACGCATGTCTGGCCGGCGTTGCGGAACTTTGACAGCATCGCTCCTGCGACCGCTGCATCCAGGTCCGCATCGTCGAACACGATGAAGGGTGCGTTGCCGCCAAGCTCCAAGCTGAGCTTGGTGATGTGACGCGCGGCCTGTTCCATAAGTTTGCGGCCGATTTCGGTCGAACCAGTGAAACTGATCTTGCGCACCGCAGGATTGATGCAGAAGGCGTCGCTGATTTCACTGGCACTGCCGGTGATGCACGAAAGGATACCCGGCGGCACGCCCGCTTCCTCGGCAAGGCGGCAGAGCGCGAGCGCGGTAAGCGGGGTTGCGCTGGCCGGCTTGATGATCATCGGGCAGCCGGCGGCGAGCGCGGGGCCGGCCTTACGCGTGATCATCGCGGCGGGGAAATTCCAAGGTGTGATCGCGGCGCTCACGCCGATTGGCTGCTTGACGACGACGAGCCGCATGGATGCGTCATGCGCAGGAATGATATCGCCATAGATGCGCTTTCCTTCCTCGGCGAACCATTCGATGAAGCTTGCCGCGTAACCGATCTCGCCCCGCGCCTCGGCGAGCGGCTTGCCCTGCTCGGCCGTCATGATCGCGGCAAGATCGTCGGCGTTGGCCATCATCAGATCGAACCAACGCCGCAGTATCGCGGCGCGCTGTTTGGCCGTGCGCCCCGCCCAACCCGGCATCGCCTTTCCGGCTGCCTCAACCGCCCTTGCTACCGCCTCGCGCCCGAGCGAGGGCACTTGCGCGATCTCATCACCCGTGGCCGGATTGCGGACCGCAAAGCTGCGATCCCCCTTCACCCATTCTCCGCCGATCAGGCAGCGGGTTTCAAGAAGTTCTGGACGATTGAGCTTCATCGCGTTCATCATGCTCCGGTCTGGCCTTGAACCGAGCCTAAAGGCGCTTCCGCACGGCCTCCTCGTCCAATCGGATATCGAATCTTGAAATCCAGAGCTTAAACAGGGGGGCAGGCCACACGCAGAGCCGTATGGATCGGTCCCGGACCAGGGGCCAACAATTGCGGAGGATGGCATGAAGGTACGCCGCCCGATGATCGACTTCTCGGCCACGCCGGTGCATTGGTGCCAAACAGCCGAATTCGCGCAAGGGATGAACGCAGCTTCGCTCTGGATCCCGCATCTCGAGCGTTTTTTAAATCGGGTACTGACGAAGGCGCTCACAACCCTCGCCCCCGCCTCGCCTGAAACCCCGCATCTGAAAGCGGTATCCCGAACCTTTATCCGCCAGGAGTCGAACCACTACGCGCTGCACGAATCGTTCAACACGATCCTGTCGAGCAACGGTTACGACACCGCCCCGCTGGCAGCTCATTTCGCGGCCGAGTTCGAAAGACTGTTCCGCACCAAATCGCTAGACTTTCTCGTCGCCTATTGTGAAGGATTCGAGGCTTTGGGGCCACCTCATGCGCTGGTCTGGCTGGATGAGATCGAGACGCTGCTCGCCGACGCTCGGCCGGAAGTCGTCGATCTGTGGAAGTGGCATCTTATGGAGGAATATGAACACCGCACCGTGTGCCACGATATTTTCCACGCCGTTCATGGCGGCTACTTTATGCGGATTTATGGCTTCTTCTATCAGCTCTGGCATCTGCGCGGCTTCACAAAGCTGGCATTGCATATGCTGAACCAAAAGGATCGCGCGACGATGACGAAGGCTCAGATTGCTGCCTCGAAAAGGCGCGGGAAGGCCGTCAATCGAACGATCGGGCGGCTTGTACTTCCCCGTCTGCTCAAGGTGTTGTCGCCTTGGTACGACCCGCGCAGAAGCCCCGAGCCCAAGGCATATCGCAGCCATATGGCGGAAGTCGAGAGCCGGTTCGCATGACGGGCCCATCCTGGCCTGGACGCCCCTTCGTGGTGCACGTCCCGGAAGACGTGCTGAACGACCTTGCCGACCGGCTGCGACGCGCGCGCCTGCCGAGCGAACAGGCAGGGCCGGACTGGGCGACGGGCACACCGCTTGGCTATGCTCAGCGGTTGCGCGACCACTGGCTGAACGGGTTTGACTGGCGTGCCTGGGAAGAGCGGATCAACCAGTTCGACCAGCGCATTATCGATATAGACGGTCACGATATCCATGTCGTTCTCGAACACGGTTCGGGGCACAACCCGCTCCCACTCATGCTCACCAGCGGCTGGCCCGGCTCGTTCCTCGAATTCGTTGATTTGATAGACCGTCTAGCTCATCCCGAACGCTGGGGCGGGGACGTTGAGGATGGCTTCACGGTGATACTGCCGAGCCTGCCAGGATATGGCTTCTCGCCACCGCCGCCCACTCCGCTGCGCCCCGAAGACGTCGCCCGCCTTTGGTCGCGGCTGAGCGAGCGGCTCGGCTGCGAGCGCTACGGGGCCTACGGCAGTGACTGGGGCAGCCTCGTAACAGCCACCCTAGCCCTGAATCACCCGGAAAGGCTTGCCGCGATCCTCATCACCTCACCGGGGTTGATGCCGGCGCTCGGTGGCGATGCCACACCTCTGACGCCGGCTGAGCAGATGTGGATGGAGGCGGCGCAGCGGCGCATGCAGCCGGAAAGCGGCTATCAGATCGTCCAAGGCACCAAGCCACAATCGCTTGCTTATGGGCATACCGATTCCCCGCTCGCGCTGGCCTGCTGGATCGCCGAGAAGTTTCACGGCTGGACTACGCCCGGAAGCCAGAACGACCCCATGATCCCGATGGGTGCACTGCTCGCCAACGTGATGCTCTACTGGATCAACGGATCGCTGGCACCGATGTGGCTCTATATGTTTCTCGGCGAGTTCGGCCCCCAGGCGCCAGGGACGCGCGTTTCCGTTCCCGCCGGGTTCCTGCTTGCCGAGAAGGATTTATCCGTTCCCCCACCCCGATCCTGGTTGGCGCGGACATTTGATGTAGCGCGGTTTACGGTTTCGCCAGCAATCGGTCACTTCCCGGGCCATGAGGATCCCGAATTGCTGATCCGGGAGTTGCGCGACTTTTTCAGGCCCTATCGTGGAAAGGCGGCATCACCTGCCTCAATCGCAGTCTGATCGACAATATGCGTGTCCAAAGTCAGGTCTTGCACGCGGTAATGGCTGTAGACAACTCGATGGTCAGACGGACCTCCTCGGCCAAGATCTGCGCAGCCGGTCCGGGCTCAACCCCTTCCTCGGCCGCCATCGCACTGAATGCGTATTAACGCCTCTGTCGCCGGCTTCAGACGCTCCGCACGCTTGTCTTCTGGGTCTTTCCAGCGCACGATATAACCGTACGACTGAAGCCCATTAGCGAGTTACCCCGATCGCGCTTTTCGTACCGCGGCTTTTCGAGCAGGCGGCTGCCGGACATCCTGTCACGCGACAACAACCTCGAAGGAGCAGCGCTCTTTGGCAAGCTCATCCGCCAGGAGATAGCCCGGCAGAGTTTCGTAACGCAGAATGCCTGCCGGCTCAATCTCACCGCGACCATCGGTGCCCCCACATTCTCGACAGGAGATCCGTCGGAGCACTCCCTCCGTCGCGCCGATGCCGCTCGCTTTACGGCCGAACTGAGCGGCAGTAACCGGCCGTGCCGACCTGGGGATGGCATGGGAAAGCGGGGTCCGGATTCTTTACAGGCTGACGTAGCCTGATTGTCTCGGGAGCTGACAAAAGCCAAGTTTGCGCCCGCCAGTCGCCGGAATCATTCCGGTTAGGCCGGCTCGACCGTGAAGCCCAACTCGATCATGATACCGTTAGGATCATGAATGACAAGCTGACGGACGCCGAACTCTTCGAAGATCCGGCGCTCAAACGGGACGCCAGCCGCCGCCAGCCGCATCTCCGCCGCCGCCATGTCAGCGCAAGCGAAGGCTATATGATCGAGCGCCGGCGCGCTCGGCGCGTCCGCCGTGGATTCCTCCCGTCGCACGAGATGGAGCACTGCGACGTCGCCGGCATATAGCCATGCAGCCGCCGACGGGTCGCGGCGTTCGCCCGGCGTCGGTCCCGAGTGCAAGCCCACGGCGGCGGTGAAGAACGCAAGGGTCTCGTCAAAAAGAGCCGTCATGATGTTGACATGATCGAGCGCGCGCACATTTGCGACCAGCCGTTCCTCAGTCATGTGACGCCGCCCATCAAATGCTCGATTTGCCAGTCATTTGGCTCCCTCTCCGACGTCGCCACGAAGCAGCCGTCCAGGGAGGGCGCCGGTCGGCTTGCCGTCCTCAAACGTCGTGATGCCGCGCTTGATCGTCATGCGATAGCCATGCGCGCGCTGCACCAGACGCATTCCTCCTGCGGGAAGATCGTGAACCGGCTCCGGCGGCGGCAGCGACAACCCATCTAGGTCAATGAGATTGATGTCGGCCAATTGCCCTGGCAGCAACGCGCCACGGTCGTTCCACCCAACCTGCCGCGCATTGCGCTGACTGTAGCCATGCACTACGGCCTCGATCGGGATCGACCGACCAGAGCGGTTTCCCTTCGGCCACAATGACAGCGCCGTGGTTGGGAAGCTCGCGTCGCAGATCGCGCCACAGTGCGCGCCGCCGTCAGACAAACCAAACAGCGCAAACTCTGCGCTCATCATTTCGTGAACGTCGTCGAGGTTGCCATCTGCATAGTTGAGCGAAGGCATGTAAAGCAGGCGACGCCCGCTCTCTTCCAGCATGACGTCGAGGGTATGTTCGGCCGGCTCGCGACCGGCGCGTGCGGCCTCCGCGGCCAAGGATCGTTCGGGCACCGGCTCGTAATCTACGGGATCATCCATGCGAAACAGGCGCCCATAGCTGTTCGCCATCGCGGCGGCGAAGGGATGGTCGTTCGGCTCGTTCACTTCACGCAGCAAGCGCTCGCGCATCGCCGGCGTCTGCACCTGCGCGAGCCGATCCTCGAACGGCAGGCTGGCAAGCTCGCGCCACGCCGGCGTAAAGGCGAAGGGATTGCTGGACGTACGCAGCCCGACGATCGCGCCGATTCCACGCGCCGCCACCTGTGCGCGCACGTCAAGCCCGCGATCGCGCAGCTGCGCGATCCGCTTGTACATCCAACGCCAGCGGTCGGGCAGATGGTCGACCTGCTGGACCGTCAGCGACAGCGGCCGGCCAGAAAGGGTCGCGATCTTCTCAATCAGCGCGAACTCCGATACGGCGAAATCCTCGTCCGCCAGCAAATAGGCATCAGAGATGAGTTGGATCACCCCCCTGCCCGCCCCCGCCATTGCGGCTGCGATGGCGAGCAGTTCCTCTTCGGGAGCCCGCATGGTCGGGATTGGGCGGCCGGTTTTGGTGCGATGGACCATAGTGCGGGAGGTCGAGAAGCCGAGCGCCCCCACCGCGATTGCCTCGACCGTCAGCGCTGCCATCCGGTCCATCTCGCTTTGTGTTGGCGCCTCAGCCGGATCGGCGCCCCGGTCGCCCATCACGTACGCCCGCAGCGGCGCGTGCGGGACATGCGCACCGACGTCAAGCGCATAGCGGCGGCGCGAAAGTGCATCGAGATAATCGGGGAAGCTCTCCCAATCCCAACTCAACCCTTCGGCCAGCGCGGTGCCTGGAATGTCCTCGACGCCCTCCAGCAGATCGATCAGCCAGTCATGCCGATCCGGGCGCGCGGGCGCAAAGCCGACACCGCAATTGCCGAACGCCACGCTCGTCACGCCATGCAGGCTGGAGGGCATCAGCAGCGAATCCCAACTCGCCTGCCCGTCATAATGGGTATGGATATCGACGAAGCCGGGTGTCACAACAAGTCCGGTTGCATCGACGGTGCGCACCGACCTTTCGTGGACCGCTCCAACAGCGACAATGCGCTCACCGCTGATACCGATATCGCCCATGTAGGATTGTGCGCCGGTCCCATCGATGAGCCGCCCCCCCGTAATCCTGAGGTCAAGCATGGCCGGCTTCCTCCGCGATCGGGTGCACCACGCTCTCCTCGCCTTCCAATATCGGCGGCAGACCCTTCAGACTAATCCGATAGTTCAGCCGCCTATGACCGGGCGCGTCGCTATATTCGATCGGCGTGGCACGATGCATGACGCTCAGATTATCCCAGATCAGCACGTCACCAGGCATCAATTTGTAGTCCGCGCAGAAGCGCGGCCGAGTGGCATGGCGCCGCAGGTCGAGGATCAGCGCGCCACCCTCCTCCGGCGGAAGCCCCTCGATCGCGAAGGCTGATCCACCCAAGCCGTAGTATGCCTTGCGGCCGCCACACGGATGCACCTGCACAAGCGGATGCGTGACCGGATCGAGCCGGACGATCGTCCGCCGGACGTCCTCGGGCGCGTCCTGCGGACGGCTGATCTGCTCGTCCGGAAGCATCTCGGCCGCGGCCGTCGCGTGACGGACACGCAGCATGTCACAGCGTCGTTGAACGGTGACCGGCATGGCGTCATAGGCGGCGACCAAATCAGCGAAGAGCGTCACTCCATCGCGTTCGGGGGCCTCGATACCGTACAGCATCGTGACGCTTGCGACCTCCGCCTCATAGGAACTGTCGCAGTGCCAATGGTTGGCGACATTGCGGACGAACGGGGGCGTCGCGGCGCTGTTCGATTGAACAATGATCTCAGGATGCTGCTCAAGCACATTATGGCGGGCAATCAATTCGACCGGGCGTCCCCATCGCCGCGCGAAACCGACATAGTCATCATGACTGAGACTCTGGTTGCGAACAACGAGAAAACGATGATTATACAGCGCGCTATACATGTATCGTAGGCCCACATCGTCGATGTGCCGTACGTCAAAGTCCTCGATCGCTGCGCCGAAGTTGCCGGGCAAGCGGTTTACGTTCAGCGTCATTCCACACTCTCCGGTCGGCCGTTCAGGCATGACATGCCATTCTGAGCCAGATGCCGCGTGATCACTGCGTCCGACCGGACTAGCGACGGAGCACACGGGCGCCCGACCGTGCCTTAGTCCAATGGGACGAAGGCATGGTGTTGAGGTGGTGGGAGTGTTGGTTTTGCGTGGATGTGAAGGTTTGGAGGATGACGGTGTCGAGCGGCGAAGCGGCGGGTTTGCTGATCAAGGG